>Ga0315907_10001353_pt1 | contig 33204 bp, 22 predicted proteins | sample LakEriMetagenome_3_FD_203525 | JGI IMG/M metagenome (GOLD analysis project Ga0315907, IMG submission 203525) | Freshwater fungal communities from buoy surface, Lake Erie, Ohio, United States - Buoy 12 MA123 | ecosystem: Environmental > Aquatic > Freshwater > Lake > Lake biofilm | place: USA...
AAAACCAAATGTGTTTTATCACGTTAAAGTTAGAAATACGTAGTATAAAAATATTAATTAAGAAATAAAGGAATATGTCGTCTCATTACGAAGCACCCATTAGAAAACCATTAGTTATTGGTGAAAAATCATATCACGATATAACTGTAGATATAGCTGCTCCAATTGAAGGAAGAGCTAACAAACAGTGGTGGACTGTATTTAGTATTGCATTAATAGCTTTCCTTTGGGGAATTGGCTGTATCATATATACCATTGCAACTGGTATTGGAACTTGGGGATTAAATAAAACAGTTGGTTGGGCTTGGGATATCACGAACTTCGTTTGGTGGGTAGGTATCGGTCACGCCGGAACACTTATTTCTGCCGTTTTATTATTATTCCGTCAAAGATGGAGAATGGCAATTAACCGTTCTGCTGAAGCGATGACTATTTTCTCTGTAATCCAAGCGGCAATATTTCCAGTAATTCACATGGGCCGTCCTTGGTTAGCGTATTGGGTATTACCAATTCCAAATCAATTTGGATCACTATGGGTAAACTTTAACTCTCCATTACTTTGGGACGTATTTGCAATTTCAACTTATCTTTCTGTATCATTAGTTTTTTGGTGGACAGGATTGTTACCTGACTTTGCTATGCTTAGAGATAGAGCAGTAAAACCTTTTAGCAAAAAGATTTATTCTATTTTAAGTTTTGGATGGAGCGGAAGAGCAAAAGACTGGCAACGTTTTGAAGAAGTATCTTTAGTGCTTGCAGGTTTAGCAACACCACTTGTACTTTCGGTTCACACGATTGTAAGTATGGACTTTGCAACTTCTATTGTACCAGGTTGGCACACTACCATTTTCCCACCATACTTCGTTGCAGGAGCAGTATTTTCAGGATTCGCAATGGTAAACACCTTGCTTATTATCATGAGAAAAGTGTCAAATCTAGAAGCTTATATCACCATTCAACATATCGAATTAATGAACATTGTAATCATGATTACAGGTTCTATCGTAGGTGTTGCTTATATTACTGAGTTATTTATTGCATGGTATTCAGGTGTTGAATTTGAACAATATGCATTCTTGAACAGAGCTACCGGACCTTACTGGTGGGCATATTGGTCGATGATGACATGTAACGTGTTTTCTCCACAGTTTATGTGGTTCAAAAAATTAAGAACTAGTATTATGTTCTCTTTCATTATATCAATTGTAGTAAACATCGGTATGTGGTTTGAGCGTTTCGTAATTATCGTAACCTCTTTACATAGAGATTATCTTCCATCATCATGGACGATGTTCCAACCAACATTTGTAGATATTGGAATTTTTATCGGAACAATAGGTTTCTTCTTTGTATTATTCCTTTTATATGCAAGAACTTTCCCTGTGATTGCTCAAGCAGAGGTTAAAACAATATTGAAATCTTCGGGAGAAAATTACAAGAGACAAAGAGAAGTAGAAGGTCACAATCATTCAGATAAACATTAATAATTGCTATGAGTAGTAATAAAGTTATACACGCAATATACAATGATGATGATATCTTAATGGATGCTGTAAAGCAAACCAGAAAAGCACATCATCATATTGAAGAAGTTTTCACACCATTTCCAGTTCATGGTTTGGATAAAGCAATGGGTCTTGAACCTACAAGATTAGCTATTTGTGCTTTTATATATGGTTGCCTTGGTTTAAGTGTCGCAGTAACCATGTTAAATTATATTATGATTCAGGATTGGCCACAAGATATTGGAGGTAAACCAAGTTTTGCTTTCTATCAAAACATGCCAGCTTTCGTTCCGGTAATGTTCGAGATGACAGTATTCTTTGCGGCGCATTTAATGGTTATCACTTTTTATATGAGAAGTAGACTATGGCCATTCAAGCAAGCTGAAAATCCTGATGTTAGAACTACTGACGACCATTTCTTAATGGAAGTTTCCGTTAAAGATAATGAGGAAGAATTAGTAAAATTTTTGAAAAATACAGGCGCAGTAGAAGTTAAAGTTGTTGAAATTGATAAGCATTAATATAGATATGAAAAGTTTACTTAAAATAGCATTTGTATTAGGTATCGTTGTTTCCTTTTCGTCTTGTAAAGATAATTTGAAACCAAACTACCAATACATGCCCAACATGTACGAATCGGTGGCATATGAAACCTATTCAGAGTCTGATGCTTTCAGTTCACCAACAGGATTAAAAGGTAAAGAAGGTCAATTACCAGCTGAAGGTTCAATCAAAAGAGGATTTGTTCCTTATGGTATCCCGAATACTACTGAAGGATATAACTTTTCTAAAACAATTACAACTTCACCACTTGATGGAACAGCAGTTGATATGAAAAAAGCAGAAGAATTATATGGAATTTATTGTGCCATTTGTCACGGAACAACTGGTGACGGACAAGGAAAGTTAGTAAAGCAACAAAAGTTCCTTGGTGTTCCGAATTATAAAGACAGACAGGTTTCTATAGGTAGTATTTTCCATGTTGAAACATACGGACTTAATTCAATGGGTTCTTATTCAAACCAATTGAGTCAACAAGAACGTTGGATGATTGCTGCTTATGTTCTTGAACTTAAAAGCAAATTATAATTGTAAAACAAACAGATTGTTATAGATATGTATACATTTTCAAGTAAATTAAAAACCTTTTCTTTTGTCCTAATGATCGTTGGTATTCTTGGGATTGGTTATGGTTTTTTAACTGCACCAAAAACTGTTCAAGATGTTGAGAAGATTCTGAAAGAAGAAGAGTCTCACCATGAAGGCGGACATGAAGCAGCTGCAACTCACCAGGAATCAGCTACAACTCATGAAGAAACTGCTAAAACAACTGAACACTCTACAGCTGTTGAGCACAAGGAAGCAGTAGCTGAAACTACTCATGATACAATTGCAAAAGATACTGTAACAACTGTAGCAGTTGCTGAAGCAACTCCTGCAGATCACGTTGAAAAGAATGCTGAAGCACATGCTGATGAACACGCCGAACATGTTGAGCACGTTTTTCATCAATTACAAAATAAACCATGGGCAGCATTTTATGTTGCTTGTATATTCTTCTTGTTAATTACAATGGGTGTTTTAGCATTCTATGCTATTCAACAAGTAGCACAAGCTGGCTGGTCTCCAGTATTGTTTAGAGTAATGCAGGGAATTACGGCTTACTTACCAGTAATATCAATTATCTTCTTTGTATTTTTATTATTATCAGGATTCCATCTTAACCATTTGTTTGTATGGATGAAAGAAGGAGTTACTGATCCAACTAGTACAAATTATGACGAAATAATTGCTGGTAAATCAGGATATTTAAATTTTGCTTTTTGGATTTCAAGAGCTGCATTATTCTTATTAGGCTGGAATGTATATCGTTATTTATCAAGAAAAAATTGCTTAGCTCAAGACGAAGCAAATGATGATGTTTTCTACAAAAAGAACTTCAAAATGTCAGCGGCATTTTTAGTATTCTTTATCGTTTCTGAATCTATAATGGCTTGGGACTGGATTATGTCTATAGATCCTCACTGGTTCAGCACACTTTTTGGATGGTATGTTTTTGCAAGCTTCTTTGTAAGTGGGATTACAGTGATTCAAATGGTAACGATTTATCTAAAATCTAAAGGTTATTTAGAAAATGTAAATTCAAGCCACATTCATGATTTGTCAAAATTCATGTTTGGTATTAGTGTTTTCTGGACCTATTTATGGTTTTCACAATTTATGTTGATTTGGTATGCTAACATTCCTGAAGAAGTTACGTATTTCAAAACGAGAATTGAATTATATAACTTACCATTCTTTGGTGCATTTGTAATGAATTTCATATTCCCAATTTTACTATTAATAAATAGCGATTTCAAACGTATTTATTGGATTGTAGTTATGGGTGGTATCGTTATTTTAGCTGGACATTATATTGATTTCTTTAATATGATAATGCCGGGAACAGTTGGTGACAGATGGTTTATCGGGATTCCAGAAATATCAGCATTATTGTTTTTCTTTGGATTATTTATTTTTGTAGTATTTACTGCTTTAACAAAAGCTCCATTGGTTCCAAAACGAAATCCTTTCATCGAAGAAAGTAAACATTTTCATTATTAATATTTAAAGTAAATTACAAATGACAACTCTTTTGGTACTTATAGTTGTAGTTTTATTGGCAGTTGCCTTGTGGCAGTTAACAAAGATATTCGACTTAACACAAGTGGGTGTAACAGTTAACGATTCTCAAGTCGCAGATGATAATGATAATAAAGTTAACGGTTACTTGATGTTTGGGTTTCTAGTTTTCATTTACCTGACAACAATTTGGTGTCTTGTTTATTATGGAAAATTTCCTTTAATGAGCGATGCTGCCTCAGAACACGGACCAGAATTAGATAATCTTATGATGATTACTATGGCTCTTATATTCTTTGTGCAAACTATAACTCAAGCTTTATTGCATTACTTTGCATTTAAATACAGAGGAAGACAAGGACAAAAAGCACTTTATTTTGCAGACAGTAATAAATTAGAATTTATTTGGAGTATAATTCCTGCCGTTGTTTTAGCAGTATTAATTCTTTACGGATTGTATGCTTGGACTAACATTATGTTTGTAGATGAAAAAGATGAAAAAGACGCTATTGTTATCGAATTATATGCGCAACAGTTTAAATGGGAAGCAAGATATTCGGGTGCTGATGATGTATTAGGAAAAGCTAATGTAAGATATATTGAAGGCGTAAATAATTTAGGTGTTGATTTATCTGATCCAAATGCTCAAGATGACTTTACCTCATCAGAGTTGCACATTCCAAAAGGGAAAAGAATTATTTTCAAAATGCGTTCTCAAGATGTATTACACTCAGCTTATATGCCTCACTTTAGAGCACAAATGAACTGTGTTCCTGGAATGGTAACTCAATTTTCATTTATTCCATCAGTAACAACTGCTGAAATGAGAGAAAAACCTGCAATGATAGAAAAGGTTGCAAACATTAATAATATCAGAGCAAAGAAAAGCGCTGATTTAGTTGCTAAAGGCGAACCAGCACTTGATCCTTATACCTTTGATTTTTTATTATTGTGTAATAAAATTTGTGGTGCTTCTCATTACAATATGCAAATGAAAATTGTTGTTGATACACCTGAAGAATATAGAGCTTGGTTAAAAGAAAATGCACCAAAAACTATAGTTCTGGCTGTGAAAACAGCAGCTGAAGAAGCAAAAGCATCTGAGGCAGGATCAGAACAAACAAAAGATTCAACTAGTGCAGCAAGCAATGATACTACTGTAGTTGCTAAAGCAGAAATGAAATAATTCATAAAATTTAAAGTTTACCTATTATGTCAGCAGAAGCTCACAATCACGAAGAAAGTCACGATCACGAACACCACCATAAAGACACGTTCATTACAAAATATATTTTTAGTATTGACCACAAAATGATAGCTAAACAGTATTTGATTACTGGTATCATTATGGGTGTTATTGGTGTTGGAATGTCAATACTTTTCAGAATGCAATTAGCATGGCCGGAAGAGTCTTTCAAAATATTTAGTTTTTTCTTAGGTGAAAAAATGGCTCCAGGTGGAGTTATGTCTAATGAAACCTATCTTTCTTTGATTACAATTCACGGAACTATTATGGTTTTCTTTGTATTAACAGCTGCTCTGAGTGGTACTTTTAGTAATCTTTTAATTCCCCTTCAAATTGGAGCTAGGGATATGGCATCTGGGTTATTAAATATGATTTCTTACTGGTTGTTTTTCCTTTCAAGTGTTGTAATGGTTTCTTCTCTGTTTGTTGAATCCGGACCGGCATCGGCAGGTTGGACTATATATCCGCCGTTAAGTGCATTACCACAAGCAATATCGGGTTCAGGAACCGGAATGACTTTATGGTTAGTTTCTATGGCAATATTTATTGCAGCCTCGTTACTAGGTTCTTTGAATTATATTGTAACTGTAATTAACTTGAGAACAAAAGGGATGTCTTTTACAAGATTACCACTAACAATTTGGGCTTTCTTTATCACAGCTGTTATTGGTGTAATTTCATTCCCCGTTTTATTGTCTGCCGCTTTAATGTTGATTATGGACAGAAGTTTCGGAACTTCTTTCTTCTTATCTGACATCTATATAGCTGGTGAAGTTTTACATTATCAAGGTGGTTCTCCAGTATTGTTCGAACATTTATTCTGGTTCTTAGGACATCCTGAAGTTTATATCATATTATTACCTGCACTAGGTATTACATCAGAGGTTTTAGCAACAAATTCTCGTAAACCTATCTTTGGTTACAGAGCCATGATTATGTCAATTATTGCTATTGCTTTCCTATCAACTATCGTTTGGGGTCACCACATGTTTATATCAGGTATGAATCCGTTCTTAGGTTCGGTGTTTACCTTTACAACTTTATTGATTGCGATACCTTCAGCTGTTAAAGCATTCAACTATATTACTACGTTGTGGAAAGGTAATTTGCAATTAAATCCTGCCATGTTATTCTCTATCGGATTGGTTTCTACTTTCATCACTGGTGGTTTAACAGGTATCATTCTTGGAGACAGTACGTTGGATATTAATGTTCACGACACTTATTTTGTTGTAGCTCACTTCCACTTAGTAATGGGTATTTCTGCGCTTTACGGAATGTTTGCAGGAATCTATCATTGGTTCCCAAAAATGTTCGGAAGAATGTTAAACAAAAATTTAGGTTATATTCACTTTTGGGTAACAGCTGTTTGTGCTTACGGAGTATTCTTTCCAATGCACTTTATTGGAATGGCAGGTTTACCAAGAAGATATTATACTAATACAAATTTCCCATTGTTTGACGACTTGCAAAATGTAAATGTTATAATCACAATGTTTGCATTGGTAGGTGGAGCTTTTCAATTAGTGTTCCTATGGAATTTCTTTACTAGTATTTTCTACGGTAAGAAAACGGTACAAAACCCTTGGAAATCGACTACATTAGAATGGACAGCGCCAATTAAACATATACATGGAAATTGGGAAGGTGAAATTCCTCACGTACACAGATGGCCTTATGATTATAGCAAACCTGGTCATGATGATGATTTTGTTCCACAAAATGTGCCTATGAAAAAAGGAGAAGAACAACTTCACCACTAATTAATAAAAAAAATATTAAATGCCTTTCCCAACCGAAAGGCATTTTTATTTGCACCTAACTTTGTTATATATTTGTAGTATGAACGAAAATCTTGATCCAACCAATTCTAATTTTAATCCAGAAGAACTTGACCTAGAAAAAAAGTTAAGACCTTTGTCTTTCGATGATTTTACAGGACAAGAACAGGTGCTGGATAATCTAAAAGTATTTGTTGAAGCTGCCAACCAAAGAAGTGAAGCTCTCGACCATACTTTGTTTCATGGACCACCTGGATTAGGAAAAACAACCTTGGCCAATATTTTGGCTAACGAATTAGGTGTTGGAATTAAAATTACTTCCGGACCTGTATTAGACAAACCTGGAGATTTAGCCGGATTACTAACCAATCTCGAAGAAAGAGATGTGTTGTTTATTGATGAGATTCATCGTTTAAGTCCAGTTGTAGAAGAGTATTTATATTCTGCCATGGAAGACTTTAAGATTGATATCATGATTGAATCTGGACCAAATGCCAGAACTGTTCAAATCAACTTAAATCCATTTACACTAGTTGGAGCTACAACACGCTCGGGTTTATTGACAGCACCAATGCGTGCCCGTTTCGGGATCCAAAGCCGTTTACAATATTATAATACCGAACTTTTAACCACAATTGTCCAACGTAGTTCTAGCATATTAAAAATGCCAATTACCATGGAAGCGGCCATTGAAATAGCAGGAAGAAGTAGAGGTACTCCTCGTATTGCTAATGCATTGTTACGAAGAGTTCGCGATTTCGCTCAAATAAAAGGGAACGGAAAAATTGATATTGAAATTGCACGTTTTTCTCTTAAAGCTTTGCATGTTGATGCTCATGGTTTAGACGAAATGGATAATAAAATATTGTTCACTATTATTGATAAATTCAAAGGAGGACCAGTCGGATTAACCACTTTGGCAACAGCAGTATCTGAAAGTGGCGAAACTATTGAAGAAGTTTACGAACCATTTTTAATTCAAGAAGGATTTATTATGAGAACACCAAGAGGAAGAGAGGCTACCGAAAAAGCATATAAACATTTGGGTAAAATCAAAACCAATATTCAAGGTGGACTTTTTTAGGGCATTTCCCTCCGGGTCGGGCTTTTGCTCCAATCTTTTTGCAATTTCGCTGCGCTACATTGAAGATTTCCCTTCGCTGCGCTTCGGGTAATCCAAAAAGGATTTTCACGTCAATCCCTAATGCATTATGGATTCCAACAAAGAAAAATATTCACAACTTATAAAATCCGAAGCTAAACGTTTGGGTTTTTTGTCGTGCGGTATTTCAAAAGCTGGTTTTCTTGAAAAAGAAGCGCCGAGATTGGAACAGTGGCTCAAAAAAAATCAACACGGCGAAATGAAATACATGGAAAATCATTTCGATAAACGTTTGAATCCTACTTTGTTGGTTGATGATGCCAAAAGTGTAATTTCTCTTTTATTAAATTATTATCCATCAGAAACACAAAATACAGAAAGTTATAAGATTTCAAAATATGCCTACGGACAGGATTATCATTTTGTAATCAAGGAAAAGCTTAAGGAATTTTTGCATACAATTCAAACCGAAATTGGCGATGTTACAGGAAGAGCTTTTGTCGATTCAGCTCCAGTTTTAGATAAAGCTTGGGCAGCCAAAAGTGGTTTGGGTTGGATTGGAAAAAACAGCAATTTATTGACACAACAAGTAGGCTCTTTTTATTTTATTGCCGAATTAATAGTCGATTTAGATTTGGAATATGATTACGCCACGACTGATCATTGCGGCACTTGCACAGCTTGTATTGATGCCTGCCCAACCGAAGCGATTGTCTCTCCATATGTGGTTGACGGAAGCAAATGTATTTCCTATTTCACAATTGAGCTCAAAGAAAATATTCCGTTAGAAATGAAAGGTAAAATGAACGATTGGATGTTTGGTTGTGATGTTTGTCAAGATGTTTGTCCGTGGAATCGTTTTTCAAAATCACATAGCGAACCACTTTTTAATCCGAATCCGGAACTTTTATCTTTTTCCAAAAAAGACTGGGAAGAAATAACAGAGGACACTTTTAAAAAAGTTTTCAAAAATTCAGCAGTAAAGAGGACAAAGTTCGAAGGGTTACAGCGAAACATTACATTTTTAAAGTAGAATCTCTTTCAATAATTGAAGTTTCTAATTCAATTGTTTTGGGATGAAATAATATCGAATCTTTTTTTGCATTAATTTCTTCTAATAGTAATGCAAAGGATTGAACTCCCATTTCAAAACTTGGTTGGTCAACAGTACTTAGTTTTGGTGTGATCACTTGAGACATAAACCAATTACTAAAACCAATGATTTTAATTTGCTCAGGCATTTTTATTTGAATTTCATTAAAGTAGGCTAATACGCCAACGGCAACCAAATCAGTTATTACAAATACCCCGTCTACATCAGGATGTTCATTAATAATTTGTTTAGCAAACTCTTTTCCTTCTTCAAAAGTCACGTTTTTACATGTATAAACTAATTTTGAATCAAATGGAATATTGTTTTTTTCAAGCGCTTTTTTATAACCCAAAAATCTATCAATTGCATTCTGTGGATTTACCGGACCACGTATATGAGCTATTTTTTTGCAGCCTTTTTGTATTAAATGTTCAACTGCATTGAAAGCAGCTTTCTGATCATTTATAATTACTTTAGAGCAAGGTATAAGTTTTGAAATTTTATCAAACATAACAAAAGGGACATCCTTTCTAATAATTTCTTTAATATGTTCGTCATTATTTGATTCGTTTGATAATGACATTATAATCCCATCAACTCTTTTATTCATTAAAAGTTCTACTTGTTTTTTTTCTAATTCCAAAGATTCATTGGATTGAAGTATGATTACTAAATAACCATTTTTTTCTGCGTTATCTATAATTCCATTAATTACATTTGAAAAAAAATGATGAACAACTTCCGGAATTATTAACCCTATTGTTCTTGATTCTTTGGTTCTGAGGTTTACTGCAAAACTATTTGGTGTATAACTTAAAGATCTCGCCAAATCTAAAACAGCCTTTTTAGTTTTTGGACTAACATCTGGATAGTTTTTCAAAGCTTTAGAAACCGTTGTTATTGAAATTCCTAAGGTTTCAGCAATTTGTTTAAGCGTAACATCTCTCATTTAACAAATATCATAAAAATTTCTCAATATCTTGCCGAAAACGTTTTCGGTATTTTCGAAAACGTTTTCGGTAATGATTTCATAAAATTAAGTTAACTAAATATATATTTTCGAAAAATAAATCAACTATAATTACTAATCAAACAATTTACAAAAAATGAAAAAAACTACTTTATTTATGAAAAAGTTGATGTTTATAATAGCATTAATGCTATTTAATCTCTCTTTTTCACAAAGCAGCAGCGTGTCTGGAAAAGTTACAGATGCTAAAGGCGAGGCAATCGTAGGTGCAAATGTGATGTTAAACAGCACAAGTAAATCTACTTCAACCAATGCTGATGGTGTTTACACTTTCTCAGGCTTGTCAGATGGAGAAGCTACAATTACTGTTTCCTACATAGGTTTTGCAACCCAAAAAAATTCCACAACAGTTAAAGGAAACACGACTTTAGATTTTCAACTACAAGATGATTCTAAAATGTTAGAAGAAGTAGTTGTTACTGGTGTTGTTAATCCAAGAGCAAAATTAAAATCAAGTGTTTCTATTACAACTTTGGATGTGAAGCAAGTGGAGCAATCAGCACCAAGGTCAACTGCCGAAATCTTCAGAACCATTCCAGGTATTCGTTCTGAATCTTCTGGAGGTGAAGGAAATGCGAATATCTCAGTTCGTGGTGTGCCAATTTCTTCTGGTGGTTCCAAATATTTACAACTGCAAGAAGATGGTTTGCCTGTACTTTTATTTGGTGATATTGCTTTTGCAACGGCAGATATATTTACCAGATTCGACAGAAATATTGCCAAAATTGAAGCAATTCGTGGAGGTTCTGCTTCTACACTTTCTTCAAATTCTCCTGGTGGTATCATCAACTTTATCAGCAAAACAGGGAAAACAGAAGGTGGAAGTATGGTGACAAGCTTTGGTTTAGATTATAATGACTTCAGAACAGATCTAGAATATGGTGCTCGTATTGGAGACGGATTGTATTTTCACGCTGGTGGTTTTTACAGAACCGGTGAAGGAGTTAGAGATGCAGGATTTACTGCTAATAACGGAGGTCAATTTAAAATGAACATTACTAAAGAATTCGAAAATGGTTCGGTGACTATTTATACAAAATTCCTAAACGACAGAGCAGCGGCTTATATGCCAATGCCAATAAAGGTAACAGGTAGCAATTCAAATCCGAATTGGGAAAGCATTAGTGGCTATGATGCTACTTCAGGAACACAACAATCACCTTATTTAATGTTCAATGTTGGTTTAGACGGAAACGGAAACGTTAGAAGAGGTAATGTAGCCGATGGAATGAACCCAGTTTCTAAAACCATCGGAGCTTCTGTTAATTTCGAATTGGCCGAAGGTTGGAAAGTAATCAACAATGGTCGTTTTTCTTCTAATAGCGGACAATTCATCACACCATTTCCTGCCGAAGTAGCTTCTGCTGCAACTATTGCAAACTCTTTCGGAGCTGGCTCAACGTTGACTTATGCCAATGACGGAACAGCTTTTAATACGCCAAATGGATTGGTTTCAAGAATTCATATGTTTGACGTAGAATTGAATAACTTTAATAACTTCATGAACGATTTAAGAATCACTAAAAATTTTGATAAAATAGGTGTAACTGCCGGTTATTTTAAATCGATTCAAAATATTTCGATGTCATGGTTGTGGAATTCTTATTTACAAGAAGTATCAGACAAAAATCCAAGATTAATCAACGTAACTGATGCAGGTGGAAATTTACTTTCAGAAAATGGATTATACGCTTATGGCGTTCCGGCTTGGGGTAACTGTTGTACCAGAAATTATGACACACAATACAATGTTTCTGCACCTTATGCTAACGTGTCATTCGAAGCGAACGATAAGTTGTCTTTAGAAGGAGGAATTCGTTTTGATATGGGACAAGTAAACGGTTCGTTTGCAGGTTCGTCTCAAACGGTATATGACATCAACAATGACAATGTAATCTCTGCACCGGAATCAAGCGTTTCAGCTATTAATACGGCCAATACAACCGCTGTTGATTATGACTACGATTATGTTTCTTATACTTTAGGTGGAAATTATTTATTAGACGCGAACCAATCAGTATTTGTTCGTTATAGTAAAGGCGCTTCTGCTAAAGCGGATAGAATTTTATTCTCAGGCTTAAACTATTTAGACGGAGATAAAATCAACTCTTTAGACTATTTAGCGCAAGCGGAATTAGGATATAAAAGAAAGTTCTCTAAAGGATATGTATATGCTACGTTATTCAGCTCAACGACTACAGAAGAAGGCGGGTTTGAAGCAACCTCAAACACCATCATTGAAAACGATTACAAATCTATGGGTCTTGAATTAGAAACTTCATATAACGTAAACAACGATTTGAATTTACGCGGTGGATTTACGTATACTAAAGCCGAAGTAACTTCAGGAGCAAATAAAGGTAACGAACCAAGAAGACAACCTAAAATGATGTACAATTTCATTCCAACTTATAAATTTGGTAAAGCCAAAAATACCCTTGGATTGAGTTTCATCGGGCAAACTAAAGCTTATGCACAAGATAGCAATGAGTTAGTGATGAACGGATTTGTAATAGTAAATGGTTTTGTTGAATTCGGAATTACCAAAGGCTTGTCACTAAACCTTGCTGGTAATAACTTATTAAACACTTTAGCCATTACAGAAGCTGAGGAAGGAAGTATCACAGCCAATACCACTAATATTGTTAGAGCAAGACCTTTGCCAGGAAGAACACTTTCAATGGCATTGTCATACAAGTTCTAAAAAAAAATTCATGTTTAATTTTAGTAATTCCTATACCATATTATATATGGTATGGGAATTGTTTTTAAAGCAAAATAATTTTTATATTTAATCAAATTCTATTCTAATGAAAATATCAGTCTGTCTTCTTTTCTTTTATATGGTGTTTTTCAATACTAGTGTTTTGGCTCAGCAAAATCAAATCAAAGCTGAAACTAAACCAGAAAAAGCAGTTATGATTGTTTATGGGAGCGATGAATGTCATCACTGTACCGATACTAAAAAATACCTAAAGGATAACAACATCGAGTTCCTCTTTTACGATATAGATAAAAGTCAAGATGCATTAAAAGAAATGCTTTTCAAACTTAAAAAAGCGAATATCAGTACCAATAATTTGTCAATTCCTGTAATCGATAAACAAGGTGTGATATTTACCAATAATATTTCTTTTGAAGAGTTTCTAAAGAAATTAAATTAAAAACATGAGCAAAAAAATACACTTAAGTTTTTGGCAAATCATCAATATGAATGTTGGTTTTTTTGGCATTCAATATAGCTTTGGTTTGCAACAAAGTGCTGTTAATCCTATTTATGATTTTTTAGGAGCTCATCCCGATGAAATACCATTATTAAATTTAGCCGGCCCATTAACAGGTTTGATAATCCAACCAATTATTGGTGCCTTAAGTGACAAAACTTGGTCACCAAGATTAGGCGGCAGAAGAAAACCGTTTTTCCTAATCGGAGCTTTGATTTGCAGCTTAGCACTTTTTGCCTTCCCCTTTAGTAGTTCTTTATGGATGGCAGCCGGTTTACTTTGGATTTTAGATGCCGGAAACAACACAGCCATGGAACCTTATCGCGCTTTTATCGCCGATAAATTAGACGAATCGCAACAACCAATGGGTTTTCAGGCACAAAGTTTTTTTACAGGATTCGGACAAACATTAGCTAATGTTTCTCTTTTTATTTTTCCGTTAATTTTCATTGGGACGACCGGTAAACTTCCTGCTTGGGTTTTTGCCTCGTTCTTTTTGGGAGCTATATGCTCTATTGCTTCAGTTTGGTGGAGCTCAAAAACGACCAAAGAAATTCCTCCAACCGAGGAAGAGCTACAAAAAATAAAATCTGAACGAATTAGTCTTTTTACGCCTTTCATTGATATAGCCAAAGCAGTAAAAGACATGCCAAAAGTAATGTGGCAATTAGCCTTAGTCTATTTGTTTCAATGGTACGCCTTGTTTTGCTATTGGCAAAACTCCTCCAAAAGCATAGCGCTTTCGGTTTGGAATACAACTCCTGAAAAAGACATGAAATTATACGGAGAAGCAGTTAGCTGGACCGGATTAGTTAATGGTTGGTACAACATAGTCACTTTTTTATGCGCTTTTTCGTTGGTTTATTTTGCCAAAAAATATTCGCCTAAGCATGTGCATTTTGGATGTTTACTATTAGCCGCTATTGGATTTTTATCATTTCCTCATATTCATAATAAATATTTGTTATTCCCTGCGATTACTGGTTTCGGAATTGGTTGGGCCAGTATGATGGGCATTCCTTATTTGATGGTCGTAGCCAATATACCAAAGGAGCGTTACGGAGTTTATATGGGAATTATCAATATGATGATTGTCATACCAATGTTTATTCAAACCATAACTTTTGGATTTATCATGAAGCATTTTTTACACAATGATGCCCGATTAGCAATCACTTTTGCCGGCGTGTTATTAGTAATTAGCGCAGTTTTAACCCTTTTTATTTCAACAAAAAAGCAAGTCATAAGTGAATAATACAGCCTACCATAAAGCTATCGAATTATTACACAAGGTTTCCACTCCAAATGGATTTTTGGCCAGTGCTGAAAACACAACCAATTATAAAAGAGTTTGGGCTAGAGATGGGGTAATCTGTGGTTTGGCTGCCTTAGCTTCAGACGATGATAAATTAATTGCAACTTTCAAAAACACGCTAGAGACATTAGCCAAATATCAACATCCAATTGGAACAATCCCATCTAATGTTTTGATAAACCAACAAAAGGCAGAAGTAAGTTATGGAGGTTTAGCAGGAAGAGTTGATGCTGCTACTTGGTTTGTAATTGGAGTTTGTCAATATGCTTATAATAAATCTGACGCTTCTTTTTTAAAAGAGCATCATTCCAAAATAGATAAATGTTTAGAACTTTTTGATTCATGGGAATTTAATAATAAACATTTGATGTATGTCCCGCTCTCTGGTAATTGGGCAGATGAATATATCTCCGATGGATATGTTTTATATGATCAATTATTACGAATTTGGGCTTTAAAATCCTATAATTATTTTGTAAATAGTGAAGTAATAACAGATAAGATTGATAAAATTACGACCCAAATACAAATAAATTTTATGCCATACAGTATCGGGGAAAAATACCATGAACGCGCTTATAATGAAGTCAATTTTAAAGATTTTATGCCTTGTTCTTTCTCGCCTTCAGGATATAAAACAAATTTTGATGCTTTTGCCAATTCTTTAGTTTTATTGCTCAATATTGGTTCTGACACTTTTAGGAGAAAAATAATGAACTATGCCAATACTTTAATTGAAGAGACAGATTTAGGATTACTTCCTGCTTTTTGGCCACCTATTTTTGAAAAAGAGGAGCATTGGAACTTACTAAAAAATAATTGTAAATATGAATTCCGAAACTATCCTTATGAATTTCATAATGGAGGAAGTTGGCCTATGGTTAATGGTTTTTATGGATTGGCATTACTATCTAAATCTGAAGGAAAAAGAGCAGAAGTTCTTTTAGATAAAATTAATAAAGCTAATGCAAAAATGGATTTTTCATTTTATGAAAATTTCAATACTAAAACTGCTCAGCCAAATGGTGTTTCACATTGTGCTTGGAGTGCTGCAGCTTCGGTTTTGGTTCATCAATCAATATATTCTAATTTTAAAATGTTACTCTAATTTGAAATCAATAGATATTATAAGTATAGGTGAAGTTCTCATAGATTTTATTGGTCATGAAGTAAATACTTCAATCAACAGAACAAAAGATTATCATCGTTTTTTAGGCGGTTCACCTACCAATGTTGCTGTAAATGCTTCTCGACTAGGATTAAATGCAGTTTTGGTTGCATCATGCGGACAAGATGGGTTAGGCGATTATGTAATTAGAAAATTAAAGGCAAATAATGTCAATACATCTTACATAGGTAAATCAGAGACTATTCCAACTTCAATAATTTTTGTTTCAAAATCTACTGAAACACCAGATTTTATTCCATACCGACAAGCCGATTGTGAAATTTTCGAAAGTCAATTGCCAGATGAAGTCATCTCTGTAGCAAAAATATTTCATACCACTTGTTTTGCATTAAGCAAAAATCCGGCAAGACAGACCATTTTAAATCGAGCCAAAAGAGCCAAAGAATTAGGTTTGCAACTGAGTATAGATATCAATTTTTCAGAACGTATTTGGCCCGACAGAGAAGAAGCAAAAAAAGTACTTAAAGAATATTTATCCAACGATCCATTGGTGAAATTAAGTGAAGATGATTGCTATAGATTATTTTCGGCAGTAAAATCGGAAGAATATATTTTTGATTATTTCCATGCTTTAGGAGCCAAAACTATTTGTTTGACTAAAGGTAAAAACGGTGTAGTCGTTTCTGATTTAGAACAAGGATTATTTTTCCAAAAAGCTATAGATATTAAAGAAATTAAAGATACTACTGGTGCCGGAGATGCTTTTTGGACAGGTTTTTTATATGCACAATTGCATAAAATAAGTCTAGAAGAAAGTATTACTGTAGCTCAGAAATTAGCCTCTATAAAATTGCAAAACGTAGGGCGTTTACCAGATAATATCAATATAAAGCAATTAATACAATAATAAGTAGAGTTTTTTGATTTGTTTTTTTATAAAGCTGTAATGTTAATTTGTAGCTTTTCTTATTGTTCAGTTTATTAAAAAAGAAAACCCCTAAAAATTTCCTTTTTACATTCAGTCTTCTACCTTTGTAGTTATCAAAATAAAGACCATGCACAAAGACAGCAAAAGAAGAGAAGCACTTTTATACCACGCAAAACCAACTCCCGGAAAAATTAAAGTGGTGCCAACCAAAAAATATGCAACCCAAAGAGATTTGTCATTGGCTTATTCTCCTGGTGTTGCCGAGCCTTGTTTGGAAATTGCCAAGGACGTAAACAATGTTTATAAATATACTTCCAAAGGAAATTTAGTTGCCGTAATCACAAATGGAACTGCTGTTTTAGGATTGGGTGATATTGGTCCCGAAGCTTCTAAACCAGTGATGGAAGGAAAAGCATTACTCTTTAAAATCTTTGCCGATATTGATGTTTTTGATATTGAAGTCGGCACAAAAGATATAGATGCATTTATAGAAACGGTAAAAAACATTGCGCCAACTTTTGGAGGAATCAATCTGGAAGATATTAAAGCGCCGGAATCTTTTGAAATCGAAAGACGTTTAGTGGAAGAACTGAATATACCGGTAATGCACGATGACCAACACGGAACAGCGATCATTTCGGCGGCAGCTTTATTAAATGCTGTTGAATTGGCTGAAAAGAAAATGGGAGAAGTGAAAATGGTTATTTCTGGAGCAGGTTCTGCAGCTATAGCTTGCGCCAATTTGTATGTTTCTTTTGGCGTAAAGCAGGAAAACATTGTTATGTTTAACAGCAAAGGCGCTCTTAGAAAAGATGACCCAAAGATTTCAGAGGAACAAAGAAAATATGCTACCGATAAAGAATTTCCATCGCTACTAGAAGCAATGGTGGGAATTGATGTTTTTGTTGGATTGTCTAGTGGAGATATAGTTTCACCAGAAATGCTATTGGGAATGGCAAAAAACCCAATAGTTTTTGCAATGGCAAATCCAAATCCTGAAATAAATTATGATCTGGCTATCAAAACCAGAAGAGATATTATTATGGCAACCGGTCGTTCTGACCATCCTAATCAGGTGAATAATGTACTTGGTTTTCCTTATATTTTTCGAGGCGCTTTAGATGTTAGAGCCACTAAGATAAATGAACAAATGAAAAAAGCAGCAGTTGTTGCTTTAGCCGAATTGGCCAAAGAATCGGTTCCGGAACAAGTAAATATTGCGTATGGTGAAACCAAATTAATTTTTGGAAAAGAGTATATTATTCCGAAACCATTTGATCCAAGATTAATAGCAAGAGTTCCACTTGCCGTAGCCAAAGCAGCAATAGAATCTGGAGTTTCTCTTCAACCAATTACCGATTGGGAGAAATATGAGGAAGAATTACTAGAGCGTTTGGGTTCTGATAATAAAATGGTTCGTTTGCTAACTAATCGTGCGAAGACAGAACCAAAACGAGTGGTTTTTGCCGAAGCAGATCATTTAGATGTATTGAAAGCAGCCCAAATTGTATATGAAGAAGGCATTGCGCATCCTATTCTTTTAGGAAATAAAGAATTAATTTTAGAACTTAAAGAAGAATTAGGTTTTGATGCCGATGTGCCTATTTTTGATCCAAAAGACAAAGAGGAAGACAAACGAAGACTTAATTATGCAAACCATTATTGGAAGTCAAGACAACGAAGAGGGATTTCCTTACTCGATGCTCAAAAATGGATGAGAGAACGCAACTATTTTGCCGCTATGATGGTGAATGAAGGCGATGCAGATGCGATGGTTTCGGGCTATTCCAGAAGTTATCCATCAACAGTAAAACCCTTAATGCAATTGATTGGCAAAGCACCAGGGATTACTTTAATTGCTACTGCCAATATGATGATGACGAATCGTGGTCCAATGTTTTTATCAGACACAGCAATCAATCCAAATCCAACTGCAGATGAATTGGCAAAAATTGCTTTGATGACAGCAAAAATGACTCGAATGTTTGGAATGGAACCAGTAATAGCGATGGTTTCTTTTTCTAATTTTGGCTCTTCATCACATGAAAGTGCAAACAAAGTGAGAGAAGCGGTAGCCTATTTACATAAATATTATCCCGATTTGGTTGTGGATGGTGAAATCCAATCTGATTTTGCTTTAAACCCTGAGATGTTGAAGGCTAAGTTTCCTTTTTCAAAATTGGCTGGAAAGAAAGTTAATACCTTAATTTTCCCAAATTTAGAAGCAGCAAATATTACGTATAAACTTTTAAAAGAACTTTATAAAGTAGACTCTATTGGACCAATAATGTTAGGAATGGAAAAAGCAGTTCACATATTTCAACTTGGTGCAAGTGTAGAAGAAATGGTTAATATGGTTGCGGTAGCCGTTGTTGACGCTCAAGAAAAAGAGAAAAGAAAAAAGATGTCTGCTAAATAGTTTTTGTATTATTGTAGAGATATTGCAAAGACATTCTTTCAATTAAAGAATTTTGCTATATTTGAAATTAGATTACAGTAAAAAATGATTGCACACATTCAAGGAAAATTAATTGAAAAATCACCCACAGAAGTTGTAATTGACTGCAATGGAGTTGGTTACCACATCAATATTTCTCTGCATACTTTCTCTTTACTTCCCAATACTGATTTTATTAAATTATTTACGTTTCTTCAAATTAAAGAAGATGCGCATTCTTTGTTTGGCTTTGTTGAAAAATCAGAGCGTGAATTATTTAAATTATTACTATCGGTATCAGGAATTGGAGCTAGTATTGCAAGAACGATGCTATCGTCATTAGATCCAAAACAAATAATTCATGCCATTGCCAGCGCAGATGTCATTACAATTCAATCCATAAAAGGAATTGGGAGTAAAACGGCACAACGCGTGATACTGGATTTGAAAGAAAAAGTGTTAAAAATCTATGATTTAAGTGAAATTTCTTCCTCACAACACAATATAAGTCGAGAAGAATCGTTATCTGCTTTGGAGGTTTTGGGTTACGTTAGAAAAAATGCTGAAAAAGTGGTGGATAAAATCATTAAGGAGAATCCTGAGGCTAGTGTTGAAACAATTATCAAACAAGCGTTAAAAAATTTATAATTCTTGGAAACAATATACTTTACTAAATCTTTTTTACACTATAAAAAACTAATCTTAGGACTAGTTTTGATGTTGACTACAGGAGTTTTTGCCCAAGTAACTCCAACCGAGCCAAAGCCAACCGAGCCAGAGCCAACTGGTTATTCAACAGGAAAACTTGATATTAAAGACCCTAATAGTATAGTAAACGCTTATACGTATGATGTAGCAACAGACCGATACATCTATACCAAAACGGTTGATGGTTTTAATATTAATTATCCAATTATTTTAACACGAAAAGAATACGAAGATTTAGTCCTTCGTGAATCTATACGTCAATATTATAAAGAAAAATCAGATGCAATTGATGGTAAAAAAGACGGTAGCGCTGAAAAGAAAAAAGATCTATTGCCTCGATATTATGTAAACTCAAGTTTCTTTGAAACAATTTTTGGTTCCAATACAATTGATGTTAAACCAACAGGTACTGTTGAAATGGATATGGGTGTTCGTTACACTAAACAAGATAATCCGGCCTTTTCTCCAAGAAACAGATCTCAAACCAATTTTGATTTTGACCAAAGAATTAGCATGAGTTTGAACGGAAAGGTAGGAACGCGTTTAAACGTAAATGCCAATTATGACACCGAGTCAACTTTTTCTTTTCAAAATCTTATCAAGTTAGAATACGCACCTACAGAAGACGATATCATTCAGAAAATTGAAGTCGGAAACGTAAGTATGCCTCTTTCCAATTCATTGATTCGTGGCGCACAAAGTTTGTTTGGTGTTAAAGCCCAATTACAATTTGGAAGAACTACAGTAACCGGAGTTTTCTCTGAACAAAAATCGCAAACAAGATCAGTTACCGCACAAGGGGGTGGAACCATTCAGGATTTTGAAATATTTGGTTTAGATTATGATGCCGACAGACACTTTTTTTTATCACAGTATTTTAGAAATAATTATGATGCTGCCTTAAGAGATTATCCGGTTATAAGAAGTAGAGTTCAAATTACAAGGATTGAAGTTTGGGTCACTAATAGACAAAATCGTGTGAGCACAACCAATAATAACTTAAGGAATATTATTGCGCTTCAAGATTTAGGTGAATCTAGATTAACAGGATTGTCAGACCAGCAAGTAGTAGCAGTAAATCCTGCAGAAATTTCACCTTTACCAACTAGTTTTTTCTTATCAACTCCAAATGATACACCATCAGATAATAATAATAACCGATATGATCCCGAATTAATTACAACTGGTACTGGATTATTAAACTCAAATATTAGAGATATTGTTACTTCAAGTGCTGGTTTTAATAATATTGTTCCAGTTGATGAAGGAACAGATTATTCAAAATTAGAAAATGCTCGAAAGTTAGCGCCTAATGAGTATACGCTTAATCCACAATTAGGTTATATTTCCTTGCAACAACGATTAGCCAATGACGAAGTATTAGCGGTTGCTTATCAATACACCATTGGTGAGGATGTTTATCAGGTTGGAGAGTTTGGTACAGATGGTGTTGATTCTACAGTAATTACAGAAACAACTCCTACAGATACATCAGTTTCTACCCAGAGTTTGATTCTGAAAATGTTGAAGAGTAATTTGACCAATGTTCAAAAGCCAATTTGGAATTTGATGATGAAAAACATTTATCAAATACAAGGCGGTTACCAATTACAACAGGAGGATTTTAGATTCAATATCTTATATACTGATCCTTCGCCAATTAATTATATAAGTCCTGTTGCCGGAACTCCTTTTCCAACAAGTCCAACTACACCTCCAGGAAATGAAGTTTCAGAAACCCCGCTCTTAAAAGTTTTAAATGTTGATAGATTAAATTATAATAATGACCCACAAGTTGGAGGTGATGGTTTTTTCGATTTTTTACCCGGATTAACAGTTGACCAACAAAACGGACGTATCATCTTTACTACTGTTGAACCTTTTGGAAAATTGATTTTTGATAAATTAAAATTAGGTGCGGAAGATTACTTTGATGAGAATACTTATAACGGAAATCAAACAAAGTACGTTTTCAGAAGCATGTATTCAAGTACACAAGCAGCAGCTTTACAAGATGCTGAAAAGAATAAATACCAACTAAAAGGAAGATTTAAATCTTCGGGTGGTGACGGAATTCCGATTGGTGCCTACAATGTTCCAAGAGGTTCAGTTGTGGTAACTGCCGGAGGAAGAGTATTGCAAGAAGGAATAGATTTTAGTGTGAATTATCAGGCGGGAAGAGTACAAATTTTGGATCCTTCATTACAGGCATCGAATACACCAATTCAAGTTTCTGTAGAAAACAACTCCACTTTTGGGCAACAAACCAGAAGGTTTATGGGAATAAATGTAGAACACAAATTCTCGGATAAATTATTGGTTGGCGCGACCTACATAAAAATGACAGAAAGACCGCTTACGAGTAAATCAAATTATGGTCAGGAATCAGTTAACAACACTATTTTTGGTTTCAATGCTAATTATTCTACCGAAGTACCTTTTTTAACCCGAATGGTTAATAAATTGCCTAACATTGATACCGACGTTCCTTCCAATTTCTCCTTTCGGGGTGAAATGGCCTTTTTGAAACCAGATGCTTCAAGCGCAGATCAGTTTGAAGGCGAACCAACCGTTTATGTTGACGATTTTGAAGGTTCTCAGACTACTATAGATATGCGTTCAGCACTGTCATGGAGCTTGTCTTCTACCCCAAAACACACAGCTGGAGTTGATTATGAAGATTTTGTTTTGCCTCAAGATCCGCCTCCATCACCATTCAACCCAGTAAATTTAGGATACGGATACCGAAGAGCCAAATTAAACTGGTATAGTATTGACCCTACACTTTATGTGGAAACACCAGGAGATATTGGTCAGGACGGAATTTCTGCCAATAATACAAGAAGGATTTTTAGCCGTGAATTATATCCTAACACCGACATTCAGATTGGACAAACGCAAGTAATTAATACTTTAGATTTAACCTATTATCCGGAAGAAAGAGGGCCTTATAACTTTAATCCAGTAGCTCTTCCATCAGGATTTAGTTCAGGACCTACGGGTGAAGCTAGGAAAAATTTTGGTGGAATTATGCGCGCCATAAACTCTACCAACTTTGAACAAAGCAATGTAGAATATATTCAATTTTGGATTTTAGACCCTTATTTTGATCCGGGAAATCCTTCTGCTGTTGCCAACCCTTTAAACACAGGGAAAATCTATTTTAACCTTGGAGAAATATCAGAAGACGTTTTAAAAGATGAACGAAAACAATATGAAAATGGATTACCATCTAATAGTGCTTCACAATCGTTAACCAACACAACAATTTGGGGTAAAGTCCCTTCATCCCAATCGCTTATCTATGCTTTTGATGTTGACGGAGCCAATAGAGCAGCTCAGGATGTAGGTTTTGATGGTTTCAGTAATGCTGCCGAACAAAACCTTCCCGGAATTGGAGGTTATGCTGCTTTAGCTGATCCTGCAGGAGATGATTACCAATATTTTTTAAGTGCTTCAGGATCAACTATTTTTGACCGTTATAAAAATTATAATGGAGTTGAAGGAAATTCACCAGTTGGAGTTTCAAATAATAATAGAGGTTCAACAACACTTCCGGATGTAGAAGATATCAATCGTGATAACACGATGAATACTGCGAATGCTTATTATGAATATAAAGTCGATATGAAACCCAATATGACAGTTGGGAGTAACTTTATTACTGATATAGTAACACCTCCAGTAGTGATCAATGCTGGTGACGTTCCTAATGGTGTTCAAACCGAAGCAAGATGGATTCAATTTAAAATTCCAGTATCACAGCCAACTTCAGTTGTTGGTAGTATTTCTGATTTTCGTTCTATCCGTTTCATGAGAATCTTTATGACAGGCTTTGACAAACCAATTACACTTCGTTTTGGTGCTTTAGATTTAGTTCGTGGCGAATGGAGACGTTATGATAACTCTTTTCAATCAGCAGATACTGACCCAACAGATGACAACACAAACTTTGATGTACAGTCAGTTAATATACAGGAAAACGCACAACGAGTTCCTATACCTTATGTAACGCCACCGGGAGTTGTTAGAGAGCAACTTCAAAACGCACAACAAGTTATTAATCAAAATGAGCAATCACTTTCGTTAAGAGTAAACGGAACACCGGCAGGAACTGGAGGATTGGAAGTTGGAGACTCAAGAGCAGTATTTAAAAACATTGAGGTCGATATGCGTCAATACAATAAACTAAAAATGTTTTTGCATGCTGAAGCTTTGCCAGGAGATTCAACTCCATTGCTAGATAATCAAATGAAAGGGTTTATTCGTTTTGGAAATGACTTTACCAATAATTTTTATCAAGTAGAAATTCCACTTAAAGTAACTCCTGCAGGAGCAAGAGATGCAGATGTCATTTGGCCCGATGTAAATGAAATTAATCTTAACTTGTCCTTATTAACCAGGATGAAAGTTAGATCTTTGGGGATTGATTTTACAGCATTTCCAGATGGGGTATATTATCCGGATGATGACATTACACTTCCTGATGGAGATGGCGATCCAAATTTACGTCTAGGAATAAAAGGAACTCCAAATTTTGGTTTGGTAAGAACCTTAATGGTTGGTATTAAAAATAATCATACCGATCCTGTTCGCGGTGAGGTTTGGTTTAACGAAATGCGTCTTGCCGATTTGAATAACAAAGGTGGAATGGCAGCCGTTTTAAACATAGATGCTAACTTAGCCGATTTTGCTACAATTTCTGCTACTGGTAGAATGAGTACAATTGGTTTTGGAGCTTTAGAGCAAGCACCTCAAGAAAGAAGTAGGGAAGATTCACAACAATATAATATAGTTACTAATCTTAGTTTGGGTAAATTATTACCAAAAAAATGGGGTATAAATTTACCATTCAATTATGCTGTTGGGGAAGAATTAATTACACCAGAATATGACCCTTTCAATCAGGATATTCGTTTACAACAATTAATTGACAATACCACTGATGCAGCCGAAAGAGCGAACATGAGAAACAGAGCAATCGATTATACAAAAAGAAAGAGCATCAACTTTATTGGTGTTAAAAAAGATAGATCTCCAGAACAAAAGCAACATATATACGATCCCGAGAATTTAACGCTTTCCTATTCTTATAATCAAGTTGAAAAACACAACTATGAAATTGAAAATTATATAGATCAGCAAGTTAATACCACGGTTGATTATACCTATACCTTCAAAAATAAATCAGTTGAACCATTTAAGAAAAGTAAGTTCCTTAAGAAAAGCTCTTATTGGAAAATGCTACAAGATTTTAACTTTAACTATTTGCCCGCTAATATTTCTTTTAGCAGTAATATTATTAGACAATTCAACAAACAGCAGTTTAGACAAGTTGATGTTGCAGGAATTGCTTTAGATCCTTTATATAGAAGAAATTATATGTTCAACTATCAATATGGGTTTAATTATAATATCACAAAAGCATTAAAAGTAAACTTTACTGCCGCATCAAATAACATTGTTCGCACCTATTTGGACGAAAATAATGTGCCGGATAATAGCAATACGATTTGGACAGATTTTTGGAATATTGGAACACCAAACCAACATAACCAACAAATTGTTGTTAACTATGAATTGCCTTTAAACAAAATTCCATTATTGGCATTTGTAAAATCGACTTATTCCTATACGGGTGATTATAGCTGGCAAAGAGCGTCATTAGCCATGTCATCAGTTGATGGTTTTAATTTAGGAAACACCATTCAAAATGCTGGTTCACATCGTTTGAACACAGCATTCAATATGGAAACTTTTTATAAATATATTGGATTGGGTAAAAAACCGGCACCACCAGCTCAGAAACCAGCAGCATTACCAAAACCAGGGGAAAAGATTACCAACGTAAAAGCGCAACCTGCCAAAACTACTAATGTGTTTTTGGACGGATTGAAAGGTGTTTTAACAAGTGTTAAAAATATTCAGGTTAATTATACTCAAAACGAAGGAACTGTACTTCCTGGGTTTTTACCAGGACTTGGTTTCTTTGGTTCAACAAAACCATCACTATCTTTCGTTTTTGGAGGTCAAGATGATGTTCGTTATGAAGCAGCTAAAAGAGGATGGTTGACAACCTATCCAGAGTTTAACCAAAATTTTACTCAAGTTGTTACTAAAACACTGAATCTTACTGCTAATGTTGATTTATTTCCAGATTTTAAAATTGATTTAAGTGCTGATAGAACTTATGCCAATAATTTCTCTGAACAGTTCAACGCAACTGATATTCCTGATGCAAGTGGTAATTATTATCAACCGCAATCCCCATACAGTTTTGGAAACTTCTCCATCTCTACCGTTTTAATTAAAACAGCATTTAGCAGTAGTGATGAAAATGGTTCGGCTGCCTTTGACGATTTTAGGGAAAATCGACTTACTGTAGCGAATAGATTGGCATTACAAGCTGGTACAAGTGGTTTAGGGCGTTATGGCGATAGTCTCAACCCAATTCCTGATCAAGCCTTGGAGCCAGGAAAGTTTGCTTTTTATACTGCCAATCAAGGATACCCAATTGGTTATGGGAAAAACAATCAGGCAGTCTTAATTCCGTCTTTTCTTTCAGCTTATCAAGGAAGTGATGCCAGCGGTGTTTCCTTAAGTGCTTTCCGAAATATTCCAATTCCTAACTGGACAATTAAATATAGCGGATTGATGCGTTATAAATTTTTTAAAGAGAGATTCAAAAGGTTCTCAATTCAACATGCCTACAGAGCTTCATTCACTATAAACTCGTTCCGCTCTAATCTTGATTATGACCCTAAAGTAGCCATTCGGGACAATAGTGGTTATGGTAACTTCTTTAACAAAACAATTATTTCTAATATCAATTTAGTGGAGCAATTCAATCCGCTTATCCGTATCGATTTTGAAATGAAAAATGCGTTTAAAATATTGGCAGAAATTAAAAAAGATAGAAGTTTATCAATGAGTTTTGATAACAATTTATTGACAGAAGTTCAAGGAAGAGAATACATTGTTGGTGTAGGATACCGTTTCAAAGATGTCATTTTCTCATCTCAATTAGCAGATAATCCAACAGGAATTATCAAAAGTGATATCAATCTAAAAATAGATTTCTCTTATAGAAATAATAAAACTATTGTACGTTATTTAGATTATGACAATAACCAATTAGGTGGTGGACAAAATATTTGGTCAGCAAGATTAACAGCCGATTATTCATTAAGTAAAAACTTAACGGCAATTTTCTTCTATGACCACTCATTCTCAAAACCAGTGATTTCTACATCATTTCCATTGACGAATATCAGAGCTGGTTTTACCATGCGATATAATTTTGGAAACTAACATTAATTACAATATCAAATCTTATCTTTACGCTCTAAAATTTAAAACCAAATGAATATACCAAACAATTTAAAATATACAAAAGACCACGAATGGGTACTAATAGATGGCGATATAGCAACTATTGGCATCACCGATTTTGCTCAAAAAGAATTGGGTGACATTGTCTATGTTGAAGTAGAAACTTTAGACCAAACTTTAGATAAAGATGAAGTTTTTGGAACTGTTGAAGCCGTTAAAACTGTTTCCGATTTATTTTTGCCATTAACTGGAGAAATTATTGAATTTAATAATGAATTAGAATCAAATCCAGAAGATGTTAATACTGATCCTTATGGAAAAGGTTGGATGATCAAAGTCAAAATTGCCAATGTTGACGAAATAGAAGAATTGCTTTCCAGTGATGCTTACAGACAACTCATTGGCGCTTAAAAACACAATATTTAGTTTAGCTATTGGTTGGACTATTCTAATTGCTTTTTTGTGTTTAGTCAAGTTTACCGATTTACCTTCGTTTGGAGTTTCGGTTGTTGATAAATATGTCCATTTTACTTTTCATTTTGTTTTTACAATGTTTTGGGGGATATATTATTGGCTGAAGTATAATGAAATAAAAATTTCAAAAAATGTACTTGTTCTACTAGCATCACTTTGCTACGGAATATTGATCGAGATTCTGCAAGAAACATTTACGGAAACAAGACATGCTGATGTATATGATGTAATGGCAAATCTTTTAGGAGCATTAGTAGCTTTTGGATTATTTGTTATAATAAAAAAGCAAAAAACAGTAAACAACTAGATAATAAAGATTGTCCTGTCTCGTTATCAATACGAAACGGGATTTTTTTTACTTTTATCCATGAATTCTAAACTTTATTTTGAATTAAAATGAAAAAAACACTATCGTTTTTAATACTACTTTTTTTAACGAGTGCCATAAATGCTCAAGTTAACCAAAAAGCAACCGAAAGATTTCCTGTTTTTCCATCTTGCGAAAGCTTACAATTTCAAGCATTAGAAACTTGTTTTTATAATCAAGTACAGGATTTTGTTTATAATAATTTTAAAGTACCCGAAAATTTTAAAAAAAATAATTACAAAGGCAATGTTATTGTGCTATTTGAAGTAAATGAAAAAGGAAACTTCAAAGTGCAATATGTAGATGCTATCGATGAATCATTAGTAGCTGAAAGTAAAAGAGTTTTTTCAAAAATGCCAACGATTGCTCCGCCAACATTTAATGGAAATCCAACCTATGCTAAGTACACTATAAGAATTGCAATTCCTTTACAAAGTGCAGCCGAATTACAAGCACAAAAAGAAGCTGATGCTTTGGCAGAAAAAAACTCAAAATTTTATAAACCTGACAACAAACAATTAACAGAATTAGACAGCATCAAGTATAAAAAATTTGAAAAACCACAGTTTGAAAGTCATATCAACATTCCATTTTCACATAGTTATTATTCTCAATTTGATGATGAAATGAATAAAGTTGGAGCTAATAACCACACTGGTTCAAAACCTTTTTCGTATGCAGATGTTTCCAAATATTATAATTTGAAAGAAGAAAATCAAAAGCTATTAAAAGCTAAGAAAAATTGGATTGGCAGAAAACTTTGGGATGAAAATTTAGTCGAAATTCAAGGAGAGGATTATTGGTTTACATTGAATCCTATTTTTGATTTACAAATGGGTAAAAGTGACCCAAGCGTAGCTGATTATACTTATATAAATACCAGAGGAATTCAATTTAATGGTGGTTTGGGAAAAGAGTTAAATTTTACAACAACTATATATGAAAGTCAAGGGCGATTTGCTGATTATTTTAATCGTTATGCAGAATCGATAAAACCTGATGGTGGAGATCCAGCAATTATTCCGGGTATTGGAATTGCTAAGCCCTTCAAATCGGATGCTTATGATTTTCCTTTGGCAGAAGCTAATTTGTCTTATACGCCAAGTAAATTTATCAATCTGAATTTGGGTTATGGAAAGAATTTTATAGGTGATGGTTATCGTTCTTTATTGTTAAGTGATGGCGCAAGTCCATATCCTTATTTAAAACTAAACACTACTTTTTGGAAAATAAAATATACAAACATTTATACATGGCTCAAAGATGTTCGCCCAGAAGCTACGATTGAAAGAACTTATGCCACCAAGTTTGCTGCTAGTCATTATTTGAGTTTAAATATTACCAATCGTTGGAATATTGGATTGTTTGAATCGGTGATTTGGACTAATACCAATAATCGTGGTTTTGATATGAATTTTGTTAATCCTATTATTTTCTACCGTACAGTTGAGTTTACGTCATCTGCTCGTACCGGTAATGCCATGTTGGGTTTGACAACCAAAGTAAAATGGAACAATCAAATTAATTTTTACGGACAGTTTTTGTTAGATGAGTTTTCATTGCAAGATGCTAAAGCTGGGAACCAAAGCTGGAAAAATAAATTTGGTTACCAAATAGGAGCCAAATATTATAACGCACTCAACATCAATAATTTATTGTTGCAGGTAGAATACAACCTTGTGCGTCCATATGTGTATTCCCATAGCAATGCTATTACCAACTATGGCCACAACAACCAAAGTTTAGGCCACCAGTGGGGCGGAAATTTCAAAGAGTTTATTGCCATTGCTCGTTATCATAAAGGAAGAATTTTTGCCGATGCTAAAGTTACGGTTGGCGAACGTGGTTTGGATTTTAATAATGGTACAGATTCGTTTAATTACGGAAGTAATATCTATTTGAGTTATAACGATAATAGGCCATTTGACACAGGTGTAAAAATTGGACAAGGAAATAAAACCAGTATTTTCATAGCCGATTTGCAAGTAGGTTATTTGATAAATCCTTCAACGAACATGAAACTATTTAGCAGTTTTATCTACAGAGACTTTAATCCTACAACCGAAACTCCTTCGGCGTTTAAAGAAAGCACCACTTGGTTTTCTGTTGGGTTAAGATGTGATATTTTCAATTGGTATTTTGATTATTAATATTTGTCTTTATAGGTTTTACAAAAGCAGCATAAATCTTGTAAAGTTTCAATGCTTTTTTTTATAAATAACATTTTAGAATTTTATTCAAGAAGCAATACTAATGTTAAGCAATAAAATAAATCAATGTAATTACCTACATTAAATAAACACTTCGTCTATACAATAAGTCATTTGGTCTACAAATATTGTGACATAATCTATAATCAAATATTTTACTTATTTTATATTTTTTAATTTCATTTAAATTATAGAATTTTAGGGAAACTATTTAATTTATGATTAGGCCCCTACCTCATAAAAATGAAGCACAAAGGTTAAAATTGTTAAAATCATTTTGTATTTTAGACAGTATAACTGACCCTGATTTTGAAAATCTAACTTCTATTGCTGCTCAAATTTGTAATACGCCTATTGCTCTGATAACTCTTTTAGATGAAAATAGACAATGGTTTAAATCACATCATGGAATAAATGTTTCTGAAACTCCCAAAGATTATTCATTCTGTGCCCATGCAATAAATCACTCAGATGAATTATTGATAATTGAAGATGCTAGGAAAGATGAACGATTTCATGACAATCCATTTGTTTCCGATGATCCCAATATTGTTTTTTATGCGGGTGTTGTTTTAAAAAACGATCAAAACTTACCATTTGGAACTCTTTGCGTAATTCATCAAAAGCAACACAACCTTTCTGAAGATCAGATTAAATTACTAAAAGCACTTGCTAATCAAGTCGTTTATTTAATGGAAAACAGAAAGAATAGAATTTTATTAGATGCTGCATCAAGAAGACTTAAAGAAAAAACCAGACAAACTATATTAAAGGAGAAAGAATTAAAACTAATTCACAAGAACATTCCAATAACCTTATTTCAATTTATAATTAATAAAAACAGGACAAATTATTTCACTTATATAAGCAACTCATTTAGAAAAACATTTCCAATAGAATTAACATTAAATAACATCAATTGGTATAAATTCATATCATTTTACCAAGATGATTTTAAGTCACTAAACGAAAAATTAAATCTTATTGATGAAAAAACAGACGAATTTAATTTTGTCGGAAGATTTATAACTAAAGAAGAAATCATATGGTTTGAAATTAATTCTATTGTTATTCATGAAGAAAATAAAACTATTTTAGAAGGAACCATAAAGAACATTACGAACGCAAGAATCTTAGAAGATAATTTAAGAAAGAAAACCATTTTTAACGATTTAGTCTTAAATAATATCCCCGCCGATATAGCTCTTTTTGATAAAGATCATAATTATATATTCATCAATCAAAATGGAGTCAAAAATCGAGAAATAAGAGAATGGTTAATAGGGAAAAATGATTTTGATTATTGTTCTTTAAAAGGGCTTGATAATAGTTCAGCTCAAGTAAGAAGAAATTATTTTAATGAAGCGTTCAAAACAAGGAAACAAGTAGATTGGGTTGACGAGATTAATAATAATGGAAATAAAACATATATCTTTAGAAGGTTTTATCCTTTTTTTATTGATGATGTATTTGTTTATATGATTGGGTATGGTGTAGATGTAACAGAACTAAGACAAGCTCAAAATGAGCTTTATATTCAAAATCAAACACTAATAGAAAAAAACAAAGAACTAGAGCGTTTTGCTTATATAGCTTCTCATGATTTGCAAGAACCACTTTTATCCATAATAGGGTATTCAAATTTATTGGATAATGACTATAAAGAGAAACTTGATGAAGAAGGCAAAATATATCTTAATTTCATAAATAAGTCTGCTACTAGAATGCGGAATTTAATAAGCGCTTTAATGGAATATAGCCGTATTGAAAAAAAGGAAGCATTAGTTAAGGTAGATTTAAACGAATTGCTCCTTGAAGTAAAAGAAGATTTGTCTATTAAAATTAAAGAATCTGACGCAAAAGTGACTTGGGAAAATTTACCAATAGTAAATTGCTACCAAACATTTATTAGAATATTGTTTCAAAATTTAATTAGTAACGCAATCAAGTTCTCTGCAAAAAATACAATTCCACAAGTTAAGATTTCTTGTGTAGAAAGAGAATTGGACTGGATGTTTAAAATAGAAGACAATGGTCTGGGAATTGATCCAAAGTATTTTGATGAAATATTCTTTATTTTTAAAAGATTACATAATGAAAATGAATATCCTGGCGATGGAATAGGTTTAGCTCATTGTAAAAAAATAATCACTATTCATAACGGCAATATTTGGGTAGAATCTACTTTAAAAAAGGGAAGTATATTTTATTTCACAATATCTAAACACATATAACATGTTAAAGAGTCGAGATCTAATTTTACTAATTGATGATGATGCTATAATAGATTATTTACATAAAAAGTTATTAATTAAGGCTGGGATTAATGAGCCTATAATTACTGTTTATAATGGAAAAATTGCTATTGATAAATTATCAGAATTAAATACTCAATTGAATGAGGATAATACGGTGCTTGTATTATTAGATATTAACATGCCAGTTCTTGATGGTTGGGGTTTTTTAGAAGCGTTAGAGACTTTAAATTCCTCCCTAAAATTTAAATTGGAGTTGTATATTTTAAGTTCTTCAAATAATCCAGATGATATTATAAAATCAAAAAACAATCCTTACGTCATTGATTATTTAAACAAACCACTATCTACAGAAGTTATTAAAAGGTACTTTCTGTAGTGAATAATTTTGTCATTTTTTTTGTTTTATAAATTTTGTTTGTTGTTTTTATTTAATCTTTAACCCG
>Ga0315907_10001354_pt1 | contig 33204 bp, 30 predicted proteins | sample LakEriMetagenome_3_FD_203525 | JGI IMG/M metagenome (GOLD analysis project Ga0315907, IMG submission 203525) | Freshwater fungal communities from buoy surface, Lake Erie, Ohio, United States - Buoy 12 MA123 | ecosystem: Environmental > Aquatic > Freshwater > Lake > Lake biofilm | place: USA...
CGCATGGCCGACGTTGGGTTTGCCTGAGGGGTCGAACAGCGCCATCAAACCCGTGTCCACCGGGTAGACCTTGCGGGGGTTGACCTGCCGGCGCCGCGCCGAGTCCGTGGCCAGGCCCACGGTGCTGAGCAGGAAGGCATCTTCCAGATGGGCCAACATCTGGTGCAGCGTGTCCTTGCCCACGGCCGTGCCGCGTGAACGCAGATCACTGAAGAACTTGTGGATGCTGAAGGCCCCTGCCGCGTTGCCCAACAACTGCTGCACCAGCCAGCGCAAGATCTGCGGCTGGCTGAGGTTGTGGCGCTCCATCACGTCACGCAGCAGCACCACATCAACGTAGTTGCGCAGAAGTTCATGCCGCGTGCGGGTGTCCATCCCCTGGGCCTCGGGGAAGCCGCCCACGCGCAGGTACTCGGCCAGATCGTGGGTGAGTTGCGAGTGCTCGGCCTTGGTCAGGCGGTTCGCGCTCCGGCTGGGCTCGCGGCCTGCGTGGCGCAGCGCCTCGCGGAAGCTGAAGGGCGTGACCACCGCCTCCAGCGCCCGGCCTCGCATGCTGGTGGCCACTTCGCGTGACAGCAGCTTGGCCGAAGAACCGGACACGAAAAGCTCGATGTTTTCGGTGTCCAGCAGGCGCCGGACGAACAGCTCCCAGCCGCTGACGAGTTGGATCTCGTCGAGGAAGAAGGTGCAGCGCTGACCATCGCGCCACTGGGGGTGCAAGCTGAAGTACTCCTCCACCAACAGGTCCAGATCGGCCGTGCGCATGCCGGCCAGGCGCTCGTCCTCGAAACTGAAGTACAGCAAGCCTTCGCGCGCGGTGCCCTGGGCGTGCCGATCTGCCAGCAGTTGCCACAGGAAGCTGGTCTTGCCTGCGCGGCGCATCCCGATGACGGCCAGCGCTTTGCCCGCCACCGCTGGGCACCACACGTCCCGACGGGTCAAGCCGGGCAGGCGCGCGGCCTGGGCATCCAAGATCTTCTGGCGCAGCAACGGACGGAAAGAGTCTTCCATCCGGCCTATTCTAGGTGGAATACGTATTTTTTAGAAGTACGTATTCTCAGCCAAAGAACGGGCGTTCGAGGATCATCTCAGCTGAACGGGCTGAAATCCGGCCGGCGCTTTTCGAAGAAGGCCTGGAAGGCTTCGCGGGCTTCGGGGCTGCGCAGGCGTTGGCCGAAGATTTCGCCTTCGGTCTTGATGGTCTGCAGCACCAGTTCGCGCTGGGGTGCGCGCATCAGGCGCTTGGCGTCGCGCACGGCGCCCGGGGGCAGCTGGTTGAAGCGCTCGGCCACGCGGCGGGCGTGCGCCAGCAGTTCACCCGCCGGCAGCACCGCGTTGGCAATGCCGCACTCCACCGCCTGTTCACCCGTAAACGGGTCGCCCAGCAGCAGCTTTTCGGCGGCGCGGCGGTGGCCCATGAGCTGCGGCACCAGCAGGCTGGAGGCGTACTCCGGCACCAGGCCCAGGCTGACGAAGGGCATGGCCAGACGGGCTTCGTCGCTGACGTACACGAAATCGCAGTGCAGCAGCAGTGTGGTGCCCACGCCGATGGCCGCGCCAGTGACGGCAGCCACCACGGGCTTGTCGCAATCCACCAGCGCCTTCATGAAGCGGAACACCGGGGCCTCGGCCGAGTTGCTGCCCTGGCCGGGCGGGCGGCGCATGAAGTCTTCGATGTCGTTGCCGGAGGTGAAGACGCCCGGCTGGCCTGTGAGAAGCACGGCGCGCACGGCGCCATCGGCCTGGGCCGCGGCCAGCGCCTGCTCCATGGCGGTGTACATCTCGGCCGTCAGCGCGTTCTTCTTCTCGGGCCGGGCGATCTCGATGGTGGCCACGCCGTTGAGAACGCCGGTGCGGATGTGAATGCTCATGTCAGGCCCCTGCTCACACGCGCTCGAAGATGCCGGCCGCGCCTTGGCCCATGCCCACACACATCGTCACCATGCCGTACTTCAACTGGCGGCGGTGCAGCGCGTGGATCACGGTGGCCGAGCGGATGGCGCCCGTGGCGCCCAGCGGGTGGCCCAGGGCGATGGCCCCGCCCAGGGGGTTGACGCGCGCGGGGTCCAGCCCCACGGTGTCCATCACGGCCAGGGCCTGGGCGGCAAAGGCTTCGTTCAGTTCGATCCAACCGAGGTCGTCCAGCTTGAGGCCGCCGGCCTTCAGGGCCGCAGGGATGGCCTCGATGGGGCCGATGCCCATGATCTCGGGCGCCACGCCGCGCACCGAGAAACTGACGAAGCGCGCCAGCGGCGTCAGGCCGAAAGTCTTGACGGCCTTTTCGCTGGCCAGGATGAGCGCACCCGCGCCATCGCTGGTCTGGCTGCTGTTGCCTGCCGTGACCGAGCCCTTGGCCGCAAACACGGGCTTCAGCTTGCCCAGCCCTTCCAGCGAGGTGTCGGCACGAGGGCCTTCGTCGACGCTCACGGTGCGGGTCTTCAGGCCCGGCTGGCCGGCAGCCAGGTCGGGGAAGCGATCCACCACGTCCACGGGCGTCGTCTCGGCCTTGAACTCACCGGCAGCAATGCCGGCCAGCGCCTTCTGGTGCGAGGCCAGCGCGAAAGCGTCCTGCCGCTCCCGCGTGACCTTCCACTGCGCCGCCACCTTCTCGGCGGTCAGGCCCATGCCGTAGGCGATGCCCACGTTCTCATCCTTGGCGAAGACCTCGGGGTTGAAGGAGGGCTTGTTGCCGGTCATGGGCACCAGGCTCATGCTCTCGGCACCGCCGGCGATCATCACGTCGGCCTCGCCCACGCGGATGCGGTCGGCCGCCATCTGCACCGCCGTCAGGCCGGAAGCGCAGAAGCGGTTGATGGTGACCCCGCCGACGCTGTGCGGCAACCCGGCCAGCACCATGGCCACGCGTGCCATGTTCATGCCCTGCTCGCCCTCGGGGAAGCTGCAGCCGACGATGGCGTCCTCGATGGCCTTGGGGTCCAGTGTGGGCACCTGCGCCAGCGCGCTGCGCACGGCAGCCACCAGCAGGTCGTCCGGGCGGGTGTTGCGGAAGCAGCCCCGGCCGGACTTGCCGATGGGGGTGCGGGTGGCGGCGACGATGTAGGCGTCTTGAATCTGCTTGCTCATGTGATCAGTCTCCCGCGGGTTCAGTTGCGCACCGGCTTGCCGGTGGACAGCATGCCCATGATGCGTTCCTGGGTCTTGGGGTGGTCGAGCAGCGCGCAGAAGTGCTGGCGCTCCAGGGCCATGAGGTACTCCTCGGTCACCAGCGAGCCGGCGTCCACGTCGCCGCCGCACACCACGTCGGCGATGCAGGAGGCGAGGTGGAAATCGTGCGCGCTGATGAAGCCACCGTCACGCATGTTCGCCAGCTGGCCCTGGATGGTGGCCTTGGCGTTGCGCCCGGCCACGGGGAAGGGCGTGCGGGCCGGCGGGCGCCAGCCGCTCTCAGCCAGGGCCTTGGCCTGCACCAGGGCCACGTACAGCAGCTCGTCCTTGTGCGGCACGATCACATCACTGTCCAGCAGGTAGCCGAGCTTGCGTGAATCCAGCGCGCTGATGCCCACCTTGGCCATGGCAGCGTTGGTGAAGCCGTCGGAGAGGAACTTCAAGATGTCGGCATTCGCGTTGCCGGCCGCCGCCATCTCGGCGGCTCGGCGCGCGATGTAGGTCAGGCCTCCCGCACCCGGCACCAGGCCCACACCCACCTCCACCAGGCCCACGTAGGCTTCCATCGTCGCCACGCGGCGCGCGCAGTGGATCGCCAGCTCGCAGCCGCCGCCCAGGGCCAGCCCGCGCACGGCGGCCACCACAGGCACCTGCGCATAACGCAGCCGCAGCATGGCGTCCTGCAGCTTCTTCTCCTCCGGTGCAATGCCCTTGGAGCCCAGCTTCATGAACACCGGCATGAGCGATTCGAGGTTGGCCCCGGCCGAGAACACATCGTCGGGCGACCAGATCACCACGCCACGGAACGCGGCTTCCGCTATCTCCACCGCCTTGACGAGGCCCTCGGTCACGGCCGGGCTGATGAGGTGCAGCTTGGCCGTGATGGTGGCCACCACGATGTCGCCGTCAGGCGTCCAGACGCGGACCTCTTCGTTGCGGTAGAGCTCCGTGCCCGACTGCAAGGGGTCGGCCGCGCCGGAACCCGCGACGTTCTCGCGGAAGGGCTGGCGCTCGTACACGTTCAGCGGGCTCAGCGGCAGATGCTCCAGGCTGCTGAGGTTGGCATCCAGGGAGAACTTCACCGGGCCCAGGGATTGCTCGATCTTGTGCAGGCGGATCTTCGACTTGGCCGGGCTGAAGGAACCCTCCGGCCCATGCACCCCTTCCACCGCCCACACCCATTCCGGCAAGGGCGCGTTGCACAGCGCCTTGCCCGCGTCGATGTCCTCCTGCACCCACTGCGCCACCTGCTTCCAGCCCGCCTGCTGCCACAGCTCGAACGGGCCCTGCTTCACGCCAAAACCCCAGCGCATGGCGAAGTCCACGTCGCGCGCGGTGTCGGCGATGGACGCCAGGTGCACGGCGGCGTAGTGGAAGCCATCGCGCAGGATGGCCCAGAGGAACTGCGCCTGCGGGTTGGAGCTTTCGCGCAGCAGCTTCAGGCGCTCGGCCGGCGGCTTCTTGAGCATGCGCTCGACGAGGGGGTCGGCCTTGCCGGTGGAAGCCACGTACGCGCCCGCGGCCGGGTCCAGACGTTGGATCTCCTTGCCCACCTTCTTGTAAAAGCCCGCGCCCGTCTTCTGGCCGAGGGCACCCTGGGCCAGCAGCCCGGCCAGCACGGCCGGCGTCTCGTACAGGGCCTCGAACGGGTCTTCAGCGGCCTTGCCTGCGCCCAGGTTGTCCTGCATGGTGCGGATGACGTGGGCCATGGTGTCCAGGCCCACCACGTCCGCGGTGCGGAAGGTGCCAGAGGACGCGCGGCCCAGCTTCTTGCCCGTCAGGTCGTCCACCACGTCGAAGCTCAGGCCGAAGTTCTGCGCTTCCTTCATCGTGGCCAGCATGCCGGCGATGCCCACGCGGTTGGCGATGAAGTTCGGCGTGTCCTTGGCCCGCACCACGCTCTTGCCCAGGGCTGAGGTGACGAAGGTTTCCAGGTTGTCCATCACGGCCGCGTCGGTGGACGGGGTGGCAATCAGCTCCACCAGCTGCATGTAGCGCGGCGGGTTGAAGAAGTGGATGCCGCAAAAGCGGGGCCGCACCGCGTCGGGCAAGGCCTCGGAGAGCTTCGTGATGGACAAGCCCGAGGTGTTGCTGGCCACCACGGCATGCGGCGCCAGCGCAGGGGCGATGCGGTTGTACAGGTCCAGCTTCCAGTCCATGCGCTCGGCAATCGCCTCGATCACCAGGTCGCATTCGCCCAGCAGCGCCAGATGATCCTCGTAGTTGGCCGCGACGATGCGCGAGGCCAGCTCCGGTACACCCAGCGGGGCGGGCTTGATCTTCTTGAGGTTGTCGACGGCCTTGGTGACGATGCCGTTCTTCGGGCCTTCCTTGGCGGGAAGATCAAAGAGCACCACCGGCACGTTGACATTGACCAGATGGGCCGCGATCTGCGCCCCCATCACCCCGGCGCCGAGAACGGCGACCTTGCGAACCTGGAACTTCGTATTCATGTCACTCCACCCTCATCCACGTTTGTGTGCGCCCCAGCAGGGGCGCACCGATGTAGCCACGCACGTCGAGCTGCTTGCCGCCGTCCTTGGGCGTCAGGCGCACCTTGTAGACCTTGCCGTTGTTCGGGTCCAGGATGGTGCCGCCTTCCCAGTGGTCGGCTCCTGCGTGGCGCTTAACGCCTTCCATGATGGTCATGCCGATCACTTTCTGGTCCTTGCGCGCGCCCTCGCACTTGTCGCACTTGGCGTCCTGCTTGGTCGGGTCGCTCAGCTTTTCTATGCGGCCTGTCAACGCACCGCCGGCCTCGGCAATGCGCACCAGCGACTTCTCCTGCTTGGTCTCGTCATCGATGGTCTTCCACAGGCCCACCGGGGAGGCCTGTGCAAGGGCCGCGGCCGACCAGGCGCCGGCCGTCGCAGCCAGTAAGGCCGCAATGGTGGTCTTCATCGTCGTGTCTCCTGTCTGGGGATGTCTCTTGGCGGGATCGTCTGCGGCGGGCACCCCGCTCAGAACATCGCCTCTTCCATGGCCAGCAGCGGCGCCACGCCGGTGCGCGCCGTGCGGATGAGGCCGGCGGTTTCCGGCAGCAGCTTGGCGAAGTAGAAGCGCGCCGTGTGCAGCTTGGCCGCGTAGAACGGGTCGCCCGAATCCTTCTTCGCCAACGCCACCTTGGCCATGCGGGCCCAGAAGTAGGCAAACACAAGGTGGCCGCACACGCGCAGGTAGTCCACTGCGGCGCCACCCACCTCGTCCGGGTTGCCGAAGGCCTTCATGCCCAGTTCGGTGGTGAGCTTGGTGACCTTGTCACCCAGATCGGCCAGCGGGTTGACGAACTCCTGCATCGCCTCGTTCGTACCCTCTTCCTCGATGAACTCGGCCACCATCTTGCCGAACATCTTCAACTTCTTGCCGTTGTCGCCCAGCACCTTGCGGCCCAGCAGGTCCAGGCTCTGGATGGTGTTGGTGCCCTCGTAGATCATGTTGATGCGGGCATCGCGCACGTACTGCTCCATGCCCCACTCGCGGATGTAGCCGTGCCCGCCGAACACCTGCAGGCAGTGCGAGGTGGCGATCCAGGCGTTGTCGGTGAGGAAGGCCTTGATGATGGGCGTGATCAGCGCCACCAGGTCGGCGCACTCGGCGCGCTCATCTTCGTCGTCGGAGGAGAGTTCGCGGTCGATCAGCATGCCGCACCAGATGGCCAGGGCCCGGCCGCCCTCGGCATAGGCCCGCGTGGTCAGCAGCATCTTGCGCACGTCGGGGTGCACGATGATGGGGTCAGCCTGCTTGTCCGGTGCCTTGGGGCCCGACAGGCTGCGCATCTGGATGCGATCTTTCGCGTAGGCCACCGCGTTCTGGTAGGCCACCTCGGTCAGGCCCAGGGACTGGTTGCCCACGCCCAGGCGCGCCGCGTTCATCATCACGAACATGGCCGCCAGGCCCTTGTGAGGCTGGCCCACCAGCGTGCCCACGGCGCCGTCCAGCACCATCTGGCAGGTGGCGTTGCCGTGGATGCCCATCTTGTGCTCGATGGCGCCGCAGAAGATGCCGTTGCGCTCGCCCAGGCTGCCATCGGCGTTCACCAGGAACTTGGGCACCACGAACAGCGAGATGCCCTTGCTGCCCGCGGGCGCATCCGGCAGCCGCGCCAGCACCAGGTGGACGATGTTGGACGCCAGATCGTGTTCGCCGGCGGAGATGAAGATCTTCTGGCCCGTGATGCGATAAGTGCCGTCCGACTGCGGCTCGGCCTTGGTGCGCAGCATGCCAAGGTCGGTACCGCAGTGCGGTTCGGTCAGGCACATGGTGCCGGTCCATTCGCCACTGGTGAGCTTGGGCAGGAAGGTGGCCTTCTGCTCAGGCGTGCCGTGGGCGTGCAGGCACTCGTAGGCACCGTGCGAGAGGCCGGGGTACATGGTCCAGGCCTGGTTGGCCGAGTTCAGCATCTCGTAGAAGCACTGGTTCACCACGATGGGCAGGCCCTGGCCGCCGTACTCGGGGTCGCAGCCCAGCGCGGGCCAGCCGCCCTCCACGTACTTGGCATAGGCCTCCTTGAAGCCTGCCGGGGCGGTCACCTCGTGCGTGGTCTTGTCCAGCGTGCAGCCCTGCGCATCGCCGCTGGCATTGATGGGGAAGATCACCTCGGCGGCGAACTTGCCGCCCTCTTCCAGCACGGCGTTGATGGTCTCGGCGTCGATGTCCGCGTGACGCGGCAGCATCTTCAATTCCTCGGTGACGTTGAGGAGTTCGTGCAGCACGAACTGCATGTCGCGCAGGGGCGGGTTGTAGACGGGCATGGGGTTCTCCTTGAAGTCAACGGGACAGGATGCGCTCGAAGCCGGCGCGGGCGCGCGCCGCGGCACCCGGGGTGCGCAGGAAACGTGCGTCGTGGTGAAGGGCCAGGATCAGGCCGTGGATCTCGAACAACATCTGCTGCGGGTCGGCATCGGCCGGCAGGTGGCCTTCGCGCACCGCCAGTTCGATGGCACGGCCCAGGGCCTGGTGCCACGCCCGCACCATCTCCACCAGGGCGTCCCTCACGAGGCCGGGGCGGTCGTCGAACTCCACCGCGCCGCTGATGTAGATGCAGCCGGAATCGATCTCCACCGAGACGCGCCGCACCCAGCGCTCGAACAGCGCGCGCAGGCGCGGCAGGCCGCGCGGCTCCTTCATGCAGGGTTGGAAGACCTCGGACTCGAAGCGGGCGTGGTATTCGCGCACCACCGAGATCTGCAGTTCCTCTCGCGAGCCGAAGTGCGCGAACACCCCGGACTTGCTCATGCCCATCAACTCCGCCAGCGCGCCGATGGACAGACCCTCCAGGCCCATGTGCGAGGCCAGACCGAGGGCGGCCTCCAGGATGGCGGCTCGCGTCTGTCGGCCCTTGTTGGGCGCTGTTCGCGGTTCGGCGGGGGCCAGGGTATCCATCATCGCGTGGCGTTGCTTGTGTTTGCGTGGGGCTGGTGAGGGGCCGCGGTTCGCCCGACCGTTGCCGGCGGGTGCGGAATCACAAAATCGAACGATCGTGCTATTTTGCATTCCCGCCGCGGTTTGTCCACCCCTGAGGGCAGCGGATTGAAGGGGCTTTCGGTTCCGGCGCAAGCCCACAAGCCCGCGTCGCAGCGCTGACACGGAACATTGGTATCCTCCTTGCCCGAGGACGGATCGGCATGGAAGTACTTCAGCTCGACGTTTCCGGCAGGCCCCAGGCCTGGATCTCGGCCCAGGAGGCCGCCACGCTATACGCCAGCAACACGGTGAGCTGGACGCTGGGCGAGGCCGTGCAGGTGCTGCGTGGCGGCATCCAGCGCGCCACGGGCCAGCAGTCGCGCATCGAGGTGCACCCCATCATCGCCGTCAAGGGCGCCGTGCCCAGCAGGGCCTGGCGCACCGAGCCGGCGCTGAGCAACCCCAAGCTGTTCGTCCGAGACCGGCACCTGTGCGCCTACTGCGGGCGCGCCTTCCGGTTCGAGGAACTGACGCGTGAGCACATCGTGCCGGTGTCACGCGGCGGCCATGACACCTGGATGAACTGCATCACCGCCTGCCGCGGCTGCAACGGCCACAAGGGCAACCGGCTGCCCGAAGAGGCGCGCATGAGTCTTCACTACCTGCCCTACGTGCCCAGCCTGCACGAGGACATGATCCTGCGCGGCCGCCGCATCCTCAGCGACCAGATGGAGTTCCTGCTGGCCAGCGTGCCGCGCCATTCGCGCCTGCACGGCTGAACGCGGGGCCCGCGCCGTGGGACGCGTGCGCGGCGGCTTGTGCGCCGCAGTCGCCGGCAAGGTTTCTTCACATTCAGCGGGCATGATCGCGCCCAGGGGCGCAGGCCCCACCTTGCACCACCCTTGACCGAGGACCCACCGCAATGAATGCACGTCTGACCGCCCTGGCACTGGCCGCCACCCTGGCCGCCTGCACCACCACCAGCCCCGATGTGGTCCGCCGGGAGGATGCCAACCGCATGTCCACCGTGACCGATGCTGTGGTGCTTTCCGTGCGGCCGGTGACGGTGGAGGGCCAGCAAAGCGGCGTGGGCGGTGCGGCCGGCGGGGTGGTGGGCGCCATCGCCGGGGGCTCCCTCGGCAGCGGCCGGCGCGACAACACCGTGGGCGGCGTTCTGGGGGCCGTGGCCGGTGCGGTGGTGGGCAACGCCATCGAGCGCTCTGCCACCAAGGAAGAAGCGTTGGAGGTGATGGTGCAGTTACGCAACGGCGAACGCCGAGCCATCGTGCAGGCCAAGGGCACGGAAGAACTGCGTGCGGGCGACCCGGCGATCATCGTCACCACGGGTGGCAAGGTCCGCGTCACGCGGGCGCCGGCCGTGGTGCCGGCCACGCCTGCGGGCGTTCCTGCGCAGCGCAGTTGACGGGCGGAAAAGCCGAAGCGCCGAAAGCCGCAGCGAGGCAGGCCGCTATGGGGCCAGCGGGCTGCGCATGTCGGCAGCCGCCGCTTCCTCCAGCAAGAGCGCGGCCTGCGCGGCGTGTTCCTCGAAGAGGTGGTGCTGCAAGCCATAACGCACCAGGGACGCCGTGCCCGCCACGCCCAGCTTCTCCATGATGTGGGCCTTGTGGGTGCTGACCGTCTTGATGGACAGGTGCAGCTCGCCGGCGATGTCGGTCAGGCGCTTGCCCGCCATGATGTGCCGGTAGACCTCGAATTCGCGGTTGCTCAGTTGCTGGTGCGCCGGGGCGTCGTCCATGTCCTTGAGGCCCACCGCCATGCGTTCGGCCAGTTCGGACGGCACGTAGGCGCCGCCCGCGGCGATCTTGCGAATGGCATGCACCAGTTGATCGGCCGCGCTGTCCTTGGTGAGGAACCCGCTGGCGCCTGAGCGGAAGGCGCGCACCGCGAACTGGTCCGAGGTGTGCATGGTCAGCACCAGCACCTTGGTGGAGGGGAAATCGCTGCGGATGCGCTTGATCAGGTCCATTCCCGGCACCCCCGGCATGGACAGGTCCAGCACCACCACATCGGCCTGGTGACGGCGCAAGGCCTCGATCACTTCGTTGCCGGTGCCGGCCTCGGCCACCACCTCGATGTCGAACTCCGACGTCAGCAGACGGCGCAGGCCTTCACGCAACATCTGGTGGTCATCGGCCAACACCACGGTGTAGGCACCGGTGATCGGATTGTTCAAGACGTTCCCCCTGTCCCTGCACGCCGCGGTGTAGCGCACAACCGCCTGATTCATTGTCAGACACAAAGCTGTCACGAAGCACTGCCCCTGCACCGTGCGCCGTGACGCTGTTGGCGATATTGGCGCCCGTATCGATCCGGTTCATGACCCAAGTCAAAGGCCATCGGGGCGAAGAACATCGCGCCGCACCCTGGCGTTGCACGCGGTGCCCCGTGAGTACCTCGTGGATGCCGCGTGGATCCCCCGCCCGGCATCGGAGTTCTCCGATAGCCGGGTCGACCTTCGCGCCCGACAGGGGTCCGGACTCCGAAGCCAGCTTCGTCCACGCGCCGATACCGCGCAGACCCCAGTTGAGGGAAGCTGGCGGCTCGCTCAACAACACCATCTGCTCAGGGAGAAACCATGACGCTCGTCACGCAAACCGCCGGCCCCGCTGACCTCGCAAGCCCGAAGACCTCCTCCTCCGCCGTCGGCACGGCCCGCTGCACCGCCTCGGACCTGCTGCGCTGGGCCGGCCTGGGCGACCAGGTCAGCGACCAGACCGACCGCATGCCCTACGCCACACGGCGCGTGCGCGCCGACACAGCCCTGGTGCATGAGGGCAACCCCTTCGAGTACCTGTACTTCGTCTGCGCCGGCAGCTTCAAGTGCGTGCAGGTGGACGCCGAGGGCTACGAGCAGGTGCTGGGCTTCGCACTGCACGCGGACATGATCGGGCTGGACGGCATGAGCCGGGGCCGGCACGCCAGCGGTGCGGTGGCGCTGGAAGACTCCACCGTGGCCGCCCTGCCCTTCATCGACGTGATGAGCGCCTCGCGCCGCATGCCCGCCATCGAACGGCTGATCCAGCGCGCCGTGGGCGCTGAACTGCTGCGCCGCAGTGACACGCAGTACCTGATGTCCGCCGCCAGTTCGGAAGTGCGCGTCGCCCGCTTCCTGCTGCACTTCGCCAAGCGGCAGAACGCGCTGGGCTACTCTGACCGCCGCATCCGCCTGCGCATGACGCGGCGCGACATCGCCAGCCATCTGGGCGTGGCGCACGAGACCGTCAGCCGCGCGCTGACCGCGCTGCAGCAGGTGGGCGGCATCGTGGTCACCTACCGGGACATCGAGATCGTGGACGCCAAGCTGCTGCAGGAGATCCAGCGCGTGACGCGGGGCACCTGGAAGGGCGCGCTGCGCCAAGGCGGGCTGGCGGGCGGGGCTTCACCTGCACTGCCCCTGGGCATGCCTAGCGCGATGCCTGCCCGGTTCGTCGAGGCTGCGGCAGCGCCTCGGCTGCACGCCTGAGCGGTGGGTCGGCCGGCAGGCCCCTCAGGGGCTGCTGGCCAGCGCAGCCGCCACCTCCTCGTCCGACACCTGCCGAAAGTCCCGGTAGTGCGCACCCACCGCCACGAAAGGCTCTGGCGTCCAGAGGCACACCGTGTCATCCACTTGGCACGCCAGATCGGCCAGCACCTGCGCAGGGGCGACAGGCACCGCGAGCACGACGGCCAGGGGCCCCCCGCTGGCGCTGCCTTGCCAGCGACCAGGGTCCTGCTGGCCCTGCAAGGCGGCATCAGGCATACGAACCGGCTTCCACTCCTTCAGCGCCTGAAGCGCCTGAAGCGCCTTCAGGGCTGCGCGCAAGGTGGTGCCGGTGGCGATGCCGTCATCCACCAGGATGACCGTGCGCCCGTCCAGCGACATCTGGCGGCGTCCGCGCAGATAGCGCTGACGGCGGCGCTCCAGTTCCGCCCCTTCGCGTGCCACGCCCCGCGCCACATGCGCCTGGTCGGCCCCCGTGGCGGCCATGAGGGCGGAGTCCACGAAGGTCTGGGCCTGCGGGCCGCTCTGCTCGGCATCCGAGCCCGCAGCGCCCGCGTCCAGGGCAGCGATCGCCGCGACCGCCAGTTCGGGCTGACCGGGCGCACCGATCTTGCGCACCATCAGCAGATCCAAGGGGGCGCCCAGCACGCGTGCCACCTCGGCCGCCACCGGCACGCCGCCGCGCGGCAGGGCCAGCACGGTGGGGGCCGGCAGGGCCAAGGTCTGCAGCACCTGGGCCAGCGCGTGGCCGGCTTCCCGCCGGTGGGCAAAGCGCTGGCGATGCAGCACGGGCGGGGGCGCGGCCCTTCGCAGGTTTCTGGGGCTCAAGGAGTTTCCCCAGTCGCGGGGTCTGTCGGCGTGTGGGGCATCGTCGTCAAGCATGGGTGGGCCTCCTCGCCCAGGACCGCACGAACGGGCCTGTCTGCGGGCACAGCGCCTGATCGTCTGATCTTCCGAATCGCAGCATCGGCAGCACTGTCGTGCGGAACCGGACACCCGCGGGTGAGCACGATCAACGCCTGCCTTGCGGACAGCGCCAGGATGCGGGGCTCCCGCCTCGCCTGAAACCCAGATGTCACACCACGAGGTTCTCGCCATGCAACAAGCCCCCGTGCTGATCGGCAGCGCGCAACTGCCCGGTGTGCTGAGCGTGCCGGCACAGGCGCGAGGTCTGGTCGTGTTCGCTCACGGCAGCGGCAGCAGCCGCCACAGCCCGCGCAACCAGTACGTGGCGTCCGTGCTGCAGGCCCAGGGGTTGGCCACGCTGCTGTTCGACCTGCTGGATCCGCAGGAGGGCCAGGACCGCCGCAACGTCTTCAACATCGCCCTGCTGGCGCGCCGCTTGGCCGATGCCGTGGATTGGGCCGGGCGCCAGCAGGCGCTGGCACGTCTGCCCATAGGCCTGTTCGGCGCCAGCACCGGTGCTGCCGCGGCGCTGGTGGCCAGCGCACTGCGGCCGGGTTGCGTGAAAGCGGTGGTCTCGCGTGGGGGGCGGCCCGACCTGGCAGCCTCTGCGCTGCCCGCAGTGACCGCGCCCACGCTGATGATCGTGGGCGGTGCAGATCTGGACGTGCTGGACCTGAACCAGCAGGCCATCGCCCGCATGCGGGCCCCGGTGCGGCTGAAGATCGTCCCGGGCGCGAGCCATCTCTTCGAGGAACCCGGCGCGCTGGACCGCGTGGCCTTGCTGGCTGCGCAGTGGTTTCGCGACCATGTTGCGGCCCAAGCGGGGCCCCAGGCGGGGGCGTACTCCAGTGCCGGGCGCCATGCCGGGGCAGCGCTGGCGGAACCGGCTGAAAGGCGCCAGCGGGCGGAAAGGCGGCTGTGGCTACGGCCTGCGGTCTCGGCCGTGTCATCCAGCCTGGCCACGGGCCTTGCAGGCACCCCCGAGGTCATGAACGGGGCGCTGCCCCGGCCACCCGCCAGAGGACAGGTTCCGGGCCTGAAGAGCTTCAGGCCCGGACGCTGAAGATGCGCAGCTTCGGGCTCAGGCGCCAGGGGCGGTGCAACGCCGCAGCGCCGCGCGCGCGATGTGGGCAGCATCCACGCCGAAAAACTCGCGCAGCGCCGAGCGGGTGTCGCTGCGGCCGAAGCCGTCCGTGCCCAGCGTGACGTAGGCGCGGCCTTCGGGGACGTAGGCGCGGATGCTCTCGGGCACGGCGCGCACATAGTCGCTGGCCGCCACGAGGGGCCCCCGCCCCTGCTGCAGCAGTTGCGCCGCGTAGGGCAGCGCCGCCGGCGCGGGCACTCCGGCCTGCGCTGCGCCGGCGTCGGCTTGCTCCAACGTACGCTCCCACGACTGGCCCTCGCGCGCGAGCTCGCTCCAGCTCGTGATGCTGAACACGGTGCTGGCAATGCCCTGGGCCGCCAGCAGCCGCGCCGCGGCCCGCACCTCGGTGAGGATGGCGCCGGAGCCCAGCAGGCTCACCTCGCCGCGCAGCTTGCCCTGCGCCGCCACCTGCTCGAACAGGTAGCCCCCGCGCAACACGCCTTCGGCGGCTTGCGGCGGCAGGTCGGGCTGGGCGTAGTTCTCGTTCATCAGCGTGATGTAGAAGAACTCGTCGCACTGCTGCAGCAGCATGCGGCGCATGCCGTGGTCCACGATCAGGGCCATCTCGCCGGCAAAGGCTGGGTCCCAGGCCCGGCAGTTGGGGATGGTGGCGGCCACCAGGTGGCTGCTGCCGTCCTGGTGCTGCAGGCCCTCGCCCCCCAGCGTGGTGCGGCCGGAGGTGGCCCCCAGCAGAAAACCGCGGGCGCGCTGGTCGGCTGCGGCCCAGATGGCATCGCCCACGCGCTGGAAGCCGAACATCGAGTAGTAGATGTAGAACGGCAGCATGGGCAGGCCGTGCACGCTGTAGCTGGTGGCCGCCGCCGTCCAGCTGGCAATGGCGCCGGCCTCGCTGATGCCTTCTTCCAGGATCTGCCCGTCCAGGGCCTCGCGGTAGCTCAGCACCGAGCCGATGTCCTCGGGCTCGTAGCGCTGACCCACGCTCGAGTAGATGCCCACCTGCTTGAACAGGTTGGCCATGCCGAAGGTGCGCGCCTCGTCGGCCACGATGGGCACGATGCGCGGCCCGATGCCCGGCTGCTTGAGCAGGCTGCCCAGCATCCGCACAAAGGCCATGGTGGTGGACATCTCCTTGCCAGCCGGCTGCAGGGCAAAGGCCGCGTAGCTGCCCACTTCGGGCACCGCCACCTCGGCCCCCGAAATCGGCCCGGCCACCCGCGCGGGCAGCGGCCCGCCCAGGGCCTGGCGGCGCGCGTGCAGGTAGCGCATTTCGGGGCTGTCCTCGGCCGGCTTGAGGAAAGCGAGCTGCCGTGCCTGCTCATCGCTCAGGGGCAGGTTGAAGCGGTTGCGAAAAGCGATGAGGTCGTCTTCGTCGAACTTCTTTTGGCTGTGGGTGGTCATGCGGCCCTGGCCCGCCGCGCCCATGCCGTAGCCCTTCTTGGTGTGCGCCAGGATGACGGTGGGCGTGCCGCTGTGCGCAGCCGCCGCGTGGTAGGCCGCGTGGATCTTCACCAGATCGTGGCCGCCGCGCTTGAGGCGGTCGATCTGCTCGTCGGTCAGGCCCTGGGCCAGCGCCGCAAGTTCGGCGTTCTGGCCGAAGAAGTGGTCGCGGTTGAAGCGGCCATCCTTGGCCGCGAAGGTCTGCATCTGGCCGTCCACCGTGTGGGCGAAGGCACGCACGAGAGCGCCCGTGGTGTCGCGGGCGAAGAGCCCGTCCCAGTCACTGCCCCACAGCAGCTTGATGACGTTCCAGCCCGCGCCGCGGAACAGCCTTTCCAGCTCGTCCACCACGCGGCCGTTGCCGCGCACCGGGCCGTCCAGGCGCTGCAGGTTGCAGTTCACCACCCACACCAGGTTGTCCAGACGCTCGCGCGAGGCCAGTGTGAGCGCGCTCATGCTCTCGGGCTCGTCCATCTCGCCATCGCCAAACACGCCCCAGACCTTGCGCCCGGTGCAGTCCAGCAGCCCCCGGTGCGTGAGGTAGCGCATGAAGCGCGCGTGGTAGATCGAGCTGATGGGGCCCAGGCCCATGGAGCCGGTGGGGAACTGCCAGAAGTCCGGCATCAGCCAGGGGTGGGGATAGCTGGAAAGCCCGCGCGCACCCTGGCGCGGGCCGGTGATCTCCTGCCGGTAGTGCGCCAGATCGGCCTCGCTCAGGCGCCCTTCCAGAAACGCCCGGGCATAGACCCCAGGCGCGCTGTGCGGCTGGAAGAACACCAGGTCGCCGCCGGGGCCTGTCGGCCCGTGGGCACGGAAGAAGTGGTTGAAGCCCACTTCGAAAAGATCGGCCGCGCTGGCATAGCTAGCGATGTGGCCCCCCAGGTCGCCGTGAGCGGCGTTGGCGCGCACCACCATGGCCAGCGCATTCCAGCGCATCAGCGAGGCCAGCTTCTCCTCGAGGGCCAGATCACCCGCGAAAACCGGCTGCCGTTCCGCCGGGATGGTGTTGACATAGGGCGTCACGAGCTCCGGCGACCAGCCGATGCGCGGGTCCCGCGCCAGCAGGGCCAGTTGGTCCAGCACGAAGCGCGCGCGCGCCGGCCCGTGCTGCTGCACCAGCGCCTGGAAGGCCTCGCGCCACTCGGTGGTCTCTTGCGGGTCGGGGTCTGGCTCGGGGTGTGGGGTGGGCTGCGCAGCACCGGCCAGGCCGGGGGCGTCAGCGCGGGCCGGCACGTCGGCCGGGGAGGCCTGAGAGGCCAGGAAACGGGAAAGACCAGGATCGCTCATGCCAGAACTGTAGGCCGCAAGGCGCGAAATGAGTTGCCGAAGAAGCGCTCCGAAGGGCTTGCTTCGGCATAAGATGCCGAAAACAAATGCCCGCTCAGCAGTTCATGCAACTTGACACCCTCGACCTGCGCATCCTGGACCAGTTGCAGCGCGACGGATCACTCACCAACGTGGAACTGGCCCGGCGGGTCCACCTCTCACCTTCCCCCTGCCTGACGAGGGTGAAGGCGTTGGAGGCGGCCGGCGTGATAGAGCGCTATGTGGCGCTGGCCAACGCCAAGGCGCTGGGCCTGGGGCTGAACGTGTTCATCAACATCAGCCTGAAGGAGCAGGGCAAGGAGTCCCTGGCCGAGTTCGAGCGGCGCATCGCCGAGCACGAACAGGTGATGGAGTGCTACCTCATGACCGGCGACAGCGACTACCTCATCCGCGTGGCCGTGCCCGACATCGGCGCTCTGGAGCGCTTCATCCTGGAGCAGCTCACACCCATACCGGGCATCGAGAAGATCCGCTCCAGCTTCGCCCTCAAGCAGGTGCGCTACAAAACGGCCTTACCGTTGCCCATCTCCAGCCCCCCAACACAACCCTCCACCGCATGAGCCTTCCCCACCTTGACACCCCCGTGGCCGTGGGCGTGGACTGGGGCACCACCCACCGACGCGGCTACGCCCTGGCCGCCAACGGGCGCTGCCTGGCCGAGCACGCCGACGCCGACGGCATGCTGGCCGCGCGCGGCCGCTTCGAGCCGTCTTTGGACACGCTGCTGCAAGCTCTGAACGCCGCCAGCCCGCAGGTGCGGGTGCTGATGTCCGGCATGGTGGGCAGCGCCCACGGCTGGGTGCAGGCGCCCTACCTCAACCCCGAGGTGCCCCTGCGCGACCTGGGACAACACCTGCGGCGCGTGCCCGGCACGGCGCGCCGCGCGGAGATCGTGCCCGGCATTGCCCTGAAGACCGCCGGCGCCGTGGACGTGATGCGCGGCGAGGAAACCCAGCTGCTGGGCGCTGCGCTGCTGGGCCATGACGACGGCTGGTTCCTGCTGCCGGGCACCCACAGCAAGTGGGTGCGCATGGCCCAAGGCCGGGTGGCCGATTTCGCCACCTTCATGACCGGCGAACTGTTTGACCTGCTGGGCCGGCACGGCACCCTGGCCGCCGCCGCTGGGGCAGACCCGACCACGGCCGAGATGCACCACCCCGCCGCCTTCGTCCAGGGCCTGAACAATGCGTCGGACGTGGCCCTGTCCCGCGCTCTCTTCGGCTGCCGCGCGCGCGTGGTCACCGGTGAACTGCCGCCCGAGCAAGCCCGGGCCTACCTCAGCGGCCTGCTCATCGGGGCGGAATGGCATGAACTGCGCCGGCGCGGCGCCGGGCAACTGCCCGCCTCGGTCACCGTCATCGGCGCCCCGCATCTGGCCGCGCGCCACGCCGAGGCCGCACACGCCTTTGGCGTGACGCTGCACCATCTGGAACCAGGACAGGTCTACAAGACCGCCCTGGCCCACCTGCTGACCACGTCCTCATGAACACGCCCTCATGAACGCTTCGCCATGAACCCTTCCCCCGTTTTCGCCCCGCAGCCTTCTGGCGCAGTCCCGCACACCCAGCCGCACACCTCGCAACACACCCCGCCGCACACCCTGCCGCCCCTGGACCCGCCCCTGGTGGCCATCCTGCGCGGCCTGCCCGCCGAAGACGCCGCCGCCGTGGGCACGGCCCTGTTCGATGCCGGCTTTCGCGCGCTGGAAGTGCCGCTGAACCGGCCCGGTGCGCTGCAGGCCATCGCCACGCTGGCCGCCATGGCCCCAGCGGGCACGCTGGTGGGTGCCGGCACGGTGATGAGCCCGCAGGAGGTACAGGCCGTGGCCGGCGCCGGCGGGCGCCTCATCGTCTGCCCCCACTGCGACCCATCCGTCATCGACCATGCCGTGGCCCTGGGCCTGTGGTGCGTGCCCGGCGTGGGCACGGCCAGCGAAGCCTTCACCGCCCTGCGCCATGGCGCCCACGGCCTGAAGCTCTTCCCCGCCGAAGTGTGGGGGCCGCGCGGCCTGAAGGCGCTGAAGGCCGTGCTGCCCGAGGGCACGCCCTTGTGGCCCGTGGGCGGCGTGGCCGCCGACAACCTGACGCAATGGACCACTGCCGGCGCCACCGGCTTCGGCATCGGCGGACAGCTCTACCAACCGGGCGACAACGCCGCCACCGTGGGCCTGCGCGCCCGGGAGTTCGTCAGCGCCTGGCGGGCCACCAGCGCGCCGCAAGCCGCCAGCCAGCGCTAACGCCAACCCGCGCGGCCTTGCCCTGCGTGAGTCAGGGCTGCGGCCGGTCGGCCGGCGGATAGGGGTCAGCCTCGTAGGCCGGGCCCTTCATGATCATCACCACCACGCAGCCCACGCCCACGGTGAACACCAGCGTGGCGTGCAGCACCGCCGCACCGGCCAGGCGGTACACGCTGAGCCAGTAGGCACGCTCCTGCGCGGGGGTGGCCGGCTCCGGAAACTGCCACCACTGCCAGAGCACGGCCAGACCCAGCAAGCCCAGGCCCCACCCCGCAATGGCCGGCAGCCGCCGCCACAAGCGCCACTCAAGGCCCGCGGGGGCACTGCGGCCAGCGGAGATGCGACGCAGCCAGGTCATGGGGAAATTCCGAGAGGCAGGCGGTACCTGGAAAGCGGTTCAACGAGCCTGCGCGGAGGGTCTTGGTAGGCCGTGTTGGACTTGAACCAACGACCAAAGGATTATGAGTCCTCTGCTCTGACCAACTGAGCTAACGGCCCCCTCTCGCAGGGGTGGATTCTAGGAGCGTGGCAGGGGTTGAAGGGCCTTCAATGAAAGGCCCGGACCGAGCCGCCCGCGATGAGCTGCGTCAACGCACCGACAGCGCGTGCCCCACCAGACGCGAGGTGATGTCCACGATCTGGATCATGCGGTCGTAGGCCATGCGGGTGGGGCCGATGACACCCAGGGTGCCCACCACCTGGCCGTCGATCTCGTACGGGGCGGTCACCACCGACAGTTCCTCGAAAGGCACCACGCGGCTTTCGCCGCCGATGTAGATGCGCACGCCCTCGGCGCGGCTGGAAACGTCCAGCAGGCGCATCAGTTCGGTCTTCTGCTCGAACACCTCGAACAGCTTGCGCAGCGAGTTCATGTCGTGGCCCAGGTCCTGCACGCCCAACAGGTTGCGCTCGCCGCTGACGACCACCTGGTCCACCGTTTCTTCCATCACCTGAGTGCCCGCCTGCACCGCGGCCTGCATGAGCACGCCGATCTCGCTGCGCAGCGCCTCGATCTCGGTCTTCAGGCGTTCGCGCACGGCTTCGATGGTCAGGCCGGCGTAGTGGGCGTTCAGGTGGTTGGCGGCCTCCACCAGTTCGGCCTGGGTGTGGTCGCGGGCGGTGAAGATGACGCGGTTCTGCACGTCGCCATCGGGCGCCACCAGGATGACCAGCACGCGCCGCTCGCCCAGGCGCAGGAATTCGATGTGGTGGAACACGCTGGCCTTGCGCGGGGCCGTGACCACGCCCACGAAGCTGGACAGACTGGACAGCAGGTGCGCGGCCTGCGCGATGACGCGCTGCGGCTGGTCGGGGTGCAGTTGCCCGCGGGCGGCGGCCAGGTCAGGCGGGGCTTGGTCCAGGTCCACGGGCCGGGCCGTGAGCATGGTGTCCACGAAGAGGCGGTAGCCGCGGGCGGTGGGGATGCGGCCGGCACTGGTGTGGGGGCTGGCAATGAGGCCCAGTTCCTCCAGGTCGCTCATCACGTTGCGGATGGTGGCGGGCGAGAGGTCCAGGCCCGAGGCGCGGGACAAGGTGCGCGAGCCCACGGGCTGGCCCTCGGCGATGTAGCGCTCGACAAGGGCTTTGAGCAGCGTCTTGGCGCGTTGGTCCAGCATGCGGCGGATTGTAGTGAGCGCACCGGTCTTGTGCGCCGCCGCGGCCTCTGGCGGCGGCCTGGAATGTTCCCCTTCAGGCACCCCCGCTGGCCCCCTGTTCCGGGGGGTGTTTTCCGGGGGGCCTATGGTGTAATCATTTGCATCATGACCCTGCGCTTTCGCCACGCGGCCATCGTCGGCAAGTACCAGGCCCGCGGCATCCGGCCGGTGCTGGAGGAAGTGGCCCACTTCCTGATCGACCAGGGCCTGGACGTCTGCTTCGACCGCGACACGGCCGCGGCCACCGGGGTGGCCCACTACGAGGCGCTGAGCACGGCCGAGATTGGCAAGCGCTGCGACCTGGCGGTGGTGGTGGGCGGCGACGGCACCATGCTGGGCATTGCACGCGAGCTGGCGCGCCACAACCTGCCGCTGGTGGGCATCAACCAGGGCCGGCTGGGCTTCATCACCGATGTACCGATCGACCGCTTCAAGGAGTCGCTCGCACCGATGCTGGCTGGCGACTATGAAGAAGAGCACCGCACCATGCTGGACGGTAGCGTCTGGCGCGACGGCGAGCGCATCTTCGAAGGCCTGTCGATGAACGACGTGGTGGTCAGCCGCGGTGCCACCGCCGGCATGGTGGAACTGCGCGTGGACATCGGCAACGACTTCGTGGCCAACCTGCGCGCTGACGGTCTGATCATCGCCTCGCCCACGGGCTCCACGGCTTACGCGCTGTCGGCTGGCGGGCCCATCCTGCACCCGGGCATTGCCGGCTGGGTGCTGGTGCCCATCGCCTCGCACACGCTGTCCAACCGGCCCATTGTGCTGCCTGACAGCGGCGAAGTGCGCATCGAGATCGTGGCCGGCCGCGACGCCTCGGCCAACTTCGACATGCACAGCCTGACCAGCCTGCTGCACGGCGACCAGGTGCGCGTGCGCCGGTCGCAACACAAGGTGCGCTTCCTGCACCCGCGCGGCTGGAGCTACTACGCCACGCTGCGGCGCAAGCTCAGGTGGTACGAAGGCGTGGTGTAGCCATGCTCAAGCGCATCGCCTTGCAAGACTTCGTCATCGTCGACGCGCTGGACCTGGACATCGGCGCGGGCTTCTCGGTGCTGACGGGCGAAACCGGTGCCGGCAAGTCCATCCTCATCGATGCCCTGCAACTGGCCCTGGGCGGCCGCGGTGAGGCGGGCATGGTGCGCGAAGGCGCTGTGCGTGCAGAAATCGTCGCCGAGTTCGAACTGCCCGTCACCCTGGCGGGCTGGGTGCAGGAAGCCGGTTTCGACACCGCGGGCGGCGGCCTGCTGATGCGGCGCACCATCGACTCCCAAGGCAAGAGCCGGGCCTGGATCAACGGCGGCAGCGCCACGGTGGGCCAGTTGAGAGAGGCCGGCGAGCACCTGGTGGAGATCCACGGCCAGCACGCCTGGCAGAGCCTGACGCGGCCGGCCGCCGTGCGCGCACTGCTGGACGCGCAGGCCGGCCTGGACCTCGCGCCGCTGTCGGCAGCGTGGGACACCTGGCGCCGGGCATTGCAGGCGCTGGAACAGGCGCGAGCCCAGCGCGATACGCTGGACCAGGAGCGCGAACGGCTGCAATGGCAAGTGAGTGAACTGGACCGACTGAGCCCGGGCGAACACGAGTGGGCCGAACTGAACGCCGAGCACACCCGCCTGGCCCATGCCCAGGCGCTGCTGGAGGCGGCACGCCTGGCGCTGGACGCGGTGTCCGAGGCCGATGCTGCGGCGGACACGCTCACCGGGCGGGCCGCCGATGCGCTGGAGGCCGTGTCCGGGTTCGACGCCACCCTGGGCCCCGTGGCCGAGGTGCTGCGCTCGGCGCAGGTGCAGTTGCAGGATGCGGCCCACAGCCTGCACGCCTATCTGGCCCGCCAGGAACCCGACCCCCAGCGGCTGGCTCAACTGGATGAGCGACTGTCCACCTGGATGCAACTGGCGCGGCGCCACCGGCGCCAGCCCGCCGAATTGCCGGCCTTGCTGCAGGGCTGGCACGAGGAACTGCGGAATCTGGAAGCCTCGGCAGACCTGGACAAGCTGGAAGGCCTGGCAGCCCAGGCCGAACAGGCTTGGCGCGCCCAGGCCCAGCAGGTGTCGCGCAGCCGCAAGAGCGCCGCGCCACGGCTGGCGGCGGCGGTGACACAGGCCATGCAGCAATTGGGCATGGAGGGCGGGCGGTTCGAGGTGGCGCTGACGCCGCTGCCGGAACCGCAGTCCTTCGGTCTGGAGCAGGTGGAGTTCCTGGTGGCCGGCCACGCCGGGTCCAGCCCGCGGCCGCTGGCCAAGGTGGCCTCGGGCGGCGAACTGTCGCGCCTGGCGCTGGCGATCGCCGCCACCGCAGCCACCTCAGCCGCAGCAGCGACGGGCGCCACCCGTGCCACCAACGCCACAGCAGCCACCACCGCGCGCCAGCGGCCCGCGCAAGGGGCCGTGCCTACGCTGATCTTCGACGAGATCGACGCCGGCGTGGGCGGCGCGGTGGGCGACAGCGTGGGACGCCTGATGAAGCAGCTGGGCGCCCACACCCAGGTGCTAGCCGTCACGCACTTGGCCCAGGTGGCCGCCTGTGCCGACGGCCACTTCCTCGTGGCCAAGTCCAGCTCCGAGGCCGGCGCGGTCACCACCGTCCAGCCCGTGGCCGGCGAGGCGCGCGTCAGCGAGATCGCCCGCATGCTGGGCGGCGAGCGTCTGGCCGGCACCAGCCGCGCCCATGCCCAGGCCCTGCTGGGCGCCTCGCGATGAAGGCTGCCGAGGTTGTTCTCATTACCGGGATTTCCGGCTCGGGCAAGTCCGTGGCGCTGCATGCGCTGGAGGATGCCGGCTACTTCTGCGTGGACAACCTGCCGCCGGAGCTGCTGCTGGATTTCGTGCGCCTGGAGCTGGACCGCTACGACCGGCGCCAGGTGGCGGTGGCCGTGGACGCGCGCACGGCCGGCTCGCTGCCTGCGCTGATCGGGCTGATCGACAAGCTGCAGCGCAAGGGCACGAAGATCCGCTCCCTCTTCCTGGACGCCACCACGCCTGCCCTGGTGCGGCGTTTTTCCGAAACGCGGCGTCCGCACCCCCTGTCCATGACCGACCACGCCCGCGACCACGGCCACGCGCTGCTGGACGCCATCGAGCAGGAGCGCGGTCTGCTGGAAGCGCTGCGCGAGGTCTCCACCGTGCTGGACACCAGCCAGTTGCGTCCGGCGCAGTTGCGCGCCTGGGTGCGCGACCTGGTGGGCGCCACCACCTCGCGTCTGACCCTGGTCTTCGAATCCTTCGCCTTTAAGCACGGCGTGCCGCTGGACGCCGATTTCGTGTTCGACCTGCGCGTGCTGCCCAACCCGTTCTACATCAAGGATTTGCGGCCGTTCACCGGGCGCGACGCTGCCGTAGCGCGCTTCATGGAGGAGCAACCCGAGGCCGGCGAACTGCTGACGCAGATCGAGACCTTTCTGCGCCGCTGGATACCGGGGTTCGAGTCCGACCAACGCAGCTACCTCACCGTGGCGCTGGGCTGCACGGGCGGCCAGCACCGCTCGGTCTACGGCGTGGAACTGCTGGCCCGGCGCTTCAAAGACCGCAACACCACCCTGGTACGCCACCGCGAACTGGACACCGGCGAATGACCCTGCCCAACCCCCTTCCCGCGCCCTTGCCCGATCCCCTGCCCCTGTTCCCGCTGCAGACCGTGCTGTTCCCGGGCGGGCTGCTGCCCCTGAAGGTGTTCGAGGCCCGGTACCTGGACCTGATGGGCCACTGCATGCGCAGCGGCGAGCCCTTCGGCGTGGTGTGCATGAGCCGGGGTGACGAAGTGGGCCACGACCACCCGGAAGGCGTGCGCATCGAGCGCGTGGGCGTGCTGGCACGCATCGAGGATGTGGACGCCGACCAGCCCGGCATCCTCAAGGTGCGCTGCATCGGCGGCTCGCGCTTTCGCCTGCGCGAGGCACCCGTTCAGCGGCCCAACGGCCTGTGGGTGGGGCCTGCGGAACTGATCGAGGACGATGCGCCCCGCCTGCCTGAGCGGGCACTGCAGCCGGCCGTGGAGGCGCTGCAGCAGGCGCTGGAGGCCTTGTTGGCCCAGGACGTCAAACCCTTTGCGGAGCCCCTGCAGTGGCGCGACGCCGGCTGGGTGGCCAACCGCTGGTGTGAACTGCTGCCCATCACCCTGGCCGCCAAGCAGCGGCTGATGGAGCTGGAAGAGCCCTCGATGCGGCTGCAACTGGTGGACGAATTCCTGCGCAGCCGGCAGGTGCTCAACAGCTGACCGCACCCCGCGGCGGCCCAGGCACTTCAGGCCCCGGTCAGCAGCCGCCGAACGGGCGCCGGCAGGCCCAGTCGCAGGGCTTCAGCCTGCGTCAGCCAGCGGCCCACAGGCAGGGCCGCCTCCAGGGCCTGCTGGTCAGCGGCCGCCAGGTCCTCGGGCCAGGTCCAGCGCAATGGGCGCAAGGTCCAGTCGAAGTGCGTCAGGGCATGCTCGATGGCGGGCAGTGCCTCGCCCTCGCCTGGCCAGCGCGCCACGCGCCTTGTCAACTCCTCGTCCGCGGGCCACTCCGGCAGGCTCCACAAACCGCCCCACACGCCCGTGTCGGGCCGTTGCACCAGCCACAACCGGCTGCCCTGGCGCAGCCACAGCAGCACGTGCATGCGCCGGCCCCGCTTCAAGCGCCTCGTCTTGACCGGAAAGTCCTGCGGGCGAGCCTCTCGCCGGGCCACGCAGGTGTCTTGCAGAGGGCAGCGCTCGCAAGCCGGACGGCGCAGGGTGCACACACCGGAACCCAGGTCCATCAGCCCCTGGGTGTAGGCCTCCACGCCCCCTTCCACCCCCTCCTCCGGCAGCAAGGCGCGGGCCAGTTCCCACAGTTGCCGCTCCTGTGCGGGCTGCGCCAGGTCGCCGTCGAAACCCAGCACGCGGGTGAGCACCCGCTTGACGTTGCCGTCCAGGATGGCAGCGCGCTCGCCAAAGCAGAAGGCGGCGATGGCCGCTGCGGTGGAAGGGCCGATGCCCGGCAAGTCGGCCAACGCCTGGCTGCTGGGCGGAAACCGGCCGCCGTGCTGCGACACCACGGCCTGGGCACAGCGATGCAGGTTGCGGGCGCGGCTGTAGTAGCCCAGCCCGCTCCACAGCGCCAGAACTTCGTCCAGGGGGGCGGCCGCCAGGGCCTGCACGTCAGGAAAGCGCTCCAGAAAGCGGCCGTAGTAGCCCAGCACGGTGGCCACCTGGGTCTGCTGCAGCATCACCTCGGAAAGCCACACGCGGTAGGGGTCGCGCGTGCCCTGCCACGGCAGTCCGTGCCGTCCGTGCACGCGCTGCCAGGCCACGACCCGGCCCGCCAGGTCGTCAGCGGCCTTGGTCTCGGCCTGCAACGCCGGCATTGCCGCAGGGGCTGCGCCGACGTCAGGCCTCAGCGCTTCTGGCATGAGGGACAGAAGTACGTCGCGCGCTGCCCCTGCACGATGCGCCGGATGGACGTGCCGCAGCGCTGGCAGGGCTGGCCCTCGCGCCCGTAGACGGCCGCCTCGGCCTGGAACTCGCCGTTCATGCCGTGCGCATCGCGGAAATCCCGCAACGTGCTGCCGCCCATCGCGGTGGCGCGCGCCAGCGTGTCGCGCACGGCCTGCAGCAAGCGGGCCGCCCGGGGCCGGCTGAGGCGGTCAGCGCGCGTGCGCGGGTCGATACCGGACTGGAACAAGGCCTCGCAGGCGTAGATATTGCCGGCCCCCACCACAGCCTGGCCCGACAGCAGCACGTTCTTCAGGGCGGTGCGGTGCGTGTGCAGACGGGCGTGGAAACCCAGCGGCGTCAGCGCAGGATCGAAAGGCTCCGGCCCGAGACGCGCCAGCAAGGTGGCCGCCGGTGGCAGATCCATCGCAGGAGACCACACCACCGCACCGAACCGGCGCGGGTCGTGCAGACGCAGCGTGCCCTGCGTGGTGACGAGATCGAAGTGGTCGTGAGGCCCGGGTGGTGGTGGCAAAGAGGGGGACGACGCGCTGCCAGCGGCATGGAACCCCAGCGAGCCGGACATCCCCAGGTGCAGCAACAGGCCCCCGGCATCGTCAGGCCCCTGGCCCGGACGCGGGCCGAGCGCCATCCACAGGTACTTGCCGCGCCGCGACACCGACCCCACGGCCCGGCCGGGCAGCTGCGCCGGCGCGCACCCCAGGGGCCAGCGCAGGGGCTTGCCCAACACCACCGACTGCACCACGGCCCCGGCCAGCGGCGCCTCGATGCTGCGTCGCGTGACTTCGACCTCCGGTAACTCGGGCATGAAGGATTATGTGCAGCCCGCAGGGGGCGTCCGGGCGCTCAGGTCTTGTCACCGGCTGTCACGGTCTGGGCCCGGTTCCTTGTCACAATGACCGCGTGACTTCACGCCCGGCCTTGTCCCTCTACGACAGACTGCCCACCTGCTTGCAGAAGAAGGCGGGCTGGCGACGTGGCGCCCTGGGGGCAGTCTTGGCCCTGCTGTGCGCGGTGGGCCCGATGCCCGCTTCAGCCCAGGCGGCCCAGCCCGCTGAAGCGGCCTCCGTGCCAGCCGCTGCCGAGCCCGTCACCCGCTCGGCGCTGGATGCGCTGCTGTTCTACCAGTTGCTGATCGGCGAGATCGAGTTGCGCCGAGGGCAGCCGGCCGTGGCGTTCGAGGTGCTGATGGACGCGGCGCGGCGCACCCGCCAGGAACAGGTGTTCCGCCGGGCCGCCGACATCGCCCTGCAGGCCCGGGCGGGCGACAGGGCGCTGGCGGCGGTGCGGGCCTGGCACCAGGCGGTGCCCGATTCGCTGGAAGCCGTGCGGCTGCAGTTGCAGATCCTGAGCGCGCTGAACCGGCCGGGTGACGCCGCCGAACCGCTGAAGTTCCTGCTCGCCCGCAGCCCTGATAGTGAGCGCAGCGGGTTGATCGCTTCCATACCGCGCTTTTTCCAGCAGGCCGCCGACCCCAAGGCGGTGGCCACGATGCTGGAACCCGTGCTGCAGCCCCACTTGCAGGCCGAGGCCACCCGCGTGGCTGCAGGCGTGGCTTTGGGTCGTGCCTGGCTGCAGGCCGGCGACGCCCCCCGTGCGTTGATGCTGGTGCGCCGGGCGCATACGCAGGACACCACGGCCGCCGGCCCTGTGCTGGCTGCGCTCGACCTCATGCCCCGGACGCCCGAGGCCGAAGCCATCGTCAAGGCCTTCCTCGCCGCGCCGAAGGCAGAACCCGCTGTGCGAATGGCCTATGCCCGAGCCCTGGTGCAGGCGCAGCGCCTGGGCGACGCGGTGACCGAGTTGGAAGTGGTGACCCGCCAGCAGCCTGCCGTGGCCCCGCCCTGGCTGATGCTGGGCGCCCTGCAGGTGGAGCTCAAGCACCCGCAACAAGCCGAGCAGGCGCTGGCACGCTATCTGTCGCTGGTGGAGCGGCCCTCAGGGCCCGAGACCCCCAAGACGGCGGCAGCCCCGGGGCCCGCCCGCAACGACGATGATGGCGACGACGACGACGATGACGGCGGCGCACCAGGCAACCCAGCCGCAGGCTCCGGCAGCGCCTTGGCTGACGGTATCGCCCAGGCCCGGATGCTGCTGGCGCAGGTGGCTGAACTGCGAAACGACGACGCCACCGCTGAGGCGCACCTGGCCAAGATCGACCAGCCCAGGCGCTTGCTGGAGGTGCAGACGCGCCGGGCCGGCATCCTCGCCCGGCAGGGTCGCATCGAGCAGGCGCGCGATCTGCTGCGCAAGGTGCCCGAACGCACCGAGAACGATGCCCGCGCCAAGCTGGTGGCCGAAGCGCAGGTGATGCGCGACATCAAGCGCTGGGGCGATGCCTACGGCGTGCTGGATCAAGCCGTGGCGCGCTGGCCGCAGGACGTGGACCTGCTGTACGAGCAGGCCATGGTGGCCGAGAAGCTGGACCGTCTGGCCGAGATGGAGGCGCTGCTGCGCCGCGTGATGCAGCTCAAGCCCGACCACCAGCACGCCTACAACGCGCTGGGCTACTCGCTGGCCGATCGCGGCCTGCGCCTGGAAGAAGCGCGTGCCCTGATCGTCAAGGCCCTGGAGCTGGCGCCGGGCGACCCCTTCATCACCGACAGCCTGGGCTGGGTGGAATTCCGCCTGGGTCGCCCTGAAGAGGCCTTGCGGCTGCTGCGCGAGGCGTACCGGGCGCGTCCGGACACCGAGATCGCTGCGCACCTGGGCGAAGTGCTGTGGGTGCTGGGCCGGCACGACGAAGCGCGGGCGATCTGGCGCGAGGGCCGCGCGCGCGATGCCGGCAACGAGGTGCTGCGCGAGACCCTGGTCCGGCTGCGGCAAGACCTGTGAACGGCGTTCGCGCCCGCCTGGCAGCCTGCGCCGCCATGGCTGTTCTCTTGGCGGCAGGCTGCAGTACCGTGCCACCGCCCGCCAGCGGCGATGTCCTGGCAGGCCGTCTGGTCCTGCAGATCAGCCCCGGAGCCCACACGCCTGCGCAGCAGTGGAGCGCGGGGTTCGAGCTGCGGGGTTCGGCACAGGCCGGGGAACTGGATCTGACCAGCCCACTGGGCACCACGGTAGCCCAGGCGCGCTGGCGTCCCGGACAGGCGGAACTGGATCAAGGCGGCGAGCGCCGGGCCTTCCCAGACCTGGGTGAGCTTTCCCGCCAACTGCTGGGCGAGAACGTGCCGCTGGAGGCCCTGTTCGACTGGCTGCGCGGGCGACCCTGGCCCGCTGCAAGCCACGAACGCACGGCGCAGGGCTTCGTGCAGCAGGGCTGGGCCGTGGACCTGTCCGGCCTGGGGGAAGGCCGCCTCACCGCTCGGCGCGATCAGGCGCCGACCATCCTGCTGCGCGCACGCCTGGAGGTGGCGCCGTGATGACTGCCTGCCCACAGCTCGAGCACCCCGCACCGTAGCCCGCAGAGCCCTGACGCCATGAGCCTGAGATCCCTGCTGGACGTGCCCGCCCCGGCCAAGCTGAACCTGTTTCTGCATGTGGTGGGGCGCCGCCGTGACGGCTACCACTTGCTGGAATCCGTCTTCGTGCTGATCGACTGGGCTGACACCCTGCACTTTGAGCGCCGCGAGGATGGCGTGCTGCAGCGCCACGACCTGGGCGAGCCTCTGCCCCCCGACGATCTGTGCCTGCGCGCAGCGCGTGCGCTGAAGGCCGCCTCCGGCAGCACGGCGGGAGCCGACATCTCCGTTCTCAAGCAGGTGCCCTCGGGTGCGGGCATGGGCGGTGGCAGTTCCGACGCCGCCACCGTCCTGCTGGCGCTGAACCGCCTGTGGGGCCTGCACTGGCCGCGGCAACGCCTGCTGCAACTGGCCGCCACCCTCGGGGCCGACGTGCCGTTCTTCATCTACGGCCGCAATGCACTGGTCCAAGGCATCGGGGAGCAACTCAGCGCCGTCGACGTCCCGCCGCACCTGTACGCCGTGGTCAAACCGGCCGCTTCGTTGCCCACGGCCGACATCTTCAGCAGCCCGCTGCTCAAGCGGGACTCCGCATCCGCTATACTTGAGGGCTCACTTGTGAGCGAAGCACTGGCTTGGCTGGCGGGGCCGGCGAAGGCCGCGGTCTGGGGTGAAGCGGTTGCACCGCCTGCCTTCGGTCGCAATGACCTTCAGCCTCCTGCGCAGGCCCGCTGCAGCGAGGTGGCCCAGGCTGCCCAGCTGCTCGAGTCGACATTCGGCAACAGCCGGATGACGGGTTCAGGCAGTGCAGTGTTCGCAAGGGTCGACACGGGCGGTCCACCCGAGGCGACATGGCTGGAGGCGCTACCGTCCGGCTGGGTCGGACGTTTGTGTCGGGGCCTGCCGCAGCACCCCTTGTGGGGCTGGGCGGATCGAGAAGGTTGTTGAAGGGCCACGCGCAAGCGGGGTCCTGTGTAGGGGAGTCGCCAAGTTGGTTAAGGCATCGGATTTTGATTCCGACATGCGAGGGTTCGAGTCCTTCCTCCCCTGCCAAATCTTCCGCACGCTGACGCCCGGCGCCAGCTTCCGATGAACGCTGCGCTGAAGACGAACGTGCTGTTCAACACCATGCTGTTCTCCGGCAACGCCAATCCGGCGTTGGGTCAAGAGATTGCCACTCATCTGGGCATTGAGCTCGGCAAGGCCAAGGTCGGTCGTTTTTCCGACGGCGAGGTCGATGTCGAGTTGCTGCAGAACGTGCGCGCCCGCGACATCTTCGTCGTGCAGTCGACCTGCCACCCGACGAACGAGAACCTCATGGAGTTGCTCATCATGGTGGATGCGCTGAAGCGGGCCAGTGCCCGGCGCATCACTGCCGTGATGCCCTACTTCGGCTACGCCCGTCAAGACCGTCGCCCCCGCTCCACGCGCGTGCCCATCAGCGCCAAGGTGGTGGCCAATTTGATGGAGACGGTGGGCATCGAGCGTGTGCTCACCATGGACCTGCACGCCGACCAGATTCAGGGCTTCTTCGACATCCCGGTGGACAACATCTACGCCTCGCCGGTGCTGTTGACCGACCTGAAGAACAAGAACTACCCCGAGCTGGTGGTGGTGTCGCCCGACGTGGGTGGCGTGGTGCGCGCCCGCGCGCTGGCCAAGCAACTGGGCTGCGACCTGGCCATCATCGACAAGCGCCGGCCCAAGGCCAACGTGTCCGAGGTCATGCACGTGATCGGCGAGATCGAGGGCCGCAACTGCGTGATCATGGACGACATGATCGACACCGCTGGCACGCTGGTGAAGGCGGCCGAAGTGCTGAAGGAGCGCGGGGCGGGCAAGGTCTACGCCTACTGCACGCATCCGGTGTTCTCGGGCCCTGCGATCGAACGCATTGCCGGCTCGCAGCTGGATGAGGTGGTCATCACCAACACCATCCCGCTGACCGACGCGGCAAAGGCCTGCGGCAAGATCCGCCAGCTGTCGGTGGCCTTCCTGTTTGCCGAGACCATCCGGCGCATTTCCGACGGCGAGTCGGTCACCTCGCTGTTCTCGGAGCAGAACAACAACTTCTAGTTTGTCGTCGGTCGCCGCCAGGCGGCCGGCACATGAGCGCGGGTGCTGCAAGCCGCAGTCCCGCAACTTTCGGCGCCTGGTCGCGGGCGCCTCAATTTGGAGTCTGAAATGAAATTCACCGCTTACGCGCGTGCGCTGCAGGGGACCGGAGCGAGCCGCCGCCTGCGCAACGCCGGCAAGGTGCCTGGCATCGTCTACGGTGCCGGCACGCCCGCCCCGATCGAACTCGATCACAACGCCCTGTACTTCGCCCTCAAGAAGGAAGCCTTCCACTCCTCCATCCTGGAGATGGAGTTGGAAGGTCAGACCCAGAAGGTGCTGCTGCGTGATTTCCAGATGCACGCCTGGAGGCAGCAGGTGCTGCACGTGGACTTCCAGCGCGTGGATGACACCACCCGCCTGCGCAAGAAGGTGCCGCTGCACTTCACGGGTGAAGACGTGTCTCCGGCCGTCAAGACCGACAAGTGCGTGATCAGCCACGTGGCCACCGAGCTCGAGATCGAGTGCCTGGCCAACCAGCTGCCCGAGTTCGTCACCATCGACCTGTCCGGCCTGGTGCGTAACCAGTCGCTGCACGTCAGCGACCTGAAGCTGCCCGAGGGCATCAAGGCCGTGCGTCACGGCACGCTGAACCCCGCCATCGTCTCGGCCACGCTGCCCAAGGAAGAGGAAGAAGTGGTGGCAGCTCCCGTGGTGGCCCCGGCCGGCAAGGCGGCTCCCAAGAAGAAGGACGAGAAGCAGAACAAGAAGTGAGGCCGGGTCGGGCACCCGTTGCCCCACCGTGGCCGTGCCCCCACCAAAGGGGGCGGCTTGCTGCACAGGGCTCCCCCTTCCGGGCGGGCCCTTTTTCATTGGCGCGGCAGATAATTTCCACCCATGATCAAGCTCCTTGTCGGCCTGGGCAATCCCGGCCCGGAATACGAAGCCACCCGGCACAACGCAGGCTTCTGGTGGATCGACGAGGCGGCGCGGCAACTGGGCGCACGCCTGAGCGCTGACCGCGCCAGCTTTGGCCTGGTGGGCCGGGTGAACCGGCCCGCCGGGCCGGTGTGGCTGCTGCAGCCGCAGACCTACATGAACCTGTCGGGCAAGTCGGTGGCGGCGCTGGCGCGCTTCTTCAAGATCGCGCCGCAGGAGATCCTGGTCGTGCATGACGAACTTGATCTGCTGCCGGGCCAGATGAAACTCAAGGCCGGCGGCGGGCATGCCGGCCACAACGGGCTGCGCGACATTCACGCGCAACTGGGCTCTGCAGACTACTGGCGCCTGCGGCTGGGTATAGGCCATCCCGGTGACAAGGCCGAGGTAGCCGGCTACGTACTGCGCAAACCCCCCACCGACGAGCGTGAGGCCATCGAACGCAGCATCGAGGAATCGCTCAAGCACCTCGACCTGATGCTCGACGGCGCGATGCCGCAGGCCGTGATGAAGTTGCACGTCAAGCCCGAACGCCCCAAGCCGCCCCGGCCTGCCACCCCCCCGACCCCAGGAGATGTAATGGATGCCTCCCTCCCCACGGGGATTCGAACTGGAGACGGCAGATGAAGGGGCTGTTTGGCCGGTTCTGCTTGCAGGCAATGCAAGGTGGACCCTCGAATGGCTACGGCATC
>Ga0315907_10001355_pt1 | contig 33189 bp, 30 predicted proteins | sample LakEriMetagenome_3_FD_203525 | JGI IMG/M metagenome (GOLD analysis project Ga0315907, IMG submission 203525) | Freshwater fungal communities from buoy surface, Lake Erie, Ohio, United States - Buoy 12 MA123 | ecosystem: Environmental > Aquatic > Freshwater > Lake > Lake biofilm | place: USA...
GACACATGGCGCCGCATTGGTTCGCTGTGCCACGTCTTCGAGCCGCGAGAATGCGCCAACTACTTCAAAAACGCAGGATACGCGTCACAATGAAACGATCACGCTCTAGTTCCAGCAGCGGCGCCACATTCGCCAATCTCACCGGCGAGGCTGTCCGCAGCAGATCGGCGATCCGGGCATCGATTGCGGCGCGATACGCTTGCACGCGCGCCAGCGACGGGCGCGTCAGCAGCCCGCGCTGCGGGCGCGGCTGGCGCGGGCCCAGTGCCTCGTAATAGGAATTGAACAGATAGCCGAACTCCGGGTCGAAGGGTGCTGTGGCTTCACCGAGCACAAAGGTCTCGAAGAACCACGTCGTATGGGCCAGATGCCATTTGGCCGGGCTTGCGTCCGGCATCGATTGGACGCAGGCATCCTCTGCCGACAGCGGTGCTGTCAGCGCCAGCGTGTGCCGGCGGATATCGGCAAAGCGCAGCGCCATGGCGCTGCGGCTGCCCGCCTCAAAACTGCCTTCCATACTGCCCCCAAAATCCCCACGGGACCGCACTATCGGCTGCGATCATGACAGGATTGCGGCCTACCCTCAAAAAAGGTTCGTGACCCTTTCTCGTGAGGTTACGCGGTGCCAGTCGATACAAAGTTAATCTAACTAGCCAGGTGTCTGATTTAAGGATTTGAAAATACTAAATCTTTAGAAGAATAATCTTCTTTCCCTTTAGCGTAAAGGCGAGCTTGCTGGCTTTGAGATCGAGGGCTGCCCCGCCAAAGACCTCACGTCGCCAGCCTTGCAGCGCCGGGATATCGGTATCGTCGTCGCTGGCGGCAATACGCTCAAGCTCAGCCGTTGTCGCGACAAGTTTCTGAGCAACACCATGCTCTTCGCACTTCATCTTCAACAAAACTTTTAGCAGCTCGACAATCGGCCCGAGGCCCGAAGGCAAGTCTGGTCCCTCCGGCAAGGTCGGGATTTCGGCTTGCGGCATGGCCAAACCCCGCTTAACGGCATCGAGCAGTTCTTGGCCAAGGCGGCCGTCGGCAAAGTTCTTCGACAGGCCGCGCATGCGGGCGAGCTCGTCGAGCGTGGTCGGCGCATGGGCGCAGAGGTCCAGGATGGTCTCGTCGCGGACGACGCGGTTGCGCGGCGTGTCGCGGCGCTGGGCCTCGCGCTCCCGCCATGCCGTCACCTCTTTCATTATCGCGAGGAATTTGGGCTTGGCGCCGCGCGGCCGCATGCGCCGCCAGACCTCCTCTGGATCGAGCCGGTACGTGGCCGGATCGAGCAGGGTGGCCATTTCCTCCTGCAGCCAGCCCGCTCGACCATTGGCGGCCAGCTTGCGCGCCAAAGCCTCGTAGGCGGGGCGCAGATGCGTGACGTCCGACAGCGCGTAGGTGACCTGGCGCTCGGAGAGCGGACGCTGCGCCCAGTCCGTAAAACGGACGGATTTGTCGATGCGCGCGCGCGACAATTGGGCGGCGAGGGTTTCGTAGCTGACCTGGTCGCCGAAGCCGCACACCATGGCGGCAACTTGAGTATCGAACAGCGGCGTGGGCACGCGGCCGGTCAGATTGTAGAAAATCTCGAGATCTTGGCGGGCGGCGTGGAAGACCTTCAGGATCGCCGGATTGTCCATGAGCGCCAGGAGCGGCGAAAGATCGATGCCCGGGGCGAGTGCGTCGATGGCGGCCGCATCGTCGGGTCCGGCCACCTGGACGAGGCAGAGTTGGGGGTAGTAGGTCCGGTCGCGCATGAACTCCGTGTCGACCGTCACATAGCTCGACGAGGAGACTTTGGCGCAAAACGCCGTGAGAGCAGCAGACTCGGTGATCAACGTCATTGTTTCTGTTACACCGCTTGTCCGGCCCCCTCAAGGCCCAGCACCCCCCGGCCTTGAAATAGTTGACAATCCGGGCGCCAAGATATCCTGTTGCGGCCCGTTTTGAACCTTAAGGAATCGTCTCGCCATGCATGCCTATCGTTCGCATACCTGCGGCCAACTGCGTCTGGGCGATGTCGGCAAGACCGTCCGCCTTTCCGGCTGGGTGCACCGCAAGCGCGACCATGGCAACCTGCTGTTCGTCGATCTGCGCGACCATTACGGCATCACGCAATGCGTGCTCGACACCTCGAGCCCGCTTTTCGCGGGCGTGGAAGCTTACCGCCCCGAAAGCGTGGTCACCGTCACGGGCCGCGTCGTCGCGCGCGAGGCCGGGACCGTCAATTCCAAGCTCTCGACCGGCGATATCGAGGTGCGCATCGACGAGGCCAAGCTGCAATCGGCTTCCGAAATCCTGCCGTTCCAGGTCGCCCAGGAAGAGGATTATCCCGAGGAAATGCGGCTCAAATACCGCTTCCTCGATCTGCGCACCGAGCGCCTGCACGCCAACATCATGCTGCGCTCGAACGTGATCGCGTCCATCCGCCGGCGCATGATTGAACAGGGTTTCACCGAGTTCCAGACCCCGATCCTGACCTCTTCGAGCCCCGAGGGTGCACGCGACTACCTGGTGCCCTCGCGGCTGCATCCGGGCAAGTTCTACGCGCTGCCGCAGGCCCCGCAGCAATTCAAGCAGTTGCTGATGGTTTCGGGCTTCGACCGCTATTTCCAGATTGCACCCTGCTTCCGCGACGAGGATGCGCGCGCCGACCGCAGCCCCGGCGAATTCTACCAGCTCGATTTCGAGATGAGCTTCGTGACCCAGGAAGACGTGTTCGACGCGATCGAGCCCGTGCTGGCGGGCGTGTTCCGCGAATTCGCCAAGGGCCGCAAGGTCGACGACAACCGCTTCCCGCGAATCCCCTACGACACCGCGATGCTCAAATACGGCTCCGACAAGCCCGATCTGCGCAATCCCTTGGTGATCGCCGACGTGGGCGAGGTCTTTGCGGGGTCGGACTTCAAAGTGTTTGCAGGCATCGTGGCGGGGGGCGGCATCGTGCGCGCCATTCCTGCACCCAAGACCGCCGACCGGCCGCGCAGCTTCTTCGACAAGATGAATGCCTGGGCGCAGAGCGAAGGCGCGCCCGGCCTTGGCTACATTGTTTTCGAGGGCGACCAAGCCAAGGGCCCGATCGCCAAGTTCCTCGATGCCGCCCGCCTTGCCAAGCTCCAGGCGTTGGCGGGCGTCGGGGCAGGGGACGCGGTTTTCTTCGTTGCCGACAAAAAGCCGCTGGCGGCCGCCAAGCTTGCGGGTGCGGCCCGTCGCAAACTCGGTGAAGAGCTTGATCTCATCGAGCCTAACGCGTTCCGCTTCTGCTGGATCGTCGATTTCCCGATGTACGAGCGCGACGAGGACACGGGCAAGATCGATTTCAGCCACAACCCGTTCTCGATGCCGCAAGGCGGGCTCGAGGCGCTGAACACGATGGATCCGCTGGCGATCAAGGCTTTCCAATACGACATCGTGTGCAACGGGGTGGAGTTGTCGTCGGGTGCCATCCGCAATCATCTGCCCGAAATCATGTATCGCGCGTTCGAAATCGCGGGCTATTCGCCGCAGGACGTCGAGACGCGCTTTGGCGGCATGCTGAACGCATTCAAGTTCGGCGCCCCGCCGCATGGCGGCTCGGCCCCCGGCATCGACCGCATCGTGATGCTGCTGGCCGACGAGCCCAATATCCGCGAGGTTGTCGCCTTCCCGATGACGCAAGGGGCGGTCGATCTCTTGATGCAGGCGCCCAACACCGTCGACGCGGCGCGTTACAAAGAGCTGCACATCAAGCCGGACCTTCCGCCCGTCAAAAAGAAAGACTGACCCGCACTCGTCAACGAGCCGTGAAAACGCCATATTGTTCGGCAAACCTGACGCCGATCGGAGTTGCGATGAAACGCGTTTTCTTGTTGGCATTGGCCTTGTTGGCGGTCGTTTCGACGGCCCTACCAGCGGGGGCGCAAACGATCGCCCCGCATCGAGCGGCCTATTCGCTGAGTCTCGGTGCCGCGCGCGGCGACATTGTCGGCATCGAAGGCGTGCTCGCCATGGATTGGGCGGAAGTCTGCGAAGGCTGGACGATCGCTCAGCGCCTGCGCTTCCGCATGTCCGAAAGCGACGGCAATTCGGTCGATACCGAAATCGTGTTTTCGAGCTTCGAATCGCACGACGGGAAGGGCTATCGTTTTTCGCTGCGCACCACGCGCGACGGCGAATTGGTCGAAGAGCTGCGCGGCCGCGCGTCGCTCGATCCCGACAAGGGCGGCTCGGCCGTGTTTGCCGTGCCCGAGACGACGATGGATTTGCCGCCGGGCACGCTGTTCCCGACAGCCCACGCGCTGTTGCTGCTGAACCTTGCGGCAGGCGGCGAAAAGCAGGTTGCGCGCGCCGTGTTCGACGGTGCCACACTCGACGGTGCGCTCGACGTCTCGGCCCTTATCGGCAATCTGCAGCCGCCGCAGGACAGCGCCGCCAACATCGCGCCGGCCGTGGGGAACCGCCCGAGCTGGCGCGTGCGCATGGCCTATTTCAACACCGACGATCAGTCCGGCACGCCGACCTACGAAACGTCGATGCGCATGCTCGACAACGGCGTGGCTGCCGACTACACGTTCGAATATCCCGAATTCACGATGAAGGCCAAGCTCGAGCGGCTCGAGGCCTTGCCGCGCCCGCGCTGCTAAGCGTCTTCGGCCGGGTTGAGCCAGGCCGCACCGCGCACACCGCTCGAGTCGCCGTGCTTGTTTTTTACGAGCCGTGTGGCGACGTGGTCAGAGAAGATATAGCGCTGCCAGATCTGCGGCACCTGTTCGTAGAGCGCCGCCACGTTCGAAAGCCCGCCGCCGAGCACGATCACCTCTGGGTCGAAGAGATTGATGACGGTGCCGAGCCCGCGCGCCAGCCGGTCGATATAGCGCGCCAGTGTGGCCTTGGCCGCGGCATCACCCTGGGAGGCGGCTGCGACAATGGTTTCGGCACTAGCCGCAGCCCCGCCATAGCGCACATGGTCTGCCGCGAGGCCTGGCCCTGAAAGGTACGTCTCCATGCAGCCGCGGCGGCCGCAATAGCATTGCGGGCCCGGGCGCTCGTCGAGCCCGTCGCGGATCTGGGGATCTGGCAGCGGATTGTGCCCCCATTCGCCCGCGATCGCGTTGATCCCCTGGATCGGCCGGCCGCCAAAGACGAGACCGCCGCCCACGCCCGTGCCCAGAATTACCCCGAATGCGCTGCGCGCACCGGCGGCGGCACCGTCCGAGGCTTCCGACAGCACAAAACAGTCGGCATCGTTGGAAATCCGGACGGGGCGCCGCAGCCGATCGGTTAGATCGCGGTCGAGCGGATGGCCGATCAGCCAGACCGAGTTTGCATTCTTGATAAGACCAGTGGCCGGCGAAATCGTGCCCGGGATGCCGACCCCGACCGGCGGGTGAAGCCCAAGCTCAGCGTCGGCCGCTTCGACCAAGACTGCGATCGCCTCGACCGTCGCGCGGTAGTCGCCCTTGGGGCTCGCGGTCCGGCGGCGCAAAGCAATGCTGCCGTCGTTCGCGAGTGCTGCAATTTCGATTTTTGTTCCGCCGAGATCGATTCCGTAGCGCATTGGCCGTAGTTCTTTTCATGTTTCGACGCCAATTTGCAGACTAGTATGCGTCGGTCGCCGCGTGCTAGATAAGAATACCGAATTGGTAAGCAGATCATCCGCAGGCAAGGCGATGGCAAAAACAGTTCTGATCGTCGAAGACAACGAACTGAACATCAAGCTGTTCAACGATCTTCTTGAAGCGCATGGCTATGCGACCTTGCAGACCAAGGACGGCATCGAAGCCATGAAAATGGCGCGTCTGCACCGCCCCGATTTGATTTTGATGGATATCCAACTGCCGGAAGTTTCGGGCCTCGAAGTCACTAAGTGGCTCAAGGAAGATCCGGAACTGCGCGCGATCCCGGTCGTCGCGGTCACGGCGTTTGCGATGAAGGGCGACGAAGACAAGATCCGCCAGGGCGGCTGCGAGGCTTACATCGCCAAGCCCATTTCGGTCGCCAAATTCCTCGAGACCGTCCAGCGGTTTCTGGCCTAGCGTGTCGCAGGGGCCCTTCAGGGAACGCTGACCGATGTCCGCTCGCGTGTTGGTCGTCGACGACCTATTGCCTAACGTGAAGCTGCTCGAAGCGCGGCTGAGCTCCGAGTATTTCCATGTGACGACGGCGTTTTCCGGACGCGACGCGCTCGATAAGGCCTTCGAGAACCCGCCCGACATCGTGCTGCTCGACGTGATGATGCCGCAGATGGACGGTTTCGAAGTCTGCCGGCGGCTCAAGGCCGATCCGCGCACCTGCCACGTCCCGGTGGTGATGGTGACGGCCCTGTCGGCGAGCGAAGACCGGGTGCGCGGCCTCGAGGCGGGGGCCGACGATTTCCTGACCAAGCCCGTGCGCGACATCGCCCTCTATTCGCGCATCCGCTCGCTCGTGCGCCTCAAAATGCTGGCGGACGAATGGCGCTTGCGCAACGTTACCAGCGAGCGTTTCGGCATCGGCGACGAGGCGCAGACGATCCAGCAGGAGATCCCGACGCATGGGGCGAGTCTGCTCGTCGTCGACGAGATGCCGACCTTGCAGCGTCTGCTCACGCAGCACATGAAGGACGAGGCGGGGTCGCTCGTCGTCGCGAACGATCAGGCGACCGCGCTTGCCGCCGTGCGCGACAAGGATTTCGACGCGATCATCGTAAACACGCTGATGCGCAAATCCGACGCGCTGCGGCTGTGCGCCGATCTGCGGTCGGGCGAGCGTACGCGCCAGACGCCGCTCATGGCCGTGCTCGACGACGGCGACGATGCCAGGCTCACGCGCGCGATCGACATCGGCGTCACCGACTATCTGATGACGCCGGTCGAACCCAACGAGCTTATCGCGCGCGTGCGCACGCAGATCCGCCGCCGCCGCTACATGGAGGCGCTGCGCCACAATTACGAACGCAACATGGCGCTCGCACTGACCGATTCGCTGACCGGTCTCTACAATCGCCGCTACATGGAAGCGCATCTGGCCAACCTGTCGCGCCGCACGATCCAGTCGGAACGCTCGCTTGCCTTGCTGATGGTCGACATCGACCATTTCAAGGCGGTCAACGACACGCACGGCCATCCGATCGGCGACCGGGTGCTGCGAGCGGTTGCCGAGCGGCTGCAGAACAACGTGCGCCCGTTTGACACGGTCGCACGCTGGGGCGGCGAGGAGTTCATGGTCGTGATGCCTGAATCGGACATCAAGGTCGGCTGCATGGTGGGCGAACGCCTGCGCGGCAAGGTGGCGCAGACGCCCGTCAAAGTGCCGACGCCGGACGGTACGATATCGGTCACGATCAGCATCGGCGTGGCGGCCACGCCGCTCGACGGGTTCGACCCGGCGCGTTTGATCGAGCGGGCGGACGAAGCGCTTTATCGCGCCAAGCAACAGGGCCGCGATCGGGTCGTATCGACCGACGACTGAGCCCTTGCGAACATGAAAAAACCGGGCTGGCCGACAGGCGGCCGCCCGGTTCAATCCACCAAAACGGGAGACCGAAGGCTACTTGATCTTGCCTTCTTTGAACACGACGTGCTTGCGCGCGACGGGGTCGTATTTCTTGAGCTCGAGCTTTTCCGTCGTCTTGCGCGGGTTCTTCTTGGTCACGTAGAAGAAGCCCGTGTCGGCGGTGCTGTTGAGCTTGATCAGCATGGGTTTGGACTTGGCCATTGGGCCCTCAAAATCTGGGGAAAACGCAAACGGGCCGCGACAATAGCGCCCAAACTGGGCTTGTCAAGGGCGGTACTTTGCTAGCGCGCCTGGGCCGTCTGCTGGACCGATTGCAGAACGCGGGCAAACACGGCCGAATCGCGCAGCAGTGCTTCGGCGATTTCGAGATCGCCGTCGCGGTTGACGCTGTCGGGGGGGCAGATTTCGCGCAAGCGCTTGAGCAGGCCCGAATCGGCATGGTCGGCCGCGCGCCAGCGCGCCATGGTCCGCGCATCGGTGATCTGGCCGCGCCGCACGGCGGCAAGCGCTTCGGCCACGCTGTCGGCCCGGCCCGAGGTGCAGAAGGCCGGCATCACGCCGAGATCGGCCAGCGGATAGCCCGAGGGCGCATGGAAGCGCGCCCAAGTGATCACGAGTTCGCCGTCGTTGGGCATCTCGACCAGCGTCTGCACGGAGCCTTTGCCGAAGCTCGTGGTACCCACGACGATGGCGCGGCCATTGTCCTGCAGGGCGGCTGCGACGATCTCCGAGGCCGAGGCCGATTGGCCGTTGATAAGCACCACCAACGGCAGATCTTCGCCGATATCGCCAGAAGACGCCGCTTTGCTCTGCAGGCTGTCGCGATGGCGCCCGCGCGTCGAGACGATCGTGCCGCGGGCCAGGAATAGGTCGGAGACGTAGATCGCCTGGTCGAGCAGGCCGCCGAGATTGCCGCGCAGATCGATTACAGCGCCGCGCATCGAAGGTCCGATTTCGGCTTTGGCTTGGCGCACGGCATCGGCCAGGGTATCGGCGGTGCGCTGGTTGAAGCCCGAGATGCGCAGATAGGCGACGTCGCCGTCGCGGCGATAGGTGACGGTCGTGGGCACGATATGGCTGCGGAAGAGCCGCACCTCCGTGCGCTGGTCGGTCGGCGGACGGCGCACTTCAACGCGCACTTCCGTGCCCACGGGCCCGCGCAGGCGCGCGATCACGTCGCGCTCGCCCACACCCACGATCGAGCGGCCGTCGACCGAAAGGATGCGGTCGCCGACGCGCAAGCCCGCACGGCCCGCAGGCGAGGTCGCGATCACGTTGTCGATGCGCGTTTCGCCGTTCTCGAAGCCGACCGTCACGCCGATGCCGCCGAACCCGTTGCGCGACGCGCGTGATTCGCGTGCGCGGTCCGGATCGTCGTAGCGCGTGTAGGTGTCGAGCCGCGACAACGCGCCTTCGAGAATGGTCCGATACAGGCGGTCGTTGGCGGTTTCGCGCAAGGTCGGCGAGAAGCCGCGCGCGGTTTCGATTGCTTGCGCAGTCAGGCTTGCCCAACGCTGCGTGTCTTCGCGGCGCGGTGCTTCGAAGCTAGCGACCGGTGCGTCGCCGTCGAGGACGAGGAGGCGCTGGGCCTCCTGGCGGATGCCAACGCGCGTGTCGAGTTTGGAAAGATTGGCAAGGCCCGACGTGGCGAGCGTCGGCGCGTCGAGCGTGCTGATGTAGCGCGCGATCAACTCGTCGTAAGCGCGCTCGTAGAAATATGCCGGTGCCGGTGCGTGGCGCGCTTCGCGCGGGGCGATAGGCCGTGTCGTTTCGCGCGGACCTGCACAAGCGGTCGCAAACAGCACCAATGCGCCGATCAAAGCGGCGATGCGCGATGTCTGCCGGTAGGAGAGGCCCGCAAATCTCACGGCGATGCTTTCGTTTCCGAATCGGTTGCCCACATCACGCCCAACACCGCACCCTTGATCGGCCGCAGCAGCGCAAGCGACAGCACGATTGTTGCGGGCAGCCACACGGCCATATGGATCCACAAAGCCGGCGCTTGGCTCTTCTCGAGCAGCAGCATCAGCGGCACGATGATGTGGCCGACGGCGAAAATCGTGAAATAGGGCGGGGCGTCGTCGGCGCGATAGGCGCCCAGTTCGTGCCCGCACGAGGCGCAGCGCGTTACGACACGCAAGTAGCCGGCGAAGGCCGGTGCAGCCCCGCAATTGGGGCAGTGGCCGACGGCACCGCGCCGCATACCCAAGAGCCACGACCGCGGCGGCGGCTGTGTCGTTTCGTGTGGCTGTTCGATCAGCATCTTCGTCGGTTCTCCAGAACTCGATACTATACGCCTGTATGTGGGAAGGTAGTGCTGGAACCGCTGCGACAAAAAACCAACGCTGGCTGCGGCATTCTTGCCACATGTCGTGGGCGCTGGCGGCCCGCCTTAACGTCGGCGTTTATGCTTGGGCTTGCCCCCACTCGGCCGCTGCGGCCGACGCGCCGGCCCGTGTTCGAGGAGTTCGAAAACCAGGCTTCCGGTGAGATTGTCGGCCTCGCGCAGGCGCACTTCCACGGCTTGGCCAAGCTGATAGACCCGGCCGTTGCGATTGCCCGTAAGTGTATGGCGCCGTTCATCGAAATTGTAGAAATCGGAGGGCAACGAGCGCACCGGTACAAGCCCGTCTGCGCCGGTTTCGTCGAGGGTGACGAACAGACCGAATTTCTGCACGCCCGATACGCGGCCCGTAAACTGCGCATCGCGCCGCTCCATCAGATACGAGGCGACATAGCGCGCCATCGCATCGCGCTCGGCCGCTACGGCGCGCCGCTCGGTCGCCGAAATATGGTCGCCGGCCACCGCGAAGTCGGGCGGCGGCCGCGTTCCGCGCAGGCTGCCCTCGCCGAGATTGCCGGCGGCGATGAGGGCGCGATGCACGAGCAGGTCGGCATAGCGGCGGATTGGCGAGGTAAAATGCGCGTAACGCGCGAGGGCAAGGCCGAAATGCCCCTGGTTTTTGGGCGAATAGACGGCCAGCGACTGGCAGCGCAGCACCATCTGATTGACGAGCGGGCGCGCCACTTGGTCGGCAGCCCAGGCCAGCACTTTGCCGAAATCCTGCGGCTTGATCGCGGCACCGCGCGCGAGGCGAAACCCAAGCCCATCCAGCACATCGCGCAACCCGTCGACACGGTCGGGGGCGGGCGGTTCGTGCACGCGATACATGCACGGCAAACCCGCGCGCTCGAGCGTCTCGGCCGCACAGACATTGGCAAGGATCATGAACTCCTCGATCAGCTTGTGGCTGTCGAGGCGCACGCGCGGGCGGATTGCCGCGATCTTGCCGTCCTCGCCGATTTCGACTTTGCGCTCGGCCACTTCGAGATCGAGCGCACCGCGTTCGCGCTTGGCTGCATCGAGCAAACGATAGGCTGCGTAAAGCGGGGCGACGATCTTGTCGGCGATCCAGGCCGGCGCTTTTGCGTGCCCGTCGTCGATTTCCTGGATGGCCTCGTAAGTGAAGCGCTTGGCCGAGCGGATTGTCGCGCGCGCAAAGCGGTGGGTGCGCTTTCTGCCGGCCGCATCGATGACGATATGGGCCACCAGCACCGGGCGATCTTCGTCCGGCCGCAGCGAGCACAGATCGTTCGACAGGCGCTCGGGCAGCATCGGCACGACGCGGTCCGGGAAATAGCACGAGTTGCCGCGCCGGTAGGCTTCGCGGTCGAGCGCATCGTCGGGCCGCACATACCAAGCGACATCGGCGATCGCGACGATGAGTTTGAAGCCGCCGTGATTGTCGGGGTCGCTGTCGGGCTCGGCCAGCACGGCGTCGTCGAAGTCGCGCGCGTCGGCCCCGTCGATCGTGCAGATCGGAAGCGCGCGCAGATCTTCGCGCTCGGCCGTGTCGGCAGGTTTTGCAGCGGCCGCAAGTTTCAGCGTTTCGGGTGGGAACTCGGTCGGAATACCTTGCGAGAAAATCGCGATCAGGCTTGCCGAGCGTGGATCGCCGAGCTGGCCGATGCGCTCGACGACCTTGGCTTTCGGCAAACCCAAGCGTCGGGTTGGCAGCACTTCGGCCAACACAAGATCGCCCGCGACAGCACCGGCAAGCGCATCGGCGTCGACGGTGAACTCGGTGCGGATGCGCCGATCGGTCGGCAGCAGGCGGAAATGCGAACCGCTGGCGGCGATTTGCCCGACTAGCCGCTCGACCGTGGGCTCGACGAGCCGCACCAACGTCGCCTGCCAAACGCCGTCCGTCTGGCCAAGTTCGACGAGGCCGTGTGCGCCGATCGCCGGTGCTGCGTGGCCGACAGGCACCGTCAGGCGCACGAGCGGAGCCTCTCCGGTCCATTCGGTCGGGCGCACAAGCGGTGTGCCGTCTTCGATGTCGATCGCTTCGATCGCGACCATTGTTAGGCCCGGCGGCGGTGCTTTTCGCGCGACCGCGACGCGGCCTTCGCCGGCTGCGACAAGTTGGCCGTCGCGCAACATGTCGCGCAGCAAGGCTTTCAGTGTGTCGCGGGCAGGCCCCTTAAGGCCGAGGAGTTTGGCGATGCGGCGCTTTTCGACGGGCACGGGACTTCGCGCCACTGTGCTGAGCACCGTTTTGGCGTCGAGGCGGGCAGGGGGACGACTCGTTCGCGACATCGAAGCCGAGGGTGAACCGCTTTGCGCCGAGGCGCAATGCGGCTCCCGTTAAGATTACTGCTCGGCGGCGGCAGGCTTCTTGGCGCGTTTGGCTTTGGGCGCCGGTTTTTCGGCCTTTGGCTTTTCGACCTTCGGCTTTTCGGCCTTGGGTTTCGCCGCCTTCTTGGCGACGGCCTTTTTGCGCGCGGGTGCAGTACCCGCGCGCGCGCGCCGTTCGGCGATAAGGCGCACGGCGTCTTCGAGCGTGACTTCTTCGGGCGTGATGTCTTTTGGCAGATTCGCGTAGGTGCTGCCGTGCTTCACGTAAGGCCCGTAGCTGCCGACCGCGGCCGTGATCGGCGCGTTGTCGTCCGGATGGTTGCCGACCACGCGCCCGGCAGGTGCCGCCGCACGGCCGAAGCGCCGTCCGGTCGAAGGTTGGGCGAGCACGTCCACCGCGCGATTGAGGCCGATCTCGAGCGCGTCTTGCGTCGTCGGGATCGATTTGTATTTCTCGCCGTGTTTGAGATACGGCCCGAAGCGGCCGAGCCCGGCAAGGATCGTCTCGCCCGTCTCGGGATGCGTGCCGACAAGGCGCGGGAGCGACAAAAGCTTGAGTGCGATCTCGAGCGTGACTTCCTCGGGCTTCATGTCTTTGGGCACGGATTGGCGTTTCGGCTTTACCTTTTCGCCGCCCGTGCCGAGCTGCACATACGGCCCGAACGGCCCATTGCGCAGATGGATTTCTTCTTTGGTTTCGGGATCCACACCGATGACCTTGTTGGCGACACCGGCCGTTGGTTCGCCGTCGCCGCCTTCGACCGTCAGAGGCCGCGTGAAGCTGCAGGTTGGGTAGTTCGAGCAACCGATGAAGGCACCACGCTTGCCCAGGCGCAGGCCCAAGCGACCACCCGAGCAGGCCGGGCACCCGCGCGCATCCGCCCCGCCCGGCTTGTCGGGGAAGAAATGGGGCCCGAGCGCTTCGTCGAGCGCATCGATCACGTCGCGGATTTTGAGGTCTTTGGTGTCGGCGATCGATTTCGAGAAGGCGTTCCAGAATTCCGCCAGCACCTTGCGCCAATCGGCACGCCCGCCCGAAATCTCGTCGAGCTGGTCTTCGAGCTTGGCCGTGAAATCGTATTCGACATAGCGCTTGAAATAGTTCTCGAGGAACGTCGTAACGACGCGGCCGCGGTCTTCGGGCGTGAAGCGGCGCTTGTCGAGCTTCACATAGCCGCGCTCCTGCAGCGTCTCGAGGATCGAGGCGTAGGTCGAGGGGCGGCCGATGCCGAGCTCTTCGAGGCGCTTCACAAGGCTTGCTTCGGAGAAGCGCGGCGGCGGTTGCGTGAAATGCTGCTCGGGCTTGATCGCACCGCGCGGTGTGGCGTCGCCCTCGGCAAGCGGCGGGAGAAGACGGTTTTCGTCGTCGTCGCCTTCGGCCGGATCGTCGCGATCCTCGCGATAGAGTGCCAAAAAGCCTTCGAACACGAGCGTGGAGCCCGTCGCGCGCAGAACCGTGCGGCCGTCGGGCGAGGCAAGATCGACCGCGACTTGGTCGAGCTGCGCACTTTCCATTTCGGACGCGATCGTGCGCTTCCAGATCAGCTCGTAGAGTTTAAGCTGGTCGTCGGCGAGTGCGTGTGCCACCTGGTCGGGACGGCGCAGAAGGTCCGTCGGGCGAATGGCTTCGTGGGCTTCCTGCGCGTTTTTGGCCTGGGTCTTCCAGATGCGCGGCTGCTCGGGCAGGAACTTCTTGCCGAAACGCTCGGCGATCAGCGCGCGTGCGGCACGCACCGCCTCGCCCGAGAGCGTCACGCTGTCGGTGCGCATATAGGTGATGAGACCCACGGTCTCGCCGCCGATGTCGAAGCCTTCGTAGAGCTGCTGGGCAAGGCGCATCGTGCGCGAGGCGCCAAAGCCTAATTTGCGCGAGGCTTCCTGCTGCAAAGTCGAGGTCGTGAACGGCGCCATCGGATTGCGCCGAACGCGCTTGCGCTCGACGCTCGCGACCGAATAGGGATCGCCGTCTTCGATCTTGGCAACCGCCGCTTGAGCGGCGGCTTCGCTTGCGATGTCGAACTTGTCAAGGCGCGCGCCGTCGAGCTGCGTCAAGCGGGCTTCGAATTTCTCGCCGCCTTTGGCCGTGAACTGGGTGCCGATCGTCCAGTATTCGCGCGCGCGGAAACGCTCGATTTCGTTTTCGCGTTCGCAGATCAGCCGCAACGCAACCGACTGCACGCGGCCGGCCGACCGGCTGCCCGGCAGCTTGCGCCACAGCACGGGCGACAGGTTGAAGCCCACCAGAAAATCGAGCGCGCGGCGGGCGAGATACGCATCGACGAGATCGCGGTCGAGATCGCGCGGATGGCGCATGGCCTCTAGGATCGCGGTCTTGGTGATTTCGTTGAACACGACCCGGCGCACGTCGACGTCTTTGAGCTTGTTGGCGGCCGCCAGCACTTCTTTTAGGTGCCAGGAAATCGCCTCGCCCTCGCGGTCGGGGTCGGTCGCCAGGATGAGCGTCTTGACGCCCTTCAGCGCCCGCGTGATTTCGGAAACGGGTTTTTTGGCACGCTCGCCGATTTCCCAATGCATTTCGAAGTCGCGGTCGGGTTCGACCGCGCCGTCTTTTTCGCGCAAGTCGCGTACATGCCCGTACGAGGCAAGGACGCGGTACTCGTCGCCGAGATATTTGTTGATGGTCTTCGCCTTCGACGGCGATTCCACAATAACGAGCTTCATCCGCCTGCCTGTCGGCGCGATCGCGCCTTCTGCCGTGCCGACCGGTCGATTTTCGCTAAACCCGACGCGAAACCCGGCCGCCCGGATGTCTGTCGACGAGGCCGGCAAGCTCCAATTCGAGCAAGGCGGCCAGGACGACGGGGGCGGACAATTGGCACTCGCGCACGATTTCGTCAACTAACGTCGGCGATGGGGCCAGGGCTTGGTAGATCGAATCGCGCGCGTCGGAGATTTCTTTTTTCGTTATTTTATAATTGCTTGCTGGCGGTTTCTCAGGTGAAAACTTGGGCGATTCCAGGTGCAAACGACTGAAGACATCCAGCACGTCCTGGGCTGTTTCGACGAGCGTTGCCCCCTGGCGCAGCAACTCGTTCGCACCGCGCGCGCGAGGGTCGAGCGGCGAGCCGGGTACGGCAAAAACCTCGCGGCCCTGATCGCCCGCGAGGCGTGCCGTGATCAGCGAGCCCGAGCGCAACGCCGCCTCGACGACCAAGGTGCCGCGGCAGATGCCCGAGACGATCCGGTTGCGGCGCGGGAAGTGGCGGGCTTGCGGAACTTCGCCAAAGCGGATCTCCGAAACGACCGCCCCTTGGACCGCAATCCGCCCATAGAGTTCCTTGTTTTCCGCCGGGTAGATATGGTCGATGCCGCCGGCCATCACCGCAACGGTACCGGTTGCCAGCGCCCCCGCATGGGCCGCTGTATCGATGCCGCGTGCGAGGCCCGAGACGACCGTGAGCCCGGCCTCACCGAGCGTTTGCGCCAAGTCGCGCGCAAAGCGCTGGCCGTTCAGCGACGCGTTGCGCGCGCCCACGATGGCGATGCACGGGCGCTTCCAGACATGCGCAAAGCCGCGCAATGCCAGCAGCGGAGGTGCATCTTCGATCTCGGCCAGTAGCGGGGGATAGTCGGGCTCGCCCTTGGCGACAAAATGGCCATCGAGTTTCGCCAAGGCGGCAATTTCGGCTTGGGCTTCGGCAAGCGTCGCGACGCGTATGCTGCGTTTGCCGGCCCGCCGCGCGAGATCCGGGATGGCCGCAAGGGCCGCCGCAGCACTGCCGTAGCGGCTCAGCAATTGGCCGAACGCGATGGGGCCGACATTCTCGGTGCGGATCAGGCGCAACCATTGGCAGCGCTCGTCGTCGGTAAGGTTGCTTGCTGACATCGGCCGATTTTGGCCGTGCCTGCAATCGGTCGTCAACCCTCGGTCGACGGCGCCTTCTTCTCGCCGATTTTCGGTTCGGTTCCGGCCAGCAGCCGCGCAATGTTGGTTTTGTGCTTGACCCAAATGAGAGTCGCCATCGCTGCGGCAAAGCCGGCCAATTGCAGGTCGCCGCCCAGCTCCTGGCCCGGCGCCCACAGGATCGGCAGATACCAGGCGAACACGGGCGCTGCCGCGACCGCGACCAAGGCTGCAAGCGAGGAGAAGCGAAACACGGCCGCCACGAGCGCCCAAGTGGCACAGGCCGCAAGCCCGATCGGCCAAGAGAACGCGATCAGGGTTCCCAGCGCAGTTGCCACACCCTTGCCGCCTTTGAAGCCGAGCCACACCGGAAACAGATGCCCGAGCAGTGCGCCGAAGCCGGCGACCAGCGCCGTATCGGGTCCCCAGATCGCGCGCAAGATCAGCACCGCAATCGCACCCTTGCCGGAATCGAGCACCAAGGTTGCGAGGGCCAGCGTCTTGTTGCCGGTGCGCAGCACGTTGGTCGCCCCGATATTGCCCGAGCCGATCCTGCGGATGTCGCCAAGGCCTGCCGCACGCGTTAGCACGAGCCCGAAGGGCACGGAGCCCAGCAGATAGCCAGCAACGAGGGCTGTCGCCAGATAGGGCCAAGCCAGCGCCAACGTATCGGGATCGAACAAGGCGATGCCCTAGCTTGCGATATGGATGGGAATGCCGGCGGCGACCGTGCGCAGCACGCGCCCTTGCACGAGCCGGTCGTCGAACGCGGAGTTCTTGGATTTGGACTGCAGGCGCTTGGCTTCGATCTTCCAAGGGGCTGCCGGGTCGAACACGACGAAGTCGGCGGCAAGACCTTTTGCAAGGCGCCCTTCCTTGAGCCCGAGCAAGGCGGCGGGCGCACTCGTGATCTTCGCGAGCGCTTCGAGCAGGCCAAGCTGCTTGTTGTGCACAAGTTCGAGAACGATCGGCAGCAGCGTCTCGAGCCCGACGGTGCCGAACGCGGCTTGGGCGAGCGGCAAGCGTTTGGAATCCTGGTCGTGCGGCGAATGGTCGGACGCGATCGCGTCGATCGTACCGTCCTTGAGGGCTTCGATCACAGCACGGCGGTCGTCTTCGCTGCGCAGGGGCGGGGAGACTTTCGCAAACGTGCGGTAGTCGCTGAGCGCCATCTCGTTGAGCGCAAAATAATGCGGGGCGGTGTCGCACGTGATCGCAAGGCCGCGCGCTTTGGCGTTGCGGATCGCGGCAAGGCCTTGTGCGGTCGTGACGTTCGAGAAATGTAGGCGCCCGCCGGTGAGTTCGGCAATGCGGATGTCGCGCTCTATCTGGATGATCTCGGCCATCGCGGGCGAGCCTGGAATGCCGAGGCGAGTCGACAACTCGCCCTCGTTCATCGCGCCGCGCGACAGGATCGGTTCTTCGGGATGCTGGATGATCGCTTTCCCGAACGTGCGCGCATAGGAAAGGGCACGGCGTAGCAATTGCGGATCGGCGACGGCGTGCGTGGCGTCGGTAAAACCCAAAGCGCCGGCGGCTGCGAGCAGGCCGAACTCGGTCATTTCCTTGCCGTTGAGGCCGCGCGTGACGGCCGCGTAAGTATGTACGCGCACGAGGCTCGTTTCGCGCGCGAGGCGTGCGACCGATTCGACCAGGGCCGCATCGTCGATTGCCGGTCGCGTGTTCGGCAGGGCGACCATCGTCGTGATGCCGCCCACAGCCGCCGCTTCGCTCGCGGTCGAAATCGTTTCTTTGTGTTCCTCGCCGGGTTCGCGCAGTTGCACGCGCATATCGACGAGGCCGGGGGCAAGGCACATGCCGCCGCAATCGATCGTCTCAATGCCTGCGGGGCCCGCGGCGGCCAGAGCGCCTGCGGCCGCCAGATGGGCGCCGATCTCCGCAACCTGGCCGTTGCGAACGACCATGCCGCCCAGGGCGTCGAGATTCGAGGCCGGATCGAGGAGGCGCGCATTCACGTAGGCGACTGGCGGGCCGCCGCGTCCGCCCGGTGTTTTGGCCGGCACAACGCCGTCGGGATATCTCACGTCGCACCGCCGGTGTTGGAAACGAGATTGCGCGTGAGCAGATCGAGGCACGCCATGCGCACGGCGACACCCATCTCGACCTGTTCGCGAATGAGCGAGCGGTCGACGTCGTCGGCGACTTCGCTGTCGATTTCGACGCCCCGGTTCATCGGGCCCGGATGCATGATCAGCGCGTCGGGCTTGGCCACGCTGAGCTTTTCGTAGTCGAGGCCGTAATGGCGGAAATACTCGCGCACCGACGGCACGAAATTGCCCTGCATGCGCTCGGTCTGCAGGCGCAGCATCATCACGATGTCAACGCCTTCGAGGCCTTTGCGCATGTCGTGGAACACTTCCACGCCCATGCGTGCGATCGCCGTCGGCATCAAGGTCGGCGGGCCGACGACGCGCACGCGTGCCCCCATCGTGGCCAGAAGATGGATATTCGAGCGCGCCACGCGGCTGTGCAGAATATCGCCGCAGATCGCCACGAGCAGCCCCTGCAGGCGCTTCTTGTGGCGGCGGATGGCGAGCGCGTCGAGCAGCGCTTGGGTCGGGTGTTCGTGCGTGCCGTCGCCCGCGTTGATGACTGCGCAGTCCACTTTCTCCGACAGGAGCTTGACGGCCCCAGAGTCCGGATGGCGCACGATCAGCACGTCGGGCAGCATTGCGTTCATTGTGACGGCCGTATCCATCAGCGTCTCGCCCTTTTTGATGGACGAAACTTCGGCCGACATGTTCACGACGTCGCCGCCCAGGCGCTTGCCCGCAAGCTCGAATGAAGTGCGCGTGCGCGTGGAATTCTCGAAGAACAGATTGATGATCGTGCGGCCACGCAGCAGGCTGCTTTTGCCGCCACGCGCGCGGTTCTGTTCGACGTAGGATTCGGAGAGGTCGAGGAGGAGCGTGATCTCCTCGGCAGATAGGCCTTCGATGCCCAAGAGATGGCGCAGACGCAGTCGGCCGACGGGAAAGGCGCTTTGAGACATTAAAGCGGCGTTATATCGACAGGCCACAGCGCCCGCAAGCAGCGCGTTGCGTATCGTGAATTTGGCAACGAAACCAATTGTTAACCATTGCATGCCAAGTTCGTACCATGGCCAAAGCAACCCCGCCCGATCTGACGACTCGCACAAGCCCTTCGGTATCGGAAAGCCATGCGGTGGCAGCGCAGTGTGCGGCCGCAATCGACAAACTGCTGGCTTTGACGAATGGCGGTCCATCGGGCGAGCTTGGACCCAAGGCAGCATCGTTGCTCGCGGCCGACATCGCACGCGCGCTCGAAGCCGAGAATGTGCGCCTAGCTGGACGCTGATCCGAGATCGATTTCGGTTTCGAACAGGATCTTCTTGAAATCCGTCACGAGCGCTTCGACACGTAGCTGCCATTTGCCGCGCGCGGCGATGCCGCTCAAGCGCACCTGGTAGTGGCCGGGCGCGCGGTGCTGCAGCGGCAGCTTCAACGCTTCGATGCCAAGGCCGGGCTGCGAAATCGCCAGAATCGTCTCGAGCGGGTCGAAGGCCGAAAGGTCGGGTGCTGCGAGATAGAGATCGATCGTCGCACCCTCGACCACGACGGTCAGTTGATGGCCCTCGCGCATAAGGGCAACCGATCGGCCGGCCGAGGGTGCGTGCGCGTGTAGCGCACTATGGCTCGGCGGCGGGGTGTGGCTCAGCAGGGCCGTGACGCCAAGCAGGGCCGCGGCCAATAGGATGTCGATGCGCATGTTTCGCACGAAGTGCACGCGCGCGGCCGTGTCGGCAACGAGCTTCGGCACCAAGCGCCAGCGGTTTTGGGCTGCCACAGCAAGCAGACCTCCCAGCAGCACGGTTTTCGCCAAAGCCAAAAGACCATAGGCCGATCCCGCGAGTTCGATCGGAACGCGGGCGACGACAAGGATGACGGCACCCGCGAGGGCGATCGGCACGATCGCGAGCGCCAGCCCCGAAAAACGCTGTGCTGCGATTTGAATTGCGGGCGCCGAAGCGGTTTGGGCAAGGCGCAACAACGGCACCAGCGCACCGAGCCACACGAAGGCGGCAAGACTATGCGCGGTCTGCGCAAGCAACGCGACGCTGTCGCCGGTTGCGGTGTGGCCGGTCAGCGCGGTGCCGAGTGCGGCCAAGACAAGGCCGAGGAGCGCCAGCGTTTTCGACCCCATCCGCAGTGCGAACCACGAAGCAAAGAGGCCAAGCAGAATGGTAGCGGCGGCAACCGCGGCCGAAAGGCTCAAGGTCGTTTGCCAGAACGATGGCGACAGGGGCGAGGTTGGCGCTGCCAGACGCGCACCGGCGACCATGGCCCCCGCGAGGCTCGCCAAGGCCGCCGCACCGAGGGCCAACCGGATCGATGCGATCGCCGTCGCGGCCGGAGCGACCAGCAGAACAAAAAATGCGCCGCCGATTCCGACGGCAAGGCCCGTATCGCGCACGAAGCGCACGATGATGGAGAGTGCCGTCCAGCGATCCGCGTAGTCGGTGTTGTCGATCGTGCCCGATATGTCGGGTGCCGTTTCGCCGACCGAAAAGCGAATGGCGCCGGAGATCGGATGCGTGTCCGCCGAGGCAACGCGATAGGCTGCGACATACTGGCCCGGCGGCAAGGGTGCCGCGAGCGTCAGCGTTACCGCACCGTCTTTGACTTCCGCACCTGTTGGCCCCGCATGCAGCGTTCCGTTGGCATCGAGGATCCGCACATCGGCGGGCACGACCGTTTCGTTGAACGCGAACACGATGCGTTGCGGACTCTGCGCCAGCGCCGTCCCGTCGGCAGGCGACGTGCCGAGCAGGACGGCGTGCGCAAAGGCCGCCGACGCCCAAAGCCATGCCGCGATCGCGAGGATCGCGGCATGGCCAATGCGTTTTTTGCGGCTGCCGCTCAATTGCGCGGCGTCAGGCGCAAGGACGGGGCAGGGAAGCGATAGTCGCCGGACGACTTTCCGGCGGCCGGAATCTCGATCCAGCGCTCCACGCCGCGTTCGCATTCCGACACGGTCGGGAAATAGATCGTTTCCCCCGCCTTGTTGGGCAGCGTGCCGCGCAGCACGAACTCGTCGTAGTGCTCGTCGAGGAGGCGACCGCCGCTCCAGACCACCTCGCGCACACCTTCGGTGACTTGCGCGCCGTGGTCGCCCGCAACCGGTGTGGCGAGTTTGCCGCGCACGGTCGAAAGCTCCCAGCCCGCCTTCGGCATCGGTTTGACGTTGGTCATGCCGTCGGGGATCTGCACGCGCAGTCGGATCGTGGGCGAGCCCTCGCAGCCGTGCGGCACGCGCAGCACCGCCTTGTAGGTGCTGCCGGCAACGGCTTGCTGCTGTTCGAGTGTGACATGGGCAGTGGCATGGCCAGCAACGAGCACGCAGCCAAGAGCAGCGGCCGCAAGGGCCGCCGCATGAACGGTCTTCAACATTTTCGTATCTCCAGGTGGATCGAACGCGAGAATCTTCGAACTAGATTTTCTCGGGTAAGCCTGGGGGGGCTCGCGGCTGGCTTTGATGCAGGCGCAGCTTCTGCGGTGCGGGCGCCGATACGACGGCGAATTCGATCGGGCGGCCATCGAAAACAATTGGCAAAGCGCTTGCGCAGACCGGCGGCGGCAAGCCGCCGGTCTGCGGCACCTGGCAGATTGGGCAGGCCATTCTCGCCGGCGCCGTCCCGTCGTCGGGCAGCGTGTCGCCCGAGCACAGAACCGCGTGCGGCTGGCCTGCCGCCGCATGCGCCAAGTGCGCCGACAGCGTCGTCGCCTGCACAAACACGGCAAGTGCAGCAAGCCAGAGCGCAATCTCGCGCCAGATCGAGGATGTCGAAACGCGACTCATCGCGTCACTTCACGAAATACACCGAGGATTGTCAAGCATGTACCACCGAAAAGTGCAATGGCACCGATCCTCACAAGCCAGCGGCCGCGCGCCGTGTCGGTCGGGCGGCGCCGGCTTGCCACAAGCAGGCCTGCGACGAGGAAGGCGACGCCGATCAGCAGCAGGAGGCCGCTCCACAAATCGGCCGAATACGCCATCAGACGATGCCGTCTTTGCGCAAGGCGGCGATTTCGGACGACGAAAGTGCCAGAAGCTCTTCAAGGATCGCGTCGGTGTGCTGGCCGCAGGTGGGCGGGGGATGGCGATATGCGGGCGGCGTCTTCGACATCTTGATCGGGCTTGCGATCAAAGGCACGTCCTGGCCCGAGGCGTGCGGCATCGCGATCTGCATGTTGCGCGCTTTGACCTGCGGGTCTTCGAAAACCTGCGCGATGTCGTTGACGGGCGAGCATGGCACGCCGGCTTTCGCGAGGCCTTCGACCCAATGGCTCTGCGGTTTCGCACCCGTAATGCCGTTCACGATCGCCACGAGTTCGGCGCGGTTGGCGACTCGCGCAGGGTTGGTTGCGTAGCGCGGATCTGCGGCAAGCTCCGCGCGACCGGCAAAGGCACAAAATTTGGCGAACTGGCCGTCATTGCCGATCGCCAGAATGACGAAACCGTCGGCGCAAGCGAAGACTTCGTAGGGCACGATGTTGGGGTGCGCGTTGCCCCGGCGCACGGGCGTCTTGCCGGACACGAGATAATTGAGCCCCTCGTTGGCTAGCCACGCAACCTGCGTGTCGAGGAGGGCCATGTCGATATGCTGGCCTTCGCCCGTACTGTCGCGGTGGCGCAAGGCCGCGAGGATTGCTACGGCCGCATACATGCCGGTCATGAGGTCGGCAATGCCCACCCCCACTTTGTAGGGCTGGCTGCCGGGGCCATCATGCGCAGGCCCGGTGATCGACATGATGCCGCCGAGAGCTTGGGCCAGCATGTCGTAGCCCGCGCGCGGCGCGTAAGGCCCTGTCTGGCCAAAACCGGTAATCGAGCAGTACACAAGACGCGGGAACTCGCGCGACAGCGTGGCGTAGTCGAGCCCGAATTTGGCGAGATCGCCGACCTTGAAATTCTCGATCATGATGTCGGATTTGGCGATCAGCTGGCGCGCCAGTTTCTGGCCCTCGGGTTTCGACAAATCGAGCGTGATCGACCGCTTGTTGCGGTTGGCCGATAGATAATAAGCGCTCTCCGACGTGTCGTTGCCGGCCGCGTCTTTGACGTAAGGTGGCCCCCATTTGCGCGTGTCGTCGCCGGCACCCGCGCGTTCGATCTTGATCACGTCGGCCCCGAGATCGCCCAGCAGCTGCGTGCAGCTCGGACCTGCGAGAATGCGCGTAAGGTCGAACACGCGAAGACCGGTCAGCGGCAGAGCGGGCATGGGCAAGCAGGACCTTTAAAGCGACGAGGGCGGGAAGGCGGCGGAATTTGCCGCCTTGCCCGAGCTCGCGCAAGCTTTATGCGCTGGCCAGCTTGAGGAACCGCGCCATTGACGGCGCAAAGCTTTGAATCGCGAGCTGTGCGGTTCGGCCCGCTGCCGTCGGCCAATTGCGTTTCTGGTCGAGCCGCGTGAACAGGGCAAGCCTGTCCGACTGGTCGTCGATCGCGTCCGCAACGAGCTGGCCTGCGAGTGTTGCCAGCGCGATGCCGTGGCCGCAGAAGCCCAACAGGCGGATGAGGCCGTCCGCGCGCGCAAAGCGCGGCAAGCCGTCGGCCGTCACGTCGACGAGGCCGCTCCATTGGCGTGCCACCGCCAGATGGGCGAGCTGCGGGAACACGCGCGCCATTTTGCGCCGCAGATACATATCGGCGAGCGGCGGGGCGATGCGGCCCGGCCAGCCGCCGCCGCCGAACTGCAGACGCCCGTCGGCCGTGCGCCGGAAATAGTGCAGGCTTGCGGTCGTGTCGAAACCGGCGGCAACGCCCGCCAGCGCTCGGCCGACCAGGGGCGAGGGCGCCGTCTCGAGCATGAAAGTGCGCACCGGTGCGGCGAGGCGATCGGTATCGGTCGCAAGGCCCGCATTGTCGACGTTGGCCGCGAGTACGACGTGGGCCGCGCGCACGCTGCCCGTCGGCGTGTCGATCGTCCACATTCCGTTGGCCCGCGAAAGCCGCAGGGCAGGGCTTGCCTCGTGGATCGTGGTGCCGGCCTCGCGCACGCGCTTTGCAAGGCTCTGCACGTATTTCTGCGGGTCGAGGGCGAAGGCGCGCGCATCGATGGCGCCGCCTTGCTGGTTTGCGACCGCAACCGCGCGGGCAAGGCTGGGCGCGTCGTGCAACGCGATTAGGCGGTCGCCGAAAACGTCGCGGCGCACGGCAACGGCGCGTTCGATTTCGGCATGGCCCGCACGGTCGGCCGCGACGATTGCGACCTTCGCGTCGATGTCGCAGCTCGTGCCGGCAAGGGCGCGTGTCTTGGCGACAGCTTCGACCGACAAAGCCCAGAGCTGCGATGCCGGCCGTGCCCCCAGGGCAGCCAGCAAGGCGTGCGGGTCGGCGGCATAACCTGGCATGACTTGGCCGCCATTGCGCCCGGACGCGCCTGCACCCACGCTGTCGGCTTCGAGCACCACTGTGTCGTAGCCGGCTTGCGCCAAATGCAAGGCGCTGGACAGGCCCGCATAGCCTGCACCCACGACGCACACTTCGGCTTTGCGCACACCGACAAGGCGACCGCGCACGGCGGGGATGCGCGCTCGCACCGTCGGGCGGCGCGCGGAGAAATCGATCGTATCGAAAAACATGACACCGTTCCGGCCCCCGTTGCGGAGCCAGTCCTTGTAACTCTCAATTGCACATAACTTGGACGGAGCGCAGATGCGCGTTCGCTCGGAACGCTAACGGTCCGGCTCGGACGACAAATAAAGCCAGCTGAACTGGCGGCCGCAAAGTGCGGAAATAACCGATTTGATCGACGACATGGGATCCGTCTTTCGTTTTCGAGGCTCAGGTCTAGGCGCTCGCGCCAAGGGGGTCAAGCGCAGTAAGCCAAGCCCTTGAAGCCATTGGGAAGCCGGCAAATTGCCGATATTGCAGACCTGTGACAGCCTCATAAGTATCTGACGTGTATAAATGATTTGCAGCACATAGGTTTGTCTTGCAGGCGCTGTGCAGGCAAATCACTGTAGCGCCATGGGTTTGCCGACCGATCCGACATTCTATCTCGTTGCCGCAACGACGATCTTCGTCATCTCGTTCCTCAAAGGCGGTTTCGGCGGCGGTTTTGCGACGCTCGGGATTCCGTTTCTGTCGCTTGTCATGGACCCGCTCGATGCCGCGATCGTTATGGCGCCTTTGGTTGCATTGCAGGATGTGTTCGCGCTGAACGCCTATCCGCCGCGCACCTGGAGCAAACCGAATCTCGTGCGGCTCGCACCGGCCTTGCTCGTCGGGCTCGGGCTCGGATTTTTGGCCTTCGTCTATGTCGACCAGCGCTATGTGGTGCTCGCCATCGCGCTGATCACGCTGGTCTTCACCTTGCGCTGGTTTGCGAACCGGCTCTTGCGGAGCACGGCGCCGTTGCCGCCGCCCACGCTTCCGAGTTTTCCAAGCGCCATGCTGTGGGGCAGCATGGCCGGCTTCACGACATTCGTGGCGCATTCGGGCGGGCCGCCTTTGCAGATATATCTGCTGCGCCAGCGGCTCGACAAAACGGTGTTCGCAGGCACGGCGGCGGCGTTCTTTGCGATGGGGAATACGATCAAGATCGGTCCCTATATGTGGCTCGGCGCGCTCGAGCCGCATCTTTTGTGGACCGCGTTGGCGCTCGCACCCACCGTGCCGCTCGGCGTGTGGATGGGGCGCAAATGGCATGACCGCATCGCCGAACCCACGCTCTATTTGGTCTGCTACACGCTGCTGCTGCTCGGCGGCCTGAAGCTTCTTTACGATGCGATCAGCGGCTTCTTGCGCTAATCCTGACTGCGATTCGAAAGCCGCATTTCTTCGAGATCGACCTCGCGCATCAGCTTGTGCAGCACGTCGTCGCCGATCTCGCGCTCGCGCCGCAGCTTGAGTAGGCGTCGCCGTTCGGCCGCAACGACGGCCAGACGCACGCGGCGAGCCTGGCGGCGGGCCTCATCGAGTTCGCGGTCGTGCTGGGTCGGTTTCTCGGCGCGCAAGCGCGCTTCGTAGCCCCGACGCAGATTGGGGGCGACTTCCATCGCCACCATGTCCTCGGCCGCGAGCCGGTCGATCTCGACCAAGGCGGCGTGCGCAAGTTTGCGCCGCGCGGACTCTTCTTCGCGCTCGAAATTGCGGTCGCCGCCCACGCCGAGCCAGCGTATCAGCGGGCCTAAAGTGGTTCCCTGCACCACGAGCGTCGAGAAGATCACCGCAAACGACAAAAACACCACGAGATCGCGGGCCGGGAAGGCAGATCCGTCGGCCATGGTCTGCGGGATCGCGAGGGCAGCGGCGAGGCTCACAACGCCGCGCATCCCGGTCCAGCCGACGATGACCACCCAACCGACAGGCGGGGCGCCGCCTTCCTGCTGCCGGATGGATGCCGACAGCATCGGCAGATACGCATTGGGGAAGACCCAAATCATCCGGATTGCGATCGCGGCCGCCGAAACGCACGTCGCCAACCACAGCAAATGCGAACCCGAATAGGCGGCAAGGCGCTCGGCGATCCCGTCGAGCTGCAGGCCGATCAGAATGAATACGAGCGCGTTGAGCACGAAGACGACGGACGCCCAGACGGTCTGCCCCTGGATACGCGCTTCGGCCGTAAAGAACTCCGGCGCGTGCCAACCGACGACGAGGCCCGCCACCACGACCGCGAGCACGCCCGACACATGTACGTTTTCGCCGGCAAGGTACGCCACGAACGGTACGATGAAAGTGAAGGCGATCTGCAGCTGGGTTTCGTGCAGGCGCTTGAGCGTCCACACGGCGATGAGGCCGACCGCATAGCCAATACCGCAACCACCGACCGCGTAGATCACGAAAGTTCCCGCGGCTTCGACCGCCGAAAACATGCCGGACAAGGCCGCCGCCAATGCGAATTTGTAGAGAACGAGGCCCGTTGCATCGTTGACGAGGCTTTCGCCTTCGAGGATGGCCACAATGCGCTTGGGCAGGCGCAGCTTTTCCATGATCGCAGCGGCCGCAACCGCATCGGGCGGCGACACGATGGCGCCGAGCAGGAACGCCACCGCCCACGGCACCTCGGGCAGCAGCAATTTAAGCGCGATGCCCACACCGAGTGTGGTCGCCAGTACAAGCCCAATCGCGAGGCTCAAGATCGGCCGCAGGTAGAGTTTAAAGTCGCGCCACGACGTGAAATAGGCCGACGAAAACAGCAGCGGCGGCAAGAACAGCGCCATGATGAGCTGCGGGTCGAAATCGACGGTCGGCAAGCCCGGCACGAAGGCGAGCGCCGTGCCGGCGACGACGAGCAGCACGGCGTAGGGCACGCGCAGCGTTTCCGAAAACCGCGCCAGCACCACCGCCACGACCAGCATGCCCAAAACGATTTCCAGCAGTTCCATGCGGCGCTTCGATCCTTGCAGGCGGAGTGGGCTATGCCCCTACATCAGATACGCGACCGCAAGCGGCAGGGTCAATGCCGCAAGCAGCGTCTGCAAAGCGATTATTGCGGCCATCAGTTCGCCGTTGCCGCCGAGGCGCCGCGCCAGGATATATGCGGTCGTCGCGGTGGGTTGCGCTGCAAACAGCACGAGAATGCCCGCCGACATCGGGGCGAGCTCGAAAAATCGCGCGGCGGCAAAGGCCAAGAGCGGCGCAAGCGCAAGCTTGGCTATCGACGCGATCGCCACACCGCGCATTTGCCGGCCGATATTGCTGATGACGAGACCCGCCCCGACCGTGAGCAAACCCAGCGACAGAGAGCCGCGCCCGAGAATATCGAGCATTGCACTCGCGAAGGCCGGCAGCGGCAGCTCGGCGACCGCCAGCAGCAGCCCCACAGCCGAGCTTACGATCAATGGATTTCGTACAACCTCGCGCCACGGACTGGCGGCTTCGTTGGCGTCTCCGTCGCGGGCACCGTAGGCGCTCAACGCATAGATGCTGATTGCGTTCACGAACGGGATAGCGACCGCCAGCACGATCGCGATTTCGGCCAAACCGCGTGTGCCGTAGAGACCGGCCGCACCGGCAAGGGCGATGTAGGTGTTGAAGCGAATGCTGCCTTGCAGCACAGAGGTGAAAGCCGGTCCGTCGAGCCCGAGCACACGCCGCAGCAAAAACATCAGGGTTGCGATTGCGGCAAGGGTGCCGAGTGCCGCCGCGATCAAGCGCAGCGTGGCGGGCCCCTCCAATCTTGCCGTGGCGATCGAGGCGATCAGCAGGGCAGGGAACAGCACGGTATAGGTCAGTTTTTCGATCGGCACCCAAAAATCGGGGCTCGGAAACAAAGTGCGTTTGAGCAGCCAGCCAAGAGCGATTAGACCGAAGATCGGGGCGATGGCGGCCAGAACCGCACTCATCGCCCGATCCGGATCCAGTCGAGGAAACCTTGCAGGATGAACGCGGCCGCCATTTTGTCGACGACGGCCGCACGCTTGGCGCGGCTCATGTCGGCCTCGATTAGCGTGCGCGTGACGGCTTGCGTCGACATTCGCTCGTCCCAAAAGACCAGCGGCAGGTCGATGCGCGCCACGAGATTGCGCGCAAACGCGCGAGCCGATTGTGCGCGGGGCCCCAGCGAGCCGTCCATATTGGTCGGCATGCCGACGACGAAGCCGCCGACTTTGCGCACGAGTGCGACCTCGGCGATGCGGGCATAGTCGGCGCTCGCCTTGCGCGCGCGTTCGATCGTTTCGAGCGGCGAGGCGATGGTCAGATTCGGGTCCGAAACGGCAAGGCCGATGGTTTTCTCGCCGGGATCGAGGCCCAAAAGACAGGTCTTTTCCGGCAGTTCGGCCAACAGGTCGCTGGGGTTGCGGATCGGCATGTCGAGTGTTAGCTTCCCGGCCCGTTTTCACCATCTTTTCAAGGCCCAAAGCGAGACATACAGCATGTCGCTCGATCCGGCTACCGTTGCCCGCATTGCCACATTGGCGCGCATCAAGATCGCACCCGACGAACAGGTGCGCATCGCAGGCGAGCTCAACACCATTCTCGACTGGGTCGAGCAACTCAAAACGCTCGATACGTCGGCCGTCGAGCCGATGACGTCGACGGTCGAAATGGTCATGCCGCAGCGTGCGGACCAAGTCACCGACGGCGGCTATCCCAACAAGATCCTCGCCAACGCAACCGAGCCCGTACGCGTCTCGACGACCGAGGAAATGGGCGGCTTTTTCACCGTGCCGAAGGTGGTCGAATAATGAGCGCGCTCAATGATCTGACGATTGCCCAGCTTCGCGACGGTTTGAAGGCGCGCAAATTCTCGGCGCGCGAAGTGGCCGACACCTATTTGGCCGCGATGGAAAAGCAGCGCGCGCTCAACGCCTTCATCCTCGAAACGCCGGATGTAGCGCTTGCACAAGCCGCAAGCGCCGACGCCAAGCTTGCCAAAGGCGAGGGCGGCGCGCTCGAGGGCGTGCCGCTCGGCATCAAGGATCTGTTCTGCACGAAGGACGTGCAGACCACGGCCGGCAGCCACATCCTCGAAGGCTTCAAGCCGCCCTACGAGTCGACCGTGTCGCAGAATCTGTTCGATGCGGGTGCTGTCATGTTGGGCAAGCTCAATCTCGACGAGTTCGCGATGGGCTCGGCCAACATCACGAGCTATTTCGGGCCCGTGAAGAACCCGTGGAAGCGCAAAGACGGCAAGGATCTCGTCCCCGGCGGTTCGTCGGGCGGTTCGGCCGCGTCGGTTGCCGCTCACATCGTGGCGGGTGCGACGGGGACGGACACAGGCGGTTCGATCCGCCAGCCCGCGAGCTTCACCGGCATTGTCGGCATCAAGCCGACCTACGGCCGCTGCTCGCGCTGGGGAATTGTCGCGTTCGCCTCGTCGCTCGACCAGGCGGGGCCGATGACGCGCGACGTGCGCGATGCCGCGATCATGCTGGGGGCGATGGCCGGGCACGATGCCAAGGATTCGACTTCGGTGCCGCTGCCGGTGCCGAATTACGAAGCGGCCATGACCGGCGACATTCGCGGCTTGCGCTTCGGCATCCCGAAGGAATATCGCGTCGACGGCATGCCGGCCGAAATCGAAAAGCTCTGGCAGCAGGGCATCGATTGGATGAAGGCGGCGGGTGCCGAGCCCGTCGAGATTTCGCTGCCGCACACCAAATACGCGCTGCCGACCTATTACATCATTGCCCCCGCCGAAGCGTCGTCGAACCTCGCGCGCTACGATGGCGTCCGCTACGGGCTGCGCGTGCCCGGCAACACCCTCGACGAGATGTACGAGAATACGCGCGCAGCCGGTTTCGGCGCCGAGGTGCGGCGCCGCATTCTGATCGGCACCTATGTGCTGTCGGCGGGCTATTACGACGCCTATTATCTGAAGGCGCAGAAGGTCCGCACGCTGATCTTCCAGGACTTCCAGGAAGCCTGGAAGAAATGCGACGTGATCTTGACGCCGACCGCACCGTCGGCTGCCTTCGGCATCGGCGACAAGGCCGACGATCCGATCGCGATGTATTTGAACGACGTGTTCACGGTGCCGGTCAATCTTGCGGGGTTGCCGGGCATGTCGGTTCCGGCCGGTCTGTCGGGCGAGGGGTTGCCGCTGGGCCTGCAGCTGATCGGCAAGCCGTTCGACGAGCCGACCTTGTTCCGTGTGGGCGGCGTGCTTGAGACGGCCGCGAATTTCAAAGCGCGGCCGGGAGCGTAAGACGATGATCATCGAAGGCAAAACGGGTTCTTGGGAAATCGTCGTGGGCCTCGAAGTCCATGCGCAGGTCGTCTCGCAGTCGAAGCTGTTTTCGGGCGCTTCGGCTACGTATGGCGGCGAGCCGAATGCGCAGGTGAGCCTCGTCGATGCGGCGTTTCCAGGCATGCTGCCGGTCATCAACGGCTACGTTGTCGAACAGGCAATCAAGACCGGTCTCGGCATCGAGGCCACGGTCAACGAAGTGTCGGTGTTCGACCGCAAAAACTATTTCTACGCCGACCTTCCGCAGGGCTATCAGATCAGCCAGTACACGCGCCCCATCGTGTCGGGCGGACGGCTTGTGATCGACCTGCCGGGCGACACCACCAAGACGATCGGCGTCACGCGCCTGCATCTCGAGCAGGACGCCGGCAAATCGATGCACGACCAAAGCCCGACCAAGAGCTATATCGACCTCAACCGCTCGGGTGTGGCGTTGATGGAGATCGTGTCGGAGCCGGACATCCGCTCGCCCGAAGAGGCGGGGGCCTATCTCAAGAAGCTGCGCGCGATCCTGCGCTATCTCGGGACCTGCGACGGCAACATGGAAGAAGGCTCGATGCGGTGCGACGCCAACGTTTCTGTGCGCAAAGTGGGCGTCACCGAATTCGGCACGCGCAACGAGATCAAGAACGTCAATTCGATCCGCCATGTGATGCAGGCGATCGAATACGAAGCTAACCGTCAGGTCGAAGCGCTGGAGGCGGGCGAATCCATCCGCCAGGAAACGCGCCTGTGGGACGTGGCGCGCGGCGTCACGCGCTCGATGCGCTCGAAGGAACATGCGCACGACTACCGCTATTTCCCCGACCCGGACCTGCTGCCCTTGATCCTCGATCCCAAGGCGATCGCGCGCATCAAGGCGGCGATGCCGGAGTTGCCCGATGCCAAAAAGGCGCGCTTTGTCGATGCCTACAAGCTCAGCCCCTACGATGCGGGGGTGCTGGTGGCCGAGCAGGAACAGGCCGATTTCTTCGAAACCGTCGCCAAGGGCCGCAAGGACCCCAAGCTCGCGGCCAATTGGGTCATCGTCGAACTGTTCGGGGCGCTAAACAAAAAGGGCGTGGACGTAACCAATTCGCCCGTCAGCGCGAAGAACCTCGCGGGGCTCCTCGATCTCATCGAAAACGAGACGATTTCGGGGCGCATCGCCAAGGACGTGTTCCAGTTCATGGTCGAAACCGGCAAGGATGCAGCCAGCATCGTCGCCGAAAAGGGCCTTGTGCAGGTCACGGATACCGGCGCCATCGATGCTGCGATCGCCAAGGTGATGGCGGAAAACGCAGCCAAGGTGGACGAGTATCGGGCGGGCAAGACGACGCTGTTCGGCTGGTTCGTGGGCCAGGTCATGAAGGGGACGGGCGGCAAGGCCAACCCGGCCAAGGTCAACGAAATCCTCAAGGCCAAACTTTCGGGCTGATCCGGCAACGCCGCCGGGGCGTAACTTTCGCGTATCTTCAACCGCAACCCTGGGGGGACCACATGAAGATCGCAGCCGCAATTCTGGCAGGCGCTTTGGCGCTCGGTTCCGGGCGTGCCGAAGCGCTCGATATCGTGGCGCTGACCGACCGCAACGAACTGGTGCTGTTCGATTCCGCCAATCCAGCCATGACTTCGATGGTGGCGGTGCAGGCAACCGCTGCGCGCCTGCTCGGCATCGATCTGCGCCCGGCCGATCTCAAGCTTTACGGGCTCGATGCCGCGGGCGGGATCTACCGCATCGATGCGCGCACGGGCATGACCGAAAGAGTTTCGACCCTGTCGGTGCCGCTCGAGATCGCCGAATCGGCCGTGGTCGATTTCAATCCGCAGGCCAATCGCCTGCGCGTGATCGGCCCGTCGGGTCAGAGTCTGCGCGTCAATGTCGAGACCGGCGAAACGGCCGTCGACGGGCGCATCGCCTATGCCGAAGGCGATGCAAATGCCGGCAAGCTGCCGCTCGTGACGGCCGCTGCCTATCTCAATTCGGTCGCCGGCACGACTCAGACCCAATTGTTCGATTTCGATTCCGGCCACGGCTTCTATGCGATCCAGGATCCGCCGAATGCCGGCACGCTCAATTCGATCGCACCCTTGGGCTTGCCGGCGGAATCGCGTATCGATGCGGCCGACATCCACACCGACAAAAGCATGATGGTCTATAAGTCGTTTGCCGTCGTCGCCAATCGCCTTTTCTCCTTTGCCGTCGCAAGCGGGCGCATGACTGACATCGGCCCGATCGCGGCCGGCTCGCGCAAGATTGTGGACATCGCCGTCGTTTCGCCGCCCTGATCCTCAACCCACCGGAGACTCGCAAATGATCGACTTCTATACCTGGAGCACGCCCAACGGCCGCAAGGTCGCGATCATGCTCGAGGAATGCGGGCTTGCCTACAAGACCCACAAAATCGACATCGGCAAGGGCGAGCAGTTCGCGCCCGCTTTTCTTGCGGTCAACCCCAACGGCAAGATACCCGCGATCGTCGACCACGCGGCGGCCGACGGCAAACCGCTCCCCGTCTTCGAATCGGGTGCGATCCTGATCTATCTCGCCTGGCG
>Ga0315907_10001356_pt1 | contig 33188 bp, 51 predicted proteins | sample LakEriMetagenome_3_FD_203525 | JGI IMG/M metagenome (GOLD analysis project Ga0315907, IMG submission 203525) | Freshwater fungal communities from buoy surface, Lake Erie, Ohio, United States - Buoy 12 MA123 | ecosystem: Environmental > Aquatic > Freshwater > Lake > Lake biofilm | place: USA...
TGCGACCAGTCGCCGTAGCTTGCGCAGCACGGGTAGATGCCAGCTTATAGGTATCGTTTAGCATGTTGCCAGCATTAATCTTGTATAAGACCTTTGCCAGCATTTCATCGTTTTCAGGGTTGAGATACGCCTGCTTCATCAGGTCAAATATCTCTCTGTTGTTCTGATACGAGGCAACACGCAAGCGGACAATATCCGACGGCAGCTCTTGATACGTGTTCCGCATTTGCTCAAGCTCGGAAATCAGCTCAGTGCCAAAGCCCTTGGACTTGGCGTCAGCTATTGTCTGTTCCCAGCTTAGGCGCTCTGTGCCGATGCCAGCAGAACGGTTAAGCGACTCAACCATCTGCTTAAAGTCGTCTGGTCCTTCAATACGGTTCAGGTTGACGACATTAACTTCTGTAGTGCCAGCAGCAGGCGTTTGCTCAATGTTCGCTTCAACAGCCTTTAATTGTTGCTGTGCCTGTGTAACCTGTTCTTGTACGGTACGCTTGCCCGGCTTCTTACGCACAGGCTGAGTCACTACCTTAGCTGGCTCTGCAATTTCAGCAGCAGCTTTGCCACCAAGGTTTGCAGCCTCATCAGCCAATGCAGAACCTTTAGCCACACCTTTTGCTGCTGTTGCAGACTTAGATTTCAGCAATCCTTTTATCAGACCTAAGCCAGCAACCTCGACAGGTTCCATGCTTTCGTCAGCGGCAAACTCTGTGTCAACAGGCATCGACGTATCAACATTGGCAAGCAATGGATCAGGCAATGACAATTGCTGCGGGACAATCTCGCCAAGCCGTGTTTCAAGCGAACGATCATCAATAGCCATTTACTTGCTCACTTTCTTTGCAATGTTTGCAGCACCCTTGGCTATGCCCTTAGCGCCTTTGACGTAGCCACCCGGAGCGCCAAACTCACCAGCAAGCTCAAAGCCTTTACCTTCTTCGCTGGTAGCGCCCACGTTCTTGTCCAGCCAAGCCTTGACTTCCTCGGTCGTAGGCAACACGGTTTTCTCGCTCATGCCTCGCAGGAAAGCATCGATCTTGCTCTCATCTGCGCCACGCTTAAATATCTCTTTGACACCATAAGCAATAGACTCAATGTCTCCGGGCAAGCCGACAAAGCCCTGCGCAACACCTTTTGCCGTAGCCGCAGTCAACTCCGCTGCACGCTGTGGCGTAACCTCAAGGCCACCAACAGCACCAGACTTTGCAGGCATGGCATCGCTAGGTCCAGTCTTAGAGACTGGATAGCGACTTTGCATGTACATTTCCATGTACGCTTCGTCAAAGTTCTTAGCCATTATGGTTGCACCTTGTTAATAATCTCAAGCTTTTTACGGATGGCAAGAGCTTGATTGGAATCAAGTATCTTTCTTTTTTCCAAGTCATTAACATCACCAACAGTTAATGAGTCTGTATTAATTGAGATATTGCTTCCTCTCTTTTTATTATCTTCAACAGCTTGATCGACAATAGACTTAATACTGTCTCTTGCCGCATTTTTATTAATGTCTTTTGCGTCATTATCTCTATAATTTCCAATAATCTCTAACGCAAGAGCACGAGGAGAATACGATTTTCCTTGACGTGCAAGCTCTTTCTTTGCCGCAATATAACGACTTCTTACTGCATTGCGCTTATCAAACCTAGCCTCATCACCCTGAGTTCTAGCAGTTACAACATCCGCAACCCCTGCAAAAGCATTTATTTCTCTTGATGCTTCACCTTCCTCTTGGTTAAACAGTCTGTCGTCTAAGGCTCTGACAAGTTGTGTATATTGCTTACCACTCATTCCGGTTCGACGGGCGATTGATTTTAATGAGTCGCGGTCCTCAATTGCGCCACTACTAACTTGGTGCCACAAGTCTCCAAAGACATACTCATCGCCATCCTGCTGCTTTGGATCAAGATACTTAGCTAGTTCCTCATTAGTAAACGATCCGTTCTGCGCAATGTCTCTGGCGATAGCTAGGCGTTTGTTGGTATCTTCGGTTTCGTAATACTCTATTAATCGGTCATGGGTGTACTTTAGCCTCTCATCCTTTTGGCGCTTAGCCTCGCGCTCCGATGCAATATAAGCATCGTTCTCTGCAATTGTTAATGCCTGACGAACCTTGGCCTTTACGTCTTCAGTAGCATAGGCCCAGACAGCAGCACCACTTGGCGTAAGCAAACGGCCAAGCTCAAGCATGTCGTTTGACCTTAATGCAGGTTTTAATGCCGGATCAGTAAATGCTTTTTCGCTAAGAACCTTTTTTGTCAAAGCATTTGTCAGTGCTTGGTCAATGTCTTTCTGCATACCGGCAACACGCTTGTTTGCCAAGTCTGCGCCACCAAGAATCAATGCCTTGTTGCCAAGGTCTTGAGATATAGCATTGACAAGATCACCGACCGGAAACGGAGTGCCGGTCTCTCTATCAACAGGAAGATCGTTGCTAAACATTACTTCCAGTTCACGCATTGTGTTCTGGTAGTTTACGTTTTCTTTTATTCCATTTGCCGCAATGCGCTTGTTTGCATCTAGCCGGGCAATGTCTTTAATGACATCACCACCCAATCTAGCAATAGTCGCCCGATACTTTAGCGATGCTTCTGGGTCAATCTGCGTCAGGGCTTCGCTAGGCCCTTTTAAGATAGCGGCTACCTTTGCCTGTACGTCAGACGCGGTAATATCCTCACCGGCTTCGGCACGAGCATGTAGCTTTAGCAGCTCATTCCTTGCCTCGATCTCTGCATAGCCAGATACTTCAAGCGCACGGTACTTTTTGACGGCAGCGCTAAAGACATTGAAGTCAGAGCCAATGCCAGTTTGGATAGACGATACATCGCCCTTGGCAATAGCCGTCAGTTGGTCTTGAGTCAGGCCATTCTCTGCCGCATACTGAAGACCAGCCTTTTGGCTAAACTTCTCGGCCATGCCAAACATTTGGTTAGATAGCTGATCGATAACATTGCTTAACGATCCGCTGTACCGCGATGCTGCTTCGTATCCTGCGCTGACATTTGCTGTCGGCATAGATACATTAGGCAGCACAGCGCCCGGCACATTAGCTATCTGTGCTCTACCGCCTTCTACGCGAGGAAGAATGTCTGCCATGATTAAATCCCATACCTAGTCACGTTGTAGGTAATGTCCTGCTTATTGAGCGGCACATCACCTATTAGACTTTTGACAGTTTGCTTAGCACCCTCAAACGGGAATGTCTGCAAGAACTGCATGCCGCCTTGGAACAGCTTAGCGTCAGCAATCATGCTTGCTCCGCCGACAACATACTTACCTGCCTGCTGCATTGCACGAGTGCTGGAAATAGCTGCTTCACGGCCAAAGAATGCGCTGTCATATCCTGCACGCAAAATCTGCGTTGCGTCTTCCAATCCAAAGATTTTTGCCGCCAATGCGCTAAGGTCAGTAATGCCGACATCCCGATATGCTTGCAAGATGTTTTGCTCTTGAATACCAGCAGCAGAACCTTCACCGTAAGCAACGCCAGAAGCAGCAGCGCGAGCACGCGCAGAAGCATTAGCCTTGGCTGACTGGCGCAGGATGTAGTTAGTCTGAATCTTGTAATTGATTGCATCAAAGTCAACTTGCTGACGACGGCGGGCAGCAGCCAGTTCTGCGTACTCAACTTCCTTGTCTGCACGCATACCTGCCATGCGCAGGTTTTCTTGAGCCTGCACAAGATTGGCCGCCTGCTGGAAATAGCCTTGAGCTTCAGCCTGCTTACTTGCCGCGTAGCTGCCAGCAAAGCCAGCAATTGCTGTGGCCCCTGCTAATGCCGTACTTCCTGTAGATGGTTCAGCCATGTTACGTTCCTTGGTTCACAGCGACCTTATATTCAAGGCCAAGCAATGTCATCTTCAAAGGCAATGTCTGTTCAACAATCACAGACGCATCTTTGCTGTATCCACGAATACCGACAACCCGCTTGGTGCCAGTAAATTCAGGCACAGGGATGTCCAGCAGTGGATTGTCAAAGTTCCTAAAAGGCAATAGCTGATTGTTAATCTTCATGTGCTGCGTCTTGTAAACCAGTGCATTAACCTCAGTAATCCGTTTCTTAAATGACACGCGGCTACCAGTCTGAAGCTTAACCTCGACCGGCATCGTCTTGACGTAAACAGTAAACGGTAAGCCAACTTCATAGCTTGTCGTACTGGCACGATCAAAAGTTACAGAGCCAGCTCCGCTAACAGTTTCGTTAGATTGCGGCACGCCATCGGTAATGACATTTACTGACTTAGCAATATGCGGAAGACCGCTCGCACTAGCTGAAGCACCACCAGTAAAGGAACAGTCAGTAAAGCGATCATTGCTAAAAAGCTCAACAAAGTACCGAGTCGTCCCGTTGAAAACACGCTTAACAACTGCATAAATATCCGTTACGTCAACATTAACATCTTGGAATTCTCCGTCAGTAATAAACTCTGACGGGGCAATAACTTGCTGGCTACGCAAGATAGAGTATGCAGCCATTGAGCCATCGGTAGAATTTGTAACCAGCAGCAAGTCGCCTTCGTCCGTGGACGTTGCACGACGCAAAGCCATGCGAGTAGGACCCTTGAGTAAGTGTCCTGACAGCAGGGAAATACGCTGCGTAATGTAGGTAAGTTGCTGGTCTGAGAACAAGAACTCATTAAGTGCTTTACCCTGACGCTGCACAAACAGCGATCCAGACTCAAGTGACTCTACCCTAGTGCCGGGCTTGGTGCCATTACGGCTAACGCCTTTGAAGGTAAACGTCGTCGGGGTAATTGGCTCGGTACCTGTCTGCGGAACGTAGAACTCGCCACCAGTGGTAAAGACTTGCAAGTCACGACCAGAGATCAGGTCAACAATGACGTTAAGCTGGTTAGTGTCTAGTGTTGCCTCAACAGCATCATCGTCCAGATATTCTGCTGGCTTAAAGTCAAAGAACAAGCCGATCTTGCTTCCCCAGACAGTAGACGGACGAGACTTGCTGCCACCAAAGTACAGCCTTCCTTCGTGGAAAGATACCGTCCTCGGCCAGCCTTTAGTGCTCGACCAGACATCTTCGTAACCAGTCTCAAGCTCCCAATCGCCAGAAGCAATGGCCGTCGTATTAAAGAATGGAAACTCTGTAACAGCTTCAACCGAAGTGCCGCTAAGATACTTAGTAATGCGGCAGCGACCCTGTGGGCTGGCATTAATGTACTGATTGACGTTACCAGCACTAAACACACTAGCAGATGCAGTCAGCGTGATATTGCCAGACACGGCAGAAGGAGTTAGCGTCGCAGCAGGATTGCTTGTGCTGATCGAGAACGCATACTTCGGGATGCTGTCAAACGTAATCGTCGTAGCAGTCCAAGACGCATCATTAGCACCACGGACAATCTTTACTGGCTGCAAGTCTGGGTGGACAACGATCAGCGTATCAGCCGATTGCGTCCAGCACAGCGACGACAGCATAGCGCCAGTAATCGAAGCAACGGACAGATAGTTATTCGCACCGCCATTAATTGCACTAATGACAGCGCCGTCCTTAATGACGTACATCCTGCCAGCCACAAAGCACAGCATGTAGCTATCGTCTACCGAGAACTCAAACGGGATAAGCCTTACACCATTGGCTGCTGATGGCGTGCTGCTATTGGGCAACTCAAGCACATGCTTGGTGCCGGGACGACGACGCAGACCACCCTGAGGCTGGATCAAGACATTGGTAGCCTTTGCCAGCGAGTTTGCATATTGAGCAATGTCAACACGCGAACGCAGCAGCGGGTCAAGTTCCCCGGTGCTAAAGTTGGTCTGGAAGTCGATGAAGCGCATTAGTACCTCACAGCCACAAGCTCATAGTCCTCCATAACCTGCGGAGGCTGACCTTGAGCATCGATGTTTGTTGCTTGCCTGAAGTATCCGCCACGGCCATTTTCCGCCGCAGAGCCGATTGAAAGAGTCTGCCAGTAAGCTGTCTTTGTCTCTTGCTCTGTGATCGGATAGGCTAAATGCCATGCCATCATATACTTCAAAAGCTGAACAAAGTATTGAGGCATAGCGTACTCAGGAGTCTGGTACGGGTAGTCAATGTAGACTTCTTGGTAATTCGTCAGCAGCTTGTCGCCCTGAATCTCCCATTCTTTGACGGGACGGGCATACAAAGCACTGGTCTCAAACACTGCACGGGGGTTGCCAATGCGATCACCCGGCAGTTGGTATTCGTAAGCCCACTCACTAGCAGGCGTAGTAACAAGTCTTGCAAGCTTAAGTTTCTTGTAAGAAAAAGACCAAGGGTACATGGACAATGCCATGTCGCGCACATCTGGGTACAGCCGGTCGCACGAGTTGGCTTCATCCGTACCGTCGTTGAACGACGAGATAGGGGTGGCACCTAGCAGGATTAATGCGTCAGCGCAAATAGAAACTGGAGTGTCGCCTGCTGCCATCGTGGCCTCTCATGTAATAAAGGGCTAGTCCTAAGTTGCCCCAGAACTAGCCCTGTGTTGCCTATTTACGGATTAGTCCGTGTCAGTTGCAGATACGGTCGTACCGTCAGCAATGTCTACCGCAGTAGACGTGACAGCATTCACGTAGGTCAGAACCAGACTTGGAGTAGTCGTGTCGTAAACAAAGATGATGTCACCAACCTTCAGGGTGTCCTTCAGCGACAGGAAGTAGTCTGCCGTGTTGACGGTTGCCTGAGTGTCGGCGGTCTTATACAGGTACATCGAGGGTGCATTGCCAGCTTTGGCAGCGCACACTGTTACCCAACCGGTTGCGGAAAATGCCATGATTAACCTCCTAGATTAAGATTCGCGGCAAGTGATCTTGACGATACCTTCATCGTCAATTGCCACTGCGCCAGCGGAGAACATCGAAGCCACGAGGAACGATGTCTTCTCAGGCACATAGTTGATCTCGGTCTTAGGAGCGATGCCTTCGGCCAGACCAATCGCATCTTTGTGGAATGCGAAGCAGGTGCGGTCGCTGGAGCCATCGATAGCCAGACCACCTTCGGTACGATCACCAAGTACGTGGAACGTGAAGCCCAAGAACGTGTTGATCTCACCCTGAACCAGCGCCTTGACGGTGTTGAAGTCAGAGGAAGTAACAGCGGTCTCAGACAGCAGCGAAGCCAACGAGTTAGCGTGGATGATGATGTGGCGGCCATCCATAGGCACGTTGCCAGCATCCAGCTTCTTCTTAGCTTCACGCAGCTTAGCCACGTTCATGTTGGTGTCAGAACCACCGATGTCGTTCGAGACGGTCAGAGAAGTCGAGGAAGCAGTCAGAGCGTCCAGAATCAGTTGATCCTGACGACGACCGATTGCATTCGAGACAACCTTCACCAGCTCACGACGCTCATCAAAGTTGACCTTAGCCTGCATGAAGATGTCCGAATACTCAGCAGCGATGTAGTCGCTCAGAGTCGCGGTCACTTGCGAGTAGGTCACATTCAGAGGGGTTACATCAGTCTGCGGAATGCGAACCTGAGCAACACCTTTGCCGATCTTAGGGAATTTGTAGGTGGAACCTTCGACACCCGAACGGACACGGACAGCAGGACGGAGAACCGCCGAAGCCTGATAGGCTTGCTTAACTTCCGCATCAAACAGGGTTACAAAGGCTGTAGACAGATTAATAGCCATTTGAGTTACCTTTTGACAAAGTTATAAAGAGAGTTCTCGCTGTCGGTGAGCCGGGAAACCGGGCCGTTTGCTTGCAGTAGGGTGCCAGCCAGTTGGGTACAACCATCTGAGGGTCGGTAATCTGATATGCCTCGGTAACACATTCTAATCAAGTTTGCCTATAAAGCAAGCCCTGTCAATAGTTTTTTGTAAAAAAAAGCCCAGCCGAAGCTGGGCAAACCTCGCCGGTACGAGGGAAGGAGCCTTAGCCGTATCTCTGCTGGAATAGCCGCTCAACCTTCTGGCGGTACGCAGGATCGCTTTCATACTTTGGATCGCCAACCATAGCTTGCAGCTCTAGGTCTGTTGGCATTCCGTCAACCTCTTCCTTGCCTGTTGGGATTCTTCCTTCGTAGGCAGCCCGAATCTTTGACAAAGCTTGCATCCCACGGGCGGTTCCACCCATGATCTTAAACTCTTCAAAGTCTTCAGGCGACCATACGCCCTTGTTGACAAGTCCTCTAGCCCAATCGACCATGCCATTAATAATGGCGTTGGCATTTGGACCTAAAGCCTTGCGTTCAGCCTCCATGTCAAAGGATGGCGCACCGGCCATCTCGTCTGCCTTGGCTGTTATTTCACGAGCCAGCTCGTCAAATGCAGCTTGAGAGACGCCATTCTTTGCAGCCCACTCTGTAAACATGGGGACCATCGGGCGCTTATCCGCATCTTCGCCAAACGCAGATAAGTCATACTTGCCGTCAGGCGGGGCCTTATGCTTACCTTGGCTGACCAGCTTGCGCATGTCCTTCCAAGACTTTGCCATGCCCTCAAGATCAGGCTCATTCTTGTCTTTCTTCCAAAAGTTCTCAGGCCACCAGTCCGGGCGGTCAACCGGTTCGTCGTCAGGAATGGAGTCTGCTGCACGGTGCTCAACCGTGGTTTCCTTCTCAGCGGGAGCGTTATCATCAGTTGGCTCTACGTTGTCAAGTAGGCCAGTGGGTTCCGCTGCTGCTGAATCACTAGGCTCGACTGCCGTATTTTCTTCGCTCAAAATTTCCTCGCTCTATCGATTCGGGATTCTATCTCTTTGACTAAAGAGCATCGTCCCTCCAAAAAATAGCCGTAGGATGGATCACTCCCCGGCCCCCAGCATGGTTGCTCAATGGTTTGACTTCTTAGCCATTTAAGCAACTTCTGCCCTTCCTCTGTGCCAAATACACGCAAGCACAGCTTATCCGTATCGCTAGACTCCGGTGGAGTCATAGCTTTCTGCATCTCTTCTAAGTCATCCCAACCGGCCATAGGGGTCTCCGTCTGTTATTAATTCGTTATCTAGTTCGAATTTTTCTGCTTCGCTTAGTGCGTGGATGCAGTACCAGATGGCATCTGTCTCCGTGATAATTACGTGGGAAGTATTAGCCTTAATCTCTATGCAGGCTGGCGCTTCGTACTTGGTTTGCACGCCATCGACATCGACATAGACCGTACCTTTTGCCAGAAGCGACAGATGAGAATAAGGGTGGATATGCTGCGGCACAGCCCACCCTTTAGGAAGAAAGTATTCTTTGGCGTATAAGCCAGCCGCGAAGTGGTGTTGAATATCAGGCTGCATTGGTCTCCTGCTGCTGCGCCATTGCCATAGTTATATTCTGCTCTGTCTGCATATTCTGCGCCTGTTCCAGCATGTAAGCGCGCTCTGCGGCAGAGTTACGCACGGCTGACGGGATTCCAAACTTGTCAGCAATATAGTCAATCAGGTCGCCTGTCTTCACAGCAATCTGACCTTCTGGGCCAAGGGTGCTGGCAATCTGCATGAACTGCATAATGTTATTAATTTCCTCCATGTTCTGCGCCATAGCCAGCGGGGCTACAGGGCTGACCTTAACCTCAAGGCCATTGACGCGCAGAGGCATATTAATCAGGCCGCGCTCATCCATAACTTGCAGGATACGAGCAACCATCGGGATCATCGTCTCATTAATCAGACGACCAAAAGCAGAGCCAAGGTTTTGCGCCAGTTCTTTCATGCGCTCAACTACCTCGGTCGCTGACCGGGCAGACATATTGTCTGGTGGCAAAGACTCGTCCAGCAGGGTACGCTTAACATTCTGACGCAGATCGTTAATCACAATCTGGCTGACATTAAAGTCACCGGCACGAGCTAGAGGGCGCAGTGATTCACCCTGCGGGCCACCGTTTCTAGCCACAGGAATAATCGCACCCGGAACAATCTTTACTGTTTGAGGGTTCAACACGCCATCGTCTGCTGCGGTATACACACCAGCCACAGCCAGAGATGCGTTCTTAAGCAACAGCTCAAGGGTTTTGTTTAGCGTCTTAATGTCTGGCAGCGCAGTCAACAGCGGACCACGGCCATAGATTTCGCCAGCCACTTTTGCATATCGGCTAATAACCCACGGAGACGAGTTCATCCGACGATAGACGATCTCTTCCTTGCCGCCAGTAACGCAGATTACGTGATAGCACCAGTCGCCACGTTCGTAATCCAAGATGGTGGCTTCCATCAGATCAAAGTCATCTGTAGGCTTGGCATCGATCATGTTCTGCATATGATCGGAGAACTCTGCATCACGCCACTGCTGCTTAATTGCCTCGCCCTTCATGCGCATACGGCGGTAGATTTTGTCTACTTGACCGTTTGCACCTTCCTCAAACGACACGAGGAACAGCGGCACAGGGATAAAGTTAAGCGGAGAGATGTCGTCTCCCGGCTGGATCATCATGCAGGCAGTGCCTACAGCCATGTCCATTAGGAATTCGCCAATAGCAATGTCGAAGTTCGACTGCTTAATGGCTGTGAACATCTCTTCCATGTAGACATCGAGCACTGCTTGAGCCTGCTGCTTTTGCTCAACTGGAACTTCCGAACCCGGCTCTAAGCGGCACCATTTACGCTGCGGAGGAAAGATGCCAGACTGTAGACGATTAGCAAAACGCTGAGTACTATTAATGGCAGTAGAGTCAAAGACCCTAGCCATCTTCTTGGCACCTTGAGAGTTGCCATCGTAGTATCCATAAAGTTGGCGCTGAGGCAGAGCAAACTCATAAGCATCACGGTATAAAGACTCGAACAGGTCTTTGTTTCGCTGTGCTTTCTCTGCACGCTTTAAGATTTCCTCTAATGGCAGTCGCTTGCCTTGAGGAACCTTGCGGCGCGTACCCTTCATGTAGGAAATTTCAGCCATTATCTTTCTCCAACTTGTACTTCTCTAATAGGTTCCTGCCTTTTGCGGCAAGACGTTGCGCAGAAGCAAACGTCTTTGGTATTGGTTCACCCCAAGCATTTGCGGCCAATGCCAATCTTGTCGGGTCGCCATCCTCATCAACCAATGGGCCGCTAGGGTTTGTGTAAAAGCGCGTTAAGAAAGACCCTTTGCGTCTGGCTTTCTCGCCAGTTGGACTAGACTCTTTGACTCCCGGCTGCAAGTTCTTGCTTTCACCAGACGACTCAAACTTACGCCTGCCAGCCTCAGTCAGCCCGCCTTCAGGGTCCTTGTACTTACTCACTTACTGCCCCTAGCTGCTGCCATATTGTCAATTAAATTTGGGTAAGGCCGACCAGCTTTCTGTGCACGGCGCATGGCGTTGCGCTTCTCTGCCTCGCTTAGTTTTTGCGGCTTGCCTAAATCCTTTGGTCTAGCTTTATCCCATACTTCTTTCATATCTCACCTTTTATTCGTACCACTCAAGCGCCAAATAAGCAGCATGTGCAGTGCCGTTTACATTGGTTAGCCTGAACAAATAGTTTGTCAAAGGTTTTAAAACATACTCAAGTGATCCTGTTGTGCCACCGGCAGACTTTTTGCCTGTTCCACCGGGGATAATCTGCGCATCTAGCTGCGTCCCGAGCGAAGATACTGTCGGGTTTATTATCATGGCAACTTGGCTGCTAGTCGTATAATTGCGATTCCTATTGAGAGGAGTGAATGGCGTACCACCCGTAGCAGTCGTGCCTTCATAAACGTATATCTCCGCATCTCCAAGGCATAGTGCATCAAGAGTCATGTGTGGCGTGACGCCAGCCGCTGCCGCAAGAACAATATCAATGCTTGCACCATCACCTAATGGCGCTGACTTTGGGTATGTCTTATAGGCAAACCAAGCTCTGCCGTCGTGATTACGCTGGTGGTTTACATCCACCATAATCATGGGCGCATCAGCACCGGCAATCACATAATTGCCAGCATTATTCTTTTGAACCTGAGTTACAAACCTAGACTTTGTGGTTAGTGATTCAAGTTCTACCAGAGTTACGGCCATGATTAGGCTTTCTGCTTAGTAGCCTTACGTGCTTCTGACAGCGCGATAGCCTGAGCTTGCTTTGGGTCCTTGACTACCGGGCCACCTTTACCAGAATGCAGGGTACCAGACTTGTATTCGCGCATTACTTTCTGCACTTTCTTCTGGAACTTATCCATTACAGTGACACTCCCTTAGATAACATTGGACGTGACAGGCTACGAACACGAGCGCGTAGACGGGCAAGGCGACGCTCACCAGTTTCACGCTGCGTCATCTCAGTTTCTTGACGGGTTCTAGCAATTTGAGCCTGACCAGAGGCTGTTTCTTCCTGAATCTGCTTTTGCAAAGCAGCCATATCTTGTTCTGCTTTTGCTAATTCAGCCCTTGCCGCATCTTCTTCAGCTTTTGCTGCTGCCTCTTGATCTTTTAACTCTTGAGATTTAACTGCTTCTTGAATAGAAACAGCAAGATCAGGGGATGAAGCCATCATCCTTTCAAGCATAGCGACGCTAAAGTTCTTTGGATTAATAGCAAACTCTGGGCAACCAGACTCTTCGTTGATGCTATTCTTCTCGTGGCCTACGGTGTACTGGTCCATGTCCATGCCAGCAGCCTCAAAGGCTTTCTTTAGAGGCTCAGCCAGCTTTTGCACAAGCGGCAACGGGAGAACAACCTCGCCGGGAGTCAGGTGGCCCATGACGGTATCGCCATTCTCACCTTTCTCGGCCATGTCTTCCATGTCTTCTTTCTCTTTACCGACGTTGATTTCGATGTCCATAGCCGTTCCTTAGATAGCAACTGAAGCGCCGAGGGTAGAAGTCTGGTCTGTGCCTAAAACTCCCATCTCTGGGTTGATACGAACGTCAGACAATAGGGCGCGACGGCCAGATCGGACACGTGCACGCAGGCGGGAGGACTCTTCCTCGCCTAGCTTTCTGCGCTCTGCCTCCAAAGTATCAGCAGTACGCTTAGCTTCAGCCTCAAGGCTGGCCTTTTCCTGCGCGTACTTTGCTGTTTCAGCAGTCAAACGCTCACGAGCAACAGCCGCTTGCTCTTTCTGCGCGGCAATTTGCTGTTCCATCTGCTGTGCAGCACGACGAGCCTCGGCTGAAGATGCCTCACGAGCCTTACGTGCAGCGGAACTTGCCCGGTCAGCTTGATAAACAGAGCCTGCCAAGGTGGCAGCAGCTACCCAAAAAAAAGGCATAGGACCTCCAAATACGAAATATCTGAGGAAATTCTATCGACTTTGCCTTAAACATCAAGGATATGATAGCACTGCGCTATCATTATTTAAGCAAAAACGTCGAAGTCTGTAGCGGCAGTAGATTGCATGCCCATTGGCACACCTGATCTACCTGAATTGGTTGTCATTCTTCTATGTTCGCCACCACCAAGCAGCAGGTATCCGAAGGCGTCACCTACGTGGGAGTGTTCATTCTTGTTTGGCGAGTCCCTAAATCGTTCTTGTCCTGCGCCGATGGCTACTCGTTTGAAGTGGTAGCCGCCAGCCAAGGACTTTCTTAATAATTTGCAACTCTTGTCTACCAAAAGCCCCGGTTTGCCGTGGATTAACCTTTGCATTGGGGCGGCCCCTGCCTCGCGTCGTACTTTAAAGTCGTTAGACGGGGTAGGTTGAGCGCGTAATCCGAGGGTTCGCAGGTGGTCAAAGGCTGTGACTTCGTAGATAGCGTCACGCTGCATACCTGCGGGATCGCCCCAGACCATAATCTGAGACTTGGGGAATCTGGCGTTTAGTTCACCCAGCAATTGCTGACCGAATCGCTCAAGGCCCATGTCAAAAGTGACAATCTCGTGCAGGACATGCCATGCCCCTGAGGGCATTTTCTGTCCAATTACTGCGGCTGGGGTCAAACCAAAGTCTAGTCCTACGTGGATGGGCAGGCTTTGGTCGTACTCTAAGTCTGCCGACATCATATTGTCGTCGTACTCAGGCCAGACGGGTCTGCCTTCCTGAACGTAGGTGTATTTACCTTCTGCGTAGCAACGAATCCAATCTAGGTTCTTGCCTAAGAGCATTTGCTGGTAGTAGCCAGCGGGGAGGTTTGAGATATTTTCAGCTTTGGAGTTTGGCTTCCACCATCTTCCTGCGCTATATATAAAATCGTTTGCTTCAGGATTGTCTGGTAATTCTCCCAGATCAGCTTCGACGACGCCTCCGGGCTGTCTAAAGAACTCCCATTTATACGCACCACTCATCTTCTCCTTTTCAGCCATCCTAAACCACCAATGGTCGTCGTCCATAGGGTTAGTGTCAAGGATAATGCCATGCCAAGTAGCGCCGCCATCACGCTTAGTGGGATAGCGACCAACACGATGAGTAAGACCATCGATAACAGCTTTAGGAAGTTCCCTAGCTTCGTTAACCCATGCCCCGGTAAGCTCAAGTGACAGGAGCTTCCTAACGTCTTTCGGCTGATCCAGCGCAAGGAATATCACCTCACAGTCAATGCCAGCAGCGCCATCTCTTGCTGGCAGTTTAATATGGTGGGTAATCGGTGGCGTCCACAGTAAAGGACCAAAGGTATTCTCAGGAAACAGGTCTAGCCACGTCTTAATCGTCGTGGTTTTGAGCATTGGATAGCTATTCCTGACAATAGCGAAGCGGCTGTACTTAATGCCATCGATGGGGCTAGGTGCTTGCTGCACTGCCTTCATCATAATCTCTGCGCAGCAGGCATAAGACTTACCGCTACCTACAGGACCCATGACGCCACGAACAAAACCTTTAGACTGCAAGAACTTCCAGACGACAGGGCTAGTGGAAAAGTCTAGGTTTAGCCCTGTGACGGGCATAGCTTTTGAGCCTGTATCTTTGGTTTTGCTCACGCTTTACCCCTTTCGAGGATTGCAAATGCTCTTGCTCGAAGGGCGTTATAGGCTTCTTCGTCGTAGCTATCCACATCTTCCATAACAATCTTTACGCATTGCTCTCGTTCTGCTGCTGCGACTAGGGCGGCGAAGCGTTTAATTTCATCGTCCCAATAACCGTCTGTTATCCATACGCGACCGTTATCTGCATCAGTAAATCCAGCTTCCAGCGCCATGCGGGTAATGTCATCACGGTTCATTAGAGGGCTCCACGTCGATAATCTCAGGGGCTTTGACATTAATTCCGATAACACTGGGCTTATCTGATTCGTCAGCAGTATCCAGTAGTCCACTAGCCTTAGCCAGTATTCTCAGCACACCAACTTTATCGTACAGTTCAATGTCCAATGTTCTGGTGGTGTTTCCGTCTTTGTCGGTACGCTCGTTGACCTTAATAGACTTAATAGCTTGCAGGGCATGCTCTGGGATGTCTTTGCTGGGCTTGACCTTAATATTGCCCATGTCGTCCCATTCCATCACATCGGTTAGCTTTGTATTAGCGATGGTCAGCAGGGAGTAGGCGACTGCCTCTCTGTTCTTGGCGATAGTGGCTGAACCACCCAGACGCTGCTGGACGTTCTTGACTCCACCCCAATGCTTTATGCTTGGAATTTGTTTAGTGACTGCCATAGTGTCCTTGTAGTTCCTCGTCTTTCCGAGGTGTCTGTGTGGTCTTCCAGCATGGAGCTCGTAACGAGACTGGTCCACACTGCCGGTGTTAGCAGGAAAAAGCATAAACCTGCGGCACCTCCGGCTGGCCCAATACTTATACGACTGGACACTCACCTCTTTCTCGTGAGCTGTGGTGCGGTCAGCTCGTCAGCAAGTGCCCATGCGTGTAAGTGCCGGTCTTTCCCGGCTGTCAGATTGACCACTGACCTTGGGTTAATCAAGTGGGATAGCTACGCCTGTGTGCGCTCCCCCGATTACTCAGAGGCACAGTATCCGCTTTCCCGCTGCCATTTATATCAAAACGGTATGGGATCGTCTATATAATCATTCTTATCGGCAGGGGCATATCCATTGCCCTTATCTATACTATGCTGGCTCATCGTAGGCTGGGCTGCAACCATCTTCCCAAGCTTGACAGAATAGAACACCTCTCCATTCTTAGTCTTTTTCTCCCACGCAGACAGATAAAACTCCTGCCCATTTAACTTCATCTTCCCAGACCAGTCAGGACTACTCTCCGACTTCTTCTTCTTATTCAAAAACAAGTTGCCATTGTCATCACGCAACTCATATTGCTTATTACCATTATTCATGTGGCTCTCCGTTTAAGAGGAAAATAACATTAACACAGTTTTCCTGATCTGCTATATACTTATCTCGTCTGTTTCGCACCAGATAGTAAGAACCCATTAGCAAGGCCTTGCCTCCGGTACTACGGGGGGTGCGAACAAGGTCTTCCTAGTGGGTTTTTTTATGTCTATAGAACTTACAGCCTTAGAAAAGTCTACCCAGAAGAAACGGGAGAACCTTGAGCAAGCCATGAAAGACTGGCGAAAACAGTTATCCCAAGAAATTGCAAATAAGAAAATAACTAAGAAGAATATTTCCAATAAGGAAAAGGTTAAGAAAGAGAAATCAAAAGCCCGACATTCTGCGAATAGACTGATAAATTCGTTTGAAAAGGGCTGGACGTTCTGATACATTGTTTTAAAGACGGCAGTTGGCGAACAGTCGCCCGTCGAGGCTAAGCTAGTGACAGCACACCCTTAGCCTGCAAGCAGGTCGATACTGTGAAGGTTGATTCCGTGAGGATAGGCCTTGGTTATGGTGGCGAAAGCTTCCTGTAATCTGGTGATACCACAGCGCTCTAACAAAGCGAGACTTGATGCTCCAACTGCTTTGCTCACAACTTGTCACCTTTATAACTGATGTATTTACTACTATCGGGTGGCCGGTTACGCAAAAAAGAAGCATCTAGGCCTTAAGACTCCATTAGAACCACTAACCTCGAAGCACAGCCAGCAGGCCACAAAAGCCTGTAGGCAGTGCGTCATACAGCGCTTTATACAAAATGTTCATTTAAAAGCGCAATATTAGACTTAAAAAAAATTAAGACTCAATCCTGTAGGCCACAAAATATCAGCAAAAAATTGAGAGTAGGACCCAGCGATACAGGCGACCCCCGGGGGGAGGGCATATCGCCTCTTCTCAGACTGCTAACCGTGCGAAGTATGACAGACGATGCGGAGGCTCTCTGCGAAACTGCCGCCAATCATCAAACACACGGCAAACCTCGGCCTCGAATGCACCAAAACTAACCCCGGCCTCAGCAATTCTTTCCAAGCTTGCAATGTCTTCAGGCGTTACAGTTCTGCTAATGTTAGCAGACTGGCAGGCGGACTTCCACAGTCTCACACACTCCACAACCCTTAACTTTTCCTCAACACTGTTTCCCCGCGTTAATCCTTCTGTCTCAACTGTTACTTTCTGCGGCTCTTCAGATTTAACATTTGAGGCTTCGATTGACTTCTGAAGGATGCGCTGTTGATGTCCCGGCGGCTTATCTTCGAAGGCAATAACTTGCAGCAGTTCATTAGTTGACAACTTCTCATCGTAGATTACCCGCATGATCTGCGCAGTTCTCCCCCAACTGTGATTTTTGACCTTTGTGATATATCCCCACGCGACGAGACGTTTCATCTGTCTGCTGATTGTTTGCCTTGTGACGCCCAAGTCTTTGGCTAGATTGTCAAAACCCGGCCAGCATAAGCCCGCCCTGTTCGCATAACTACTGACTGCGACGAGTAGTTTTAAGCTTGTGAACTTCAGCCGTCTGTCCCTGACCGCCCGAATCGGGATAATTGAATATGCCCTGCGATCTACCGGCGGCTGTTGGACAATCTTCGGCGGTTCCGGCAGTTCAAAGCTTTGCATCTTTTATCATCCGTGCAACCTTATCCGACGTGCTTTCCTGATTCCGGCAGTATTCCCTGATTGCCTGCTCCACGATCCTGCTGCGGCTTATCCTGCTGTCATTGGCAAGCTTGTCCAACATCTCCCGGACGTCTTCACGTAACCTAATGAATGTCGCTTTTTGATTCATAGGCGCATGCTATCACTTTGCAATAATCAATCAATATTTATTTATTGACGTTCGCCAATTACAGTCTATCCTTCGGTTTGTCAGCACTGCTGGCATTTGTCAACTAACCGGAAAGGTCAGACAATGAAACCATTTAATCTATTTCTCTCAATCGTTTGCCTCCTGCTTGCGGGCTTCGTTCTTGGCGCATGGTATCTCGGCCAATTGGATAACCTCGAATTCACCTTTGCTTTCGGCACTGCCCTGTTCGGCGGTGCAATGGCAGCTTTGGAATTGTGAGGCCGCCATGTACCAAGTGACCTACTTCAAACGCTTTGTGTCCGGCCCTCTGAAGGGCATCGAGATTAAGGATATTGTCAAATTTCCTACTCATCCGGCAGCAGAGCAATTCGCCCAATGGTGCGACATTCCTGAGGTCAAGAAACCGGCAGCAGGCGTTAGCGAATACCTGACAAGCTTTCCAATCATCGAAGCAATTGCACATTAATTAACCAAAGAGGAAATTAATATCATGATGAATACTACTATTTGCAACACTGAAGACGTGATCGACAGCCGCGACGTAATCGCCCGCATTGAAGAACTGGAAGAAATGGTTGCAGATTACGAAAATCCGGAAGGCATTTTGTCATTACATGATGAACACCTCGAAGCAAAAGCCGAGCTTGCGGCACTTCGCGCGCTAGCGGACGAGGCCGAGGATTCCCCCGACTGGATTTACGGCGAGCAACTTATTCGCCGGTCTTATTTTGTAGACTATATCGCCGAGATTATCGATGACTGCTACGAACTGCCGAAAGAATTAACCTCCGGCAATTGGCCTTACAGGCACATCACCATCGATTATGAGGCCGCAGCACGGGAAGCTGAACAGGACTACATGTCCGTCGATTTTGACGGCATTGAATACCTTATCCGCGCTTAATCGGAGGCTTAATCATGAGTCTACATACTCCCGGCCCGTGGAATCTTAATAACAACACTACACACTGGAAAACAAATATCTTCAGTATTACTGTGCGCAAACATGGCGTACATGCAACCGCCGTTGCCAATATCCCGGCACGAGCAAAGATACCAACCTCGGAGGCATGGGCAAATGCCCGGCTGATAGCAGCAGCGCCTGACATGCTTGGAGCACTGCAAATGCTCGACATACGCGGCGGGCTTGGCCTGCAAACGCACGAATATATTCGCTCAATTATTAATAAAGCAACAATAGGTGAATAACCATGCTCACATTTGACCCTGATCTGCCCAAATTAACCGCCCACAGGCCGCCCACACGCGCAGAGATACGCTTCGGCTATGGCGCAACCCATTACAAGGACATCCCCCGGATTCTGTTCACAAAACCGGACGGAAGCCTGAAACGTTGGACAGTCTGTCCAATAGACGGTCTCCGCTATTACCGATGACCATTGACGAACTGTTCCGCAGAGCACACGGCCTCACAGAATCAGAGGCCGTGGCTTGCCTGCTACTGCTGAAGTCTGCTACTGACTCAGGCATCCCACTATCGGACCAACTTATCGAAGAGACAATATACAGAATCAATCCTGCCGCCGGTCGGGAATGAGCGCAACTATCTAACCGGCAAAACCAATTAACAAAATCTATGAAGGAGCTTTTCATGGTTGGAAAAGTCACGCCCAATACAATGCTGTCCGCGTCCCGCTTGCCTGCGGTTATGGGGTACAGCAAATACCGCACACCTAATGACGAACTGTCATTCTCAATCGATGCCCTCGGAGGCAAAGAACCTGAAGACATTGGCAATGAGGCAATGCAATGGGGGAACCACCTCGAACCCATCGTCCTTCGGGAATGTGCGAAACGTCTACACGCCACAAATTTACAGACGGAATTCATAGACGCTTTTTTCCACCCCAACCTGCCGCTCTGCTGTTCTTTGGACGGCACCGCAGACGGAATGGGCGCAACCATCGTGTCCAACCCGGAACACGGCATTTATGTGGTAGGTCAGGACGACATTACCCTTGACGGACCGGGTATCCTCGAAGCTAAGGTTACAAAGATGGCCCCGGAAGACGTCCTGCCGCTTTACAGGGGACCGATTCAGCTTCAGGCACAAATGGATATTACCGGCGCTAAATGGGGCGCTGTAGCCGTGCTATATCAAGCCAGTGAGCTGCGCATATTCCTGTTTGCTCCCCACGAATCTACCATCCGGGCTATTCACCTAGCTGCATTAGACTTCCAGCGCAGACTTGACATCTGGACAAGCGAGAAACACATCGACTACTATCCGCCTGTCAACTCTGAGGATGCTAACCGGACATGGCCTGACGGAACCCCCGAAACTGTTTTTCTGGCCGGTGAGTTCGAGCAATATGCCAGAGATATTCACGAGGCAAAGCAGGACATCAAGCAATGCGAAGCCATCATTGATGACAGAGAGAAACGCATCAAAGAAGCCATGCAGCAGGCCACGCAGGCAAAGGTCGGCAAGTACACAGTGAGCTGGCCCATGCGTAGCTACAAGGCTACAGCAGAGCGCATAGTACCCGCCAAAGAATCCTACACAGTGCGGCAATCCAGCCTGTCAATAAAGGAAAACAAAGACCTATGAAAACGACACGAGACCTAGACCTGATCGACAAGCACAAGTTCTTTGGCGACTCGATAGCAATTGCCAGATGGCTAGACAATCACGGCATGAAGGAAGAAGCTAAACACATTGCCAAGATGTACACATACCAAAAGAAGCTGATCGCAGAGATCAGAAAACTACGGAAGGAATTAAAAAAATGAAAGCATTTCCTTATTCAGTCATGACTTATAACCCGAACCATCCAGATAGCCCACGGTACACAACTACTTGGCACGAAGGAATGGACCTGCGCGATTACTTTGCAGCTCAAGCAATGACGGGGGCGCAAATATGGGACGCAGTTTTGAACGGCAAAAACACAGTATTTGCAGGAGACGGGCCTAAAAAACTAGCGGAGGTGGCGTATGCAATTGCCGACGCAATGCTGAAAGCGAGGGAGAAATGAGCGCACTTGTAACACATAAGGGGTTTACACCTCAGACCATGACAGAGGCTATCGAGTTCTCAGAACGGCTTGCTCGCAGCCAGATGGTGCCAAAAAACTATCAGGGAAAACCAGAGGACATTCTTGTCGCAGTGCAATGGGGATACGAGATCGGTCTGGCACCCATCCAAGCCTTGCAGAACATCTCCGTTATCAACGGCAAGCCATCGGTTTATGGGGATGCAGCACTGGCTTTGGTGCAGTCCAGTCCGCTCTGTGAAGGCGTTGAGGAATCGATTGAGGGTGAAGGCACCCAAAACCCAGTAGCCATTTGTATAGTCCACAGGAGAGGCCGTAAGCCAGTTACCTGCAAGTTTTCCGTCGAGGACGCCAAACGGGCAGGATTGTGGGGGAAAAGTGGGCCGTGGACAGCATACCCAAAGCGCATGTTACAGATGAGAGCTCGAGGCTTTGCCCTGCGTGACGCATTCCCAGATGTACTTAAAGGATTGATAACAGTAGAGGAAGCAGAGGATTATCCGGAGGAAGCTAAGCCACGGCCAGTCAAGGACATCACGCCAGCCAATCCATTGGATGCTATAGCTCCGCCAAAAATGATAGAGGAAATCTATGAGGAGGAAGTTACCGAAAGTGAGCCGGTCGAGACCATCGAACTACCAGCAGATGTTGAGGTCAGTGTCACGGAGACTGTCGAAGCGGTCGTGGACACACCACAGGAGGAAGCGCAGCAGACGCCAGCAGATGATTCATCGCGGGAAGGTGACAGCTCTACGTGGACTCTGTTCATTCCGGGCAAGGACTCAATCGATACAGGATCACTTGACAACTGGCTAATTCAGTACAATGATCTGGCCGATAAGGTCGCAAAGGCAGGCAGAGCTGCGCCCAGAAGCCGCATGACAAAGCTTCGGGAACTACGGGAAGCTAACGATTCTGTTATCAAAGCACTGCCAAACTTGGTGAAGGTGGTTTTGACACAGGCTTACCAGACTAGGCTCAAACATCTGGGCGCAATCATGCGGGAAGAAGAAGGAACAACTGATTCAGTGAGGGCAGACAATGGACCACAACGTCAAACTTGAACTGGCTAAGCAATACCTACGAGAGCGCGGCAAGTACATCTTGGAACAGGACAAGAGCGATCCCAACAGGTTCCAACCTACTACCGCAGTGGCAACCAATGTACAAATAACAATGAGGGAGTACGTCCATGTTAGAGATAAAAAAACTGCCGAGGCATCCACACAAACTGTTCGACTTTTTGATCGAAAACTTCGATTTAAAAAATGACAAGAGACTGTGCTTGGAGATTGGCATACAGCCAAGTTCTCTCAGTAAGTTCAGGGCAAAGAAAAGAGCCGTCACCCCAGCCTTAATCCTTGCTATCCATGACAGGTTCCAGATTCCAATAGAAGAAATTAAAAATAAATTATGAGAAGCGTAGCCATCATGCTGCTTATGTTTGCCGTGATCTATGGCTTGGTCTACAAGCTGACAGAGGAACGGGACAGAGAGTACCAGCGCGGATACCACGACGCACTTACCGGGCAGGGATCAATGGACAAGGCATGCGTGGCATGGTGGTTCGATGCCAACGTCAAGGATGTTAAGGAAAAAATCTGTGGAAAAAAAAGATAACGAGAAATGGTGCAGCTCATGTCACAACTATCGAGACATAACCAAAGGGTACTGGAAGTCTTGCAACAGAACTAGACGATGGGTGTGCTTTGATTGTCGAGATAGAAAGTCTCCAAGCTTTTACGGGAAACTACATGCAACGCTGCCTCAATTGCAGAAACTTTAACATGCGGGATTATCCGCAGCACGTAGCAGTCGGCTTTGGCAGATGTATGGCAGCAAGCATAGAGAGACATGGTGCAGTCTTTATGCCACTGCGTGCCTTAGTTGACTGCGAACAATACTCAACAGCCAAAGAAGGCATCATCGCTAAACGACAGGAGTGGTATGAGAGCCGCAAAGGTAGATGAAAACCAAAAGGAAATAGTCAAAGCTTTGCGTCACATGGGCTGTTCGATCCAGCACCTGCATTCAGTAGGCAAGGGATGTCCCGATCTTCTGGTGGGATACAAAGGGTTCAATATCCTGATTGAAGTGAAGGACGGCAGCAAACCACCGTCAAGTCAGAAGCTAACCCCGGATCAGGTTATCTGGCACAGAGATTGGCGTGGTGCAGTTGAAGTTGCCAATAGTCCTGAGCAAGCAATACTCGTGGTGCTCAGAACAGCACGGGACCTAGCCAACTTGGACGATCTTAAATGACTCTTTGGCGTAAAAGAATAATACAGAGGGAAGGAAATCAAATGAGTAAACAACCCGAAGCCCTGCGGCTGGCTGATGAACTACGAGACACGCCATTTGAATCTACGCGCTACGAAGCCGCCGCCGAACTGCGCCGATTGCATGAGGTGAATGCTGAGTTGGTGGAGGCGCTTGAAAGAATCGGACTTTACATTGCGCAAGGAGATTCTTGGGGCGCTCGAAAGATTGCCGAAGCAACTTTCGTCAAAGCTACAGGAGAACAACAATGACTACATTTATTTTGGCATGGGTTTTAGTAACTCCGGCTGGAGGGAGTAGACCAACCACATATTCTCCCCCAGTTCAAACACAAGAGGACTGCAAAAAACTTCAAGTTAGTGATTGGCTTGTTGGCACTTGCGTACAGATTCGCGTATTGGCAGGAGGTTTGAAATGACCATCACGCTAACCCGCGAAGAAGCGCATCAGGTGCTGGATGCGTTGGAAAGTTGTTATGACGTTATTGATTGGCCTGCTGATGGCGAAACTCCTCAAGACGATGCAGCTAAAGTACTCCACGCCAAACTAAGCGCACCCGAACCAGTGCCAACAGGATTTATTAGAACGCTGGTTAAAGTTCATGCAGACGGAACAGAAACATGGACAGAGGAGGCTTTTTACACCGCCCCACCACAGCGCGAATGGCAGGGGCTGACGGATGAGGATAGACAAGAATTAGCGGCAGAGCAGTACGGTTGGGAAGGTTTATGTTCTGCGGTAGAAGCAAAACTACGGGAAAAGAACTGTGCGCCCAATATATGAAACACCTGAAGACTTAGTTCGGGAATCATTAATAGGCAGAACACTAACCGAGATGTGGGGAGTTAGCCTGCACAAGTTGCCGCGTGCATATCACGTTGACTGGTTGATAGAGAAAGACGGAGATGTCCGTGGCTTTGCCGAACTAAAGTGCAGGTCCAATCCAAGAAGCAAGTACGATACATTCATGCTGTCCCTGCACAAGTGGATGCACGGCAAGCAACTGGCAGCAGAGATAGCTGGCAAGTTTATGATTATCGTGCAATGGGAAGACGGATTGTTCTACCACCAGCAAGGATGGTGTGATGTGAAGTACGGTGTGGGAGGTAGGAAAGATAGGCAGGATGCGCAGGACATTGAGCCTGTGATCTACATTCCTACCTATGCTTTCAAGAGGATTACTTAGCTACTGCTTCGTACTGGGAGTAGCATTGTTTGAGGGCAAGTCGGAGTTCGTCGGCTTCTCTAGCGATCCTGATAAGAACTTCTCCATCTTCTCGGTAAAGCTCTTTTCCGGTACAGCCACCCTGTCCAGCACCGGAGGCTTTGGACATTCCACTGCCTTCGGCGGGGCGCTCATTCCTGTCGCGCAAGCTGTTAGCCAGAGCAATGGTACGAGCGTTAATATCTTTAAGCTCACGGTCTTTCTCCTGTCTGATCTTGTCAGCACTGTCCTGCATATCACGCTCTCGCTGACGGGCAGCTTCCTGTGCAGCAGCATACTCAGCCATCTGCTTGGCCTTCTCTTTGTCCCACTGCGCCTGCACCTTAGCCTGCCCAGCATCGTCACCCTGCCAATGCCCAACACCATAGGCAAGAGCAACAGCAACGACGCTGCCAGCTATGAAGTACGGGTTCATTTAGGCGGGACCTTGGTGCCATCCAGCTTTTTGTGAACCTTAATCTTTTTGCAAACCTCTACCTCTTTGCCTTTCTTTATTTCCTTTGTGCAAACTTCTTTCATCTCTCCACCAGCAAAAGCTAAGGCAGGAACAAATGCAATAAGTGCAATAAGTTTCTTCATTTAAATCTCCGGTTGAGGGGCAGGAGGTGGAGCTGCCTTACCGCCGTATCCAACAATGACGGGAGGGGCAGAGGAAACAGACTCCATAACAGGCTCCACGCGCTGCGTAGAGGCTTGCTGTGGCGTCGAAACAGCAGCAGTAGGGGTAGGCTTAGGTGGCTCAGCATCGCGCTCTTTAGCGGTCGATAAGCCGGGCGGGACAAACTGAGGAAGGGCGTCCTTACCTTTGACGGCAAGGAGGGTTGCAAGACTTCCCAATACGTACTTGCTCATATCGCTCAAGATTAGGAAGAACTGCTTGTCAGCAGGAGCCATCCCTGACATTGGCTGTGTGACAAACACGACTGAGTACAGGCTTATGCCCACCATCATGATGACGGTGAAGCAGAAGGTTACGGCAATGGCAAACTTAATTACCGCATCGTGTTGTTCCTGCGTCATTGCAAGGAACTGGCTTATCAGTTTTAGCGGGTTCATCGGATTTCATGTCCTCTGGTTTAGTCAATTGATCCGGGCAAGTTCCAGTGGCCGAACAAATAGGACGCTTGCATTCTCTCTTCTCCCAATTATCAGGGTCCTGACAAGGATACCTAAACCTGTCACTGCACCCAGCCAGTAGGCTAAGCACCAAGAATATGTAGAGCTTCTTCATAGTGTTTGATCCTGTCCTCAAGCCCGAAGTAGCCACCATTGATAGCCTTAGTCAGCCCCTTCATATCATTCTGATCTGCAAACCTATTAAGGTTATTGGTCTCCCAAAACCAGCAAGCACTCTGACTTGCCCCTTCGAACGTCTGCATGTACTCTGCTGCTGCCTCTGGAGTTATCTCCAAACTTGCTGCAAAGTTGCTGTAGTTACTTCTGCCAGTGAGTTGGATAAGACCACGGCCACGATAGCGCCAACCGTCACCACTAGACTCAGGGCCATTGCCCATACGGTTAGCATAAATATAGTTCGCAATTGCTTCCTTTTTATTAGGCTTAGATGCGTACTGTTCAGCGAGTGCATCTGTCTGAAAATACTTTGAGAACTTGGCGCGTAGTGTTGACGCCCGGTAGTTGAGGTTTTCTTCCAAGGCAGTAAAGCCAGCAGATTCATGGCTGCACTGCGCAAGGAAAGCAGCAATGCGCTTCGGAGTATTGATGTCGTAATCTTCAAGCAAGCACTTGCCACCGAGTTCGTCTTGAGGACCAGCCAGCGCACTATGCCAATGCTCAACATACTTATTCTTCGGAAGGAACTTCTTTAGTTGTTGCAGTGTTAGCATCACGAAACTCCTGAAACTCTTTGACTATCTGGTTACGAGTATTGCGCATTCGGTTTAGCTCATGCGTAGCAGCAGTCAAGGCGTTATTTAAATCCATGTACAGAATGCCAAGCGCAGGAATAATTACCACGTACGTTACAGCCATTATTGCCAGACATAGTACAAGTACCCACGATACGTGTGACTCGTCCTTATCAGTAGCACGATTCCCCACATCCACAGAAGGACGAACAGGATCGCGCCAACCCATGTCCCCAGCGCCTTTGCCCTGTTTATTGCTTGGTTTCGTCGCCATGCTGCTATCTGCGCTTTCGCAAGTTCTTCAGCGTGTGCCTGCTTTTGTTCTTCAACCGTCTGTTGCCACATCGACTCGAACTTTGACCACAATGCACCAAGCTCTTGGGGTGCGTTATAAGTCATCTCGTATCGAAGCTCGGCGTACATGGCATCAATCCTTGTCCTGATCCGAACCCTGTGGAGAGCACGCCTTGCTACGGATAAATCCCCCTTGTAAACCTTCTTAGCATTCTTCTCTTCCTCCAAGAACGCCTTGGCTATTGCATCGTAAGCATCGACAAAGTTGCCGAGATGTTCCCACACATCATCAAGCGCATCGTTAGGATCAGTCTTGCCGATCTTCTGAACACGCTGGACCTCTTCGTTGTACTGCCGCTTTTCCTCGACACTAGGATTAGGCTTGGAAGCAAACTGCTTTTTCAGGTCGTCAAGAACTTCCTTGACATCCCCGGCTGCGCCCTTAATATCCTTGTAAAGTTTGCAGCCAGCCTTAGCCGCAGCAATTGCAGTGTTTGCCGCAGCCAGTAAAGTCAGCGGCATACATGCTTATGCTTTTAGTACAAGCGTCAGCAGCAGGAGGATGATTGCCCCTGCGCTACTGATAAGAATAGTCTCAAGGCGTTTCAACCTAGCCCAGATGCCAGCATATCGCTCAGCACAGACAGCTTCGTGTGTATTGAGTCTAGCTTCCAAGTCTTCCACCTTTCATCCTTTCTATTCTGCTTGTGAAGCAATCCATTGCTGGGCTTGCTCATCCCATGAATACATGCCACCGTCGGTCGGCATCGCAACAGGCGGCTGCCAGTTGGCATCAGCGTCCAGCGTCCAGCTCGCATAAGGCTGAGGCGGGATGAAGGCATCAAGGCCAACGTCGTATGTGTAGCCGATGCCAGCGTAGTTTTTGCGAAACGGTGTGCCGCCAGACGTATGCACGCCACCGATTGTGTTGTAGCTTGTGCGCTTGCACACCTGACCGCGAAATTCGCCGTAGTGATGCTCCCAATCAATGCCATCCTCGCCTTCGTCTTTGCCGACAATGACTTCAGTAACTACATTGTTCTCGTCTAGAAATGCGTAGTGAGCCATATCAATCACCATGAAATAGAACCAGTTCCGGCGGTAAAGGTATAAATAGTATTTCCACCGCTAGTTGTTTTTGTGTAAGTTAATCCAGCGCCAATTGAGGACAAATCAGGATTTGTTGATGGATAGCTGATTATCACAATTCCAGAACCTCCAGCGCCACTGGTTGCACGATAACTACCACCGCCGCCGCCGCCAGTATTCGCAGTGCCCGCTGTTCCATTGACTGCGCCAGAACTACCTGCACCACCACCACCAGAGCCACCAGCTCCTCCAGTGGCGCCAGAACCACCACCGCCGCCGCCAGCGTAAGTGACGCTTGATCCAGTAATTGACGATGCAGAACCATTACCACCAGCGCCGCCAATAGTTCCTCCAGCCGGAGCGTTCTGACCAGCAGCTCCTGCGCCGCCACCACCGCCAGCAGGAAATTCCCCAGCAGCAGAAAAACCATTACCGCCTGCATTACCTTGCCCAACCGTGCCAGCAGCGCCGGTTGTTGTACCAGTTCCGCCCCAACCACCACCACCAGAGCCGCCTGTGGCGGGCGAATATGAAGTCGTACCACCACCACCACCACCACCACCGCCAGTTGCCGTAACGCTAGAAAATACTGAGTTAGAACCGTTGCCGCCTTTATTTGCGGTTGCGGCACTTCCACCCGCGCCAACCGTTACGGTATAGGAAGTTGCGGATGCAACAGATAGCGCCCCAGATAGCAAACCACCAGCGCCACCACCGCCGCCCACAGTCCAATACCCGGTTTGGTTTGCGCCACCTCCAGCACCACCAGCAACAATTAAGTAATTGACAGATGTAGGAGCAGCAGCAGCAGATTTAATTCCTGCTAATATCATATTCATGATCCCACTCATGTCAGCCCCTTAACTTACGTTGCCGGTAACAACGCAGACTGTGCCGCTGATAAATAAGATTGTCGCAACACCGCGAGTCGCAAGAGTCATCGTGTCCTTGTCCGTATTAGTCCCTGCGATATAAGCGGTAGTAATGGAACAAGTGATTGTAATATTGCCTGTTGTGTTATTAAACAGCGATATGACATCACCAGCAGCAAATGTGCTGTTCGGAATCGTGATCGACCCGCCAGTACCAACGCCAACAAATTCACCAACATCTGTTGTTGCTAGTGAATATGAAGTAGTTTTATCCGATCCAGACTGAGGAACATTACGATAACCAACAGAATTAGTCCCATCTGCCGTACAGTTTGTCAGGGTTCCGCTAGACGGAGTGCCCAAAGCACCACCCGGTGCCACATAGTCAGTGCCAGCAGTCGCTGCACTAGCTACGCCAGAAGTTGCTTTTACAATACCGCTAAGCGTTGCTCTCTTAACAAGCTTCCCAGTAGTGGAATCAAACAAAACGATTTCAGAGTCAACCGAACTGGCCGGTCCTGATACATCACCAGCACCAGTGCCAGTTAGCGTATCGCCTGATTGCAGTTCTTGAATCGTAGTCCCGTTTAGAACAAGTGGGTATCTTGCAGTCATGATCTATCCTTTAAGAAACAGGTACATTGATGGTTGAACCAGAACGATTGGTAATGGCAAGGAAGCCATTTGTCAGCGGAACTGAAACTAGGCTGCCTGACCTGTTGGTCACAGACAGCGTTGTAGCGCCACCACCGCCACCAATAGCGCCCCATGCAGTTCCGTCGTAACCCTCAAATGAATCTGAATCCGTGTTAAATCTAAAGTATCCGGCAGCAGGAGCGCCGTCCCTTTGAGCATCCGTGCCAGACGGTATGATTGCCGAGCCTGTATCGCTAGTCTTTGCTACGCCACCAGATGTGGTAAATGCAGCAGCATCCCAAGCAGAACCAGTCCAGACATAAAGCTGGTTGCCGGTCGTATTCCAGTAGATAGCGCCAGTCAGCAGAGCATTGCCGTCATTGTCAACAGACGGAGCTGACGACTTAGCGCCAAGGTATCTATCGTCGAAACTATCGTAGCTTGCAGCAGCAGCCGTGGCAGAGTTGGCCGCAGCCGTGGCACTATTAGATGCGTTTGTTGCGCTTGTGCTGGCAGAAGATGCACTGGAGCTTGCAGCTTGAGCATGGTACTTAGCAGAGTATTCTCCACCAGCTACAGCGCCAGATGTCTTGGTTGCCCAATCATTTGCAAGGATAGCTGAGGCAGCAGCAGCATCTGCATTCTCTTCAGCATTCTGAATGTCTACAATGTTTGCGGCTGCGGTGGTAATGTCTGCGCTGATAGGACCAAGGGCTGCAATGTTTGCAGTTTGTCCTGCCAGTGCTGAAATATCAGAAGTATTAAGTGCAGCGACCTGCGTGATTTCTGTATCGATAGCAGCCAGAGCAACCATCTCGTCAGACAACGGAGCAAGAATTGCCATCTCGTCCGTGGAGCCAGCAATGGCTGTAAGCTGTGCAGAACTTAATGCGCCGACAGCAACCACACTAGCAGATATGCTGGCAACTGTAGTAATGCTTGACGAGATAGGAGCCAGTGTTGCAATCTGTGCAGACTGACCTGCTACGGTAACTATCTGCGCATCAATTGCAGCCAGCGTTTCAATCTCATCGACGATTGCTGCAATGTCATCCACGTTCGAGCTGGTAGGACCCGGCTCTGGATTACCGTTTGCATCAAATGCCAGATACTTGCCAGCACGGTCTGCCTTACGTGGCAGCGTCATGTTAATGTCAGTAGGGTCAGTGACAGGCGCTTTCATGCCGCGCTCTGCTGTCTCTGCTACCTGCTGAATAAAGATGGTCTGTGCATCCAGCTCATCGTTCAGCGTATTGGCAAAGAAGTCACCACCAGTGGTAAAGTCTGTGGTACGCTGAATTGTCTTGGAGCCGACAATCGTAATATTGCTAGTGCCAGCAGTGGCGACTAGAGTTACTGATCCAGTACCGTTTGCATTGATGGTTACTGTGTAATCAGTAGTGAGCGTCAGGAGAGTATCGCCTTTATATACGGCAATATCACTTGACGACAAAATCTCAAACGTAAAGGCATAAGGGCCTACTCCGCTCGGAGAATAGACCACACGCCGTGGTACGTTGGATATTGCGTAATCAGCCATAATTCAGGCTCCTATGATTTTTGCTAATTTATCAAGGATTTCCGTATATTGGAAGCCTTGCCTTCGCTTTTTCTGCACGAATCATTACAGACGGCATAGTTGTCAAAAGATTAGCTTTAGCCATCTCGACATACTTTGAGTACAGCGTTTTGATGGTGTTTTGCTGCTGGTCTTTATCAAGCTGTTTAAAGTCATCCATTAATGCTTCGGCAACTATTGCATCTTTAACAGTCATATTTTTGACAGTCTTGTCCTTTGGGTCGTAATGCGGAATTTGCTGGGTGCCCAAAGAACTCATCATGTAGGAATATTCCTCTGGCGTCAGCTTCACATTGACCTTATCCACCGTCAGGTTCCTACGCGGCTTTTCCAACTTGGTCCCTGTAGCAATGATGATCTTGTCTGCTTCGCGCTGCTTGGTCGAGCTGTAACGCACGCCAATTGAAGAAGACAGCCAAGGGTTTTCAAGGTCGCCACGAAGTTCCTTTTCACCAAGGTAGTCATACGAAAAAGGCAATTCTTCAGACAGCCCCGGAGTACGCGACTTGTAATAATTAAATGCTTCTTGCCAACCTTTTAAACCAGTATCTAAGTTTGGGTCGGCAGACACATCTCGCTTGTACGGGTCAATTGCTCGTGCCGCTTGGCCTCGTGCAGAACTGAATATCCCCACGGGAGAACCTTCCAAAGCATATCCAGCAGCCTGCTTAACAGTGGCGTCAATGGCTGCGCGGAACGCTGCTTTAGGATTAGGTACTGTTTGGCTAAATGCGCCAGCTACGGACGATATAGCCGTCATCACAGGCATTTGGCTTACGTAGTTGTACAAGCCCCAAGCTCCACCCAGAATGATCTGGCCGACCTTATCCTGATCGTCCTCATATCTTGCATATTCGACAGCATCGATAGCCATAGCCAATGGGCCAGCAATCGGGTCAATACCACGCAGCGGAACATACAGATTGTCGCCAGTGCCAATAGACGGATCAATGTTATTGCTCTTTAGATATTGAACAAACTCTTCGTCCCACTCGCCTTTTTTGAACACTGCGCTGTACGGACGCCAGCCAGACGCAAGGTATTCGTTGCGCAAGGCTGTATCGCCGGGACCGCCACCAGTAAACCGGCCATCAGCAACATAGCTACCAATGGTCAGCATAAGAGTCGATCCCATGCCAAACTTTGCCATAGCAAGCTCAGCCTTGGCACCGCCTGCTTTAACATCTGCCCTCCATTGAGCTGACAGCGGAGCAATCAGCGAGTGCTGCATAGACTCGCTAGTCACCCATACAGGCGTTTTTACGAACGGCATTGCAATACGAGCAAGCAAGTGGTCGTTTGTAAGTTGCTGTAAGGCAGCAGCAGAACCAGTCAGCTTACGGCTGAAGGTAATCATGTGCGAAAAGTCTTGGGCAGCAGCTTCTATTTCTTTTGGTGGGTTTGCAAGAACTCGACCAATTTTTCTTAAACCAGCCTCTTCAACCGAATTTTCAATATTTATGGCTCTAAGTAATTTTTTCTCCGCCCTTTTTGTAGACTTGCCTTCTTCTTTTAATTTAGCAATTTCTTTTTCTATTTCATTGACTTTTTGAGAAGCCATAGCAAATGCTTCGCGTTTGGCAATAGCGCCTTGACGATATGCTTGAGCATAAATCTCTGCCTGATACCCAAGAGTTTTAAATACCTCGTCTGTCGCCATAATTGGGCGGGTACCAAGCAATGTGACAAGATTTGCCCATCCATTAATTCCCTTAATTAAAATTTCATTTTCGATGCCGTATTGACGAGCATCAAAAATCATGTTGTTGCCTTCGTACTTGACGCCAGCATCGCTTAGCAGGTCAGCGCCTTCACGCATCTCACGGGTCGTGCCGGTCTTTAACGCAACCCAACCAAGACGCAAGGCATCACGACTGGAATTAACCATTCCAGCCAACATGGCAGCAGCCTCACCCAACTCAACCTCTCCACCCATACCCATAGTTCTACGCACAGCTCCAGCTACTCCAGCTAATTGACGAGTAGCTACAGAGCTTGCTAAAAATGTCACGTTTGACGTTAGGTTAACAACATGAGTTCCAGTAGCGGACAACAAGCCAGACTTCCAAGTACGATCCCACAAGTCACGAACCAACCCAACTTTGCCAACTTGATTAATTAATTCAAGCTGCGCACCTTCGTCTGTAAGCTGTACGTAAGCATCCATTAGCTTTTTAAGCTCAGGACGCACACCTTCAGTATTGAGCATGGCCTTCATCTCTGCGCTGTCATACGCAGGAATCTTGCCTGTCACATCCAATGCAATGTCTTCAGCAAGGTTAGGAGTGATCGTAATGCGACCAGTCGCCGTAGCTTGCGCAGCACGGGTAGATGCCAGCTTATAGGTATCGTTTAGCATGTTGCCAGCATTAATCTTGTATAAGACCTTTGCCAGCATTTCATCGTTTTCAGGGTTGAGATATGCCTGCTTCATCAGGTCAAATATCTCTCTGTTGTTCTGATACGAGGCAACACGCAAGCGGACAATATCCGACGGCAGCTCTTGATACG
>Ga0315907_10001357_pt1 | contig 33180 bp, 23 predicted proteins | sample LakEriMetagenome_3_FD_203525 | JGI IMG/M metagenome (GOLD analysis project Ga0315907, IMG submission 203525) | Freshwater fungal communities from buoy surface, Lake Erie, Ohio, United States - Buoy 12 MA123 | ecosystem: Environmental > Aquatic > Freshwater > Lake > Lake biofilm | place: USA...
CTTCCTTTAGCTACTGCGCGTTCCACCATTACGGCTTCGTTTAACTCTTTTGCATTATCGTCTTGCTTCGATTGTTTTAGTTTTTTATCGGCACCAGAAAAGCCATAAGACACATAGGTACCATTCAATTTAACATTATTCGTTTGAATTAGGGAATCGTAGGGTGTGGAAATGTAGGTTATTGCTTGATCGCTGTTGATATTGAAAAAATCCCCCCCAGAACATGTGGCTCCATCTTGCCAAAACGTACGAACACCCTCATCGTAAGGACCGCAGAATATTGTACTTATAAGAACTCCTTTCGTTTTTGCCAAAGCACAAGACTCTTTATAGGAAATAGGTCCTTGATTAAAGGGTTCATTCCCTGCAATGTAAATTAATTTTAAATCGCCATTATCTGATGACCAACTTAGATCAGTTAATGATTTTTGAATTACGGCACCACAAAACTCATCTCCTCCATTGGTTGTTAATCCAAACAGCTTTTCAGAAACCAAATCAAGATCTTTGGTGAAATTCAATTGTTGTCGAATGTAATTATCCTTTAAGCTTAGGGATTGATTCCCATAATCGTACATGGCAATTTCTAAATCTGGCGAAGCACCTTTATACGTTAAGGCAGCAACTTCGTTAACAATCGCCCAAATCTTGGCTTTAGCTTGGTTAAGTAGCCCGTCCATACTATTCGAGGTATCGAATAAAATTACGAGTTGAACTTTGCGTTTTCCGGTTTGCGCAACGGCACTAAAAACAAGATGTAAACTGAAAATGGATAAGAAAATGTACTTCATGGCTATTTAATTTGCCATCGGGTACACCCCATGTTTGAAATGGTTCAGTGAGTAATAAAATAAGCGAGCGCCATGCGGTAACTTTCCAGGCCAAAGCCCATCACCAAACCAATACAAACGGGTGTTAACAAGGATTCATGACGGAACGATTCTCTCGACGCTACATTCGAAATGTGCACTTCGATAACTGGAGTTTTAATGGCAGCGATACAATCCCGAATCGCCACGCTGGTATGTGTGTATCCTCCGGCATTAAATAGAATACCATCGCCCTTAAATTGTTGCAAGAAATCAATTAACTCCCCTTCAATATTGGATTGAAAATAGCACAGTTCATCTGAGAAATCAGCCGTCAATTCAGTGAAAAACGCTTCGAACGATTGATTGCCATACACCGCAGGTTCTCGAGTACCGAGAAGATTTAAATTTGGGCCGTTAACGATCGCGATTTTCATGCGGTAAAAATAAGGGAATTTTACCATTCAAGCACTTATTCTAGTAACTTTGAAATACCGCAATATACTCGGTGTAAATGAACTAAACCGTGACCTGGGATCAATTAACAAAGCAATTTATTTCATATTTGAGAATTGAAAAGGGGCTCTCAGAAAATTCTTGTCTCGCCTACCAACAGGACTTAATAAAATTACGCGATTTTTGTCTTTCGAATAAGGTCGCACCAACAAGCATTACGTATCAGGACTTAAAGCAATTTGTTTCACTGCTCTATGATTTAGGCTTAAGCGCAAGAACTCAGGCCAGAATTATCTCGGGAATCAAGCAGTTTTTTGGATTTTTACTCCTGGAGCAACTCATACAAAACGACCCGAGTGAACTGTTGGAACAACCAAAAATCGGGCGTAAACTCCCCGAAGTGCTCGATATGGAGGAGATTGATGCATTAATTGCGGCAATCGACGTATCAAAACCCGAGGGACATCGAAACCGCGCAATCCTAGAAACCTTATACAGCTGTGGCATACGTGTTAGTGAATTGGTAAATCTGAAACAATCGGATTTATTTTATGATGAAGGGTATATTCGAGTGATAGGAAAAGGAAACAAGGAACGTTTAGTTCCAATGAGTAAATCGGTTGAAAAAGAGATTACTTGGTATGTAGATAATCAACGTAAACAACTCGATATATACAAAGGCGATGAGCAAATTGTGTTTTTAAATCGAAGGGGAAAACGCCTCACACGGGTTATGATTTTCACCATCATTAAACAATTGGCGGAATCCATCGGCTTGCAAAAAAATATCTCTCCGCATACGTTTCGGCATTCCTTTGCTACACACCTATTAGAAGGCGGGGCGAATTTACGGGCGATTCAAGAAATGTTGGGACATGAATCGATTACGACCACCGAGATTTATACCCATATGGACCAACGCTTTTTGCGGGAGGCAATTTTAACCTTTCACCCAAGAAATCATCAATAGGCAATTAATTCTAATATAGTCTCTTCGAACCGTTTTTTAGGAAGGAACTGTTCTTCCAAGGCTACGGCAAAAGGTACTGGCGTATCAAGGGAACCAACTCTTCTAACCGGCGCATCTAAGGATTCAAAACAATGCTCATTAATCAGGGCTGAAATCTCACCTCCAATTCCTCCAAATAAGGAATCCTCATGAAGAATCAATGCTTTACCAGTTTTTCTTACTGAGTTATAAATACACTCCGTATCTAAAGGCAACAGGGTTCTTAAGTCAATGATTTCAAGGTCTAAGCCACGTTCCTCTTTTAATTCTAAGGCCCAGTGTACGCCTGAACCATACGTTATAATACTGGCTAGCTTTCCTTCGCTTGCAACGGCTGCCTTACCGATTTCCAAGTGATAATACGCACTAGGAACCATGCCTTTTGTACTTCGATAAAGGGCCTTATGTTCGAAGAAAAGTACGGGGTTTGGATCTTCGATGGAGGCATTTAGTAAGCCTTTGGCATCAAAAGGATTCGAAGGATAAACGACTTTTAACCCCGGGGTATGTGTAAACCAGGCTTCATTGCTTTGCGAGTGAAATGGACCAGCTGCAGTACCAGCACCCGTAGGCATCCGTACCACTACGTCGGCGTGTTGCCCCCAGCGCCAATGAATTTTGGCTAAATTATTTATAATTTGATTGAATCCACAGGTAACGAAATCCGCAAACTGCATCTCCACCATGGCTTTCATTCCAGAAATGGATAGCCCTAATCCTGCCCCAACGATTGCCGACTCACACAAGGGAGTATTTCGTACCCTGTCTTTCCCGAATTTCTCAACAAATCCTTCGGTTACTTTAAAGGCCCCACCATACTCGGCAATGTCTTGGCCCATAAGGACAAGATTCGGATGTCTTTCCATGCTTTGACTCAAGCCTTCTTGTATGGCATCAATAAGCCTAAGTTCCTTAGAATCTCCGGCAGGGGGAATAATTTGTTCGGAGGAGGCAGCATACAAATCCGAGAGCTCCGCGGTCAGAGAAGGGACAATAGCCGATTCCGCATTAGCCTCATCAAAGGAATGTTGGATATCCGCTTTAAACCCTTCTTTTATTTGTGCGATAAGCGCTTCATTTAGCACCTTTTCTTGCAGTAGAAATAACTCGAAATTTGCTACTGGGTCCTTCAATGCCCATTTCTCTTGAATCCCTTCTGGGTAATATTTTGTTCCAGATGCTTCTTCATGCCCGCGCATTCTAAAAGACATCAATTCCACCAAATAGGGCTTTGGATTCACACGAATTTCTTCTGCAATCGTTCGAATAGCCCGAATCACTGCTAAAATATTGTTGCCATCCACTTGGATTGCATCCATGCCATAACCAATCCCTTTATCAATAAATTGTTTGCACTTAAATTGCTCGTTAGAAGGGGTTGACAGACCCCATGCGTTATTTTCGATGCAAAATATTACAGGTAATTCCCAAACCGCGGCAACATTCAACGACTCATGGAAATCACCTTCTGAAGCGCCACCATCTCCTGAAAATACGAGTGTTGCTTTATTGTTTTTCTTAAGTTTTTGAGCTAAAGCAATCCCATCTGCAATGCCCAATTGCGGTCCGAGGTGAGAAATCATTCCTACCAAATGATGCTCGTTGGAACCAAAGTGAAACGAACGGTCTCTTCCTTTGGTAAATCCTGACATTTTTCCCTGGAATTGTGCGAACAGGCGATTTAAGGGAATTTCTCGTGTAGTAAATACGCCTAAATTTCGGTGCATCGGCAGAATATATTCATCGGATTGCAATGCATATGCGCACCCGACAGAAATCCCCTCCTGACCCCAGCCCGAAAACCACTTCGTTATTTTCCCTTGACGCAGTAAGATGAGCATCTTTTCTTCAATCAAACGTGGGAGGAGAATGGCTTTATAAATATTAATTAATTCTTCGTTATCGAAGCCCGTTCGATCATACGTAATATGTAATTGGTCTAGATTGTTTTTCACCTTGCAAATTTAACAAATAAAAAAACCCACCGAGGTGGGTTTAAAGAGTTTTGAGAAAATGAAGATTAAACTAAGCCTTGGTCGATCATAGCATCAGCTACCTTCACGAATCCAGCAACATTCGCTCCTTTAACGTAATCCACATTACCGTCTTCTTTTGTGCCATATTTCACACAAGCTTCATGAATTGAAACCATGATGCCGTGTAAACGTTGGTCCACCTCCTCGGCTGACCAAGATAATCTTAAAGAGTTTTGTGACATTTCAAGTCCTGACGTGGCTACACCACCTGCATTGGATGCTTTACCTGGTGCAAACAACACATTTGCTGCTTGGAATGCAAGAATTGCCTCTGGAGTAGATGGCATGTTAGCTCCTTCCGCCACACACATAACACCGTTAGCAACGAGTGCTTTCGCTTCTTCACCATTCAATTCATTTTGAGTGGCACATGGCAATGCGATGTCTGCTTTTACTTCCCATGGACGTTTCCCAGCTACAAATTTTGCGTTTGGATATTGTTGAGTGTATTCAGCAATTCGTCCACGCTTCACATTTTTCAATTCCATGACAAAGGCTAATTTTTCAGCATCGATGCCGTCTGCATCATGGATATAGCCTGAAGAATCTGAAAGTGTTACCACTTTAGCCCCCAATTGTGTCGCCTTTTCGCATGCGAATTGGGCTACATTACCTGAACCTGAAACTACCACAGTTTTACCATTGAAGGAATCTCCTTTAGTGGCTAACATTTCTTTTGCAAAGTATACAGTACCATATCCTGTAGCTTCTGGACGAATCAACGATCCACCCCAGTTTCTAGCTTTTCCGGTTAATACCCCGGTAAACTCATTTCGAATTCGCTTGTACTGTCCAAACATATAACCAATTTCTCTTCCTCCTACACCAATATCTCCCGCAGGAACGTCCGTATCTGCACCAATGTGGCGAGACAGTTCCGTCATAAACGATTGGCAAAACTTCATCACTTCATTGTCTGACTTTCCTTTTGGATCAAAATCAGAACCACCTTTACCGCCTCCCATTGGAAGTGTAGTTAAAGAGTTCTTGAAAATTTGCTCAAAACCTAGGAACTTAAGGATAGAAAGATTCACAGAAGGGTGAAAACGCAAACCTCCTTTGTATGGTCCAATGGCTGAGTTAAATTCCACGCGATATCCGCGATTCACTTGTACATTTCCATTATCATCCAACCAAGGAACACGGAAAATAATTGTTCGTTCCGGCTCAATAATCCGTTCAAGGATTTTTGAATCTTTATACTTTGTCTGCTCCTCTGTAAATGGAATGATTGCTTCTGCTACTTCGTGAACTGCTTGTAAAAATTCTGGCTCATGACCATTCTTCGCCTTCACATTTTCCATGAAAGCATCTATTTCCTTCTGATATTTGTTTGACATAAAACTGTATTTATAATTTGCTCACAAATGTAACAAGATTTTGAGTTGTGAACTGAATATTTTTCAACAAACACTAAGTGTTAAAATGACACTAAACTAACAGAAACTTCATTACTATTTAATATCAAAATTGGCAACTAAAATTTATTCATTTCGTAACGCTCAAGGATTTTATTTAACAAAAAAAAATTATAGCTTTGAATATCTGTATGTATGCAACGTAAAATACGCTTATTAGTCATTCTTTTTTCATTGGGAATTACCCCTGTGGTAACGTATACGCAAAACAACGCGGGTTGTCCAAATGCGAATTTAAGCATGGGTAATTTTACGAATTGGCAAGGCTTCACTGGGAATTATGCAAATCCCGCTGCGAGCCCAGGCATTGTTGCCGGAAGGCACACCATCATGACCGGAGCAGGCACAGATCCGTTTTCATGCGGGGGCTTACCGCTTGTACCCCCAGGAAGCACCTCTTCTGCACGGCTCGGTAATTCAGGTACGGGTGCTGAAGGAGAACAACTCCGTTACACGATGACTGTGAGCCCACAAAACGCATTGTTTATTTACAAATATGCCTGTGTTCTTGAGGATCCTGGACATCCACCCAATGCGCAACCAGTATTTCAAATGCGCTTATTGGATCAAAATGGCACCCAAATCGGAGGTAATTGCGGTGTATATACGGTTTATGCAGGTCAACCGGGACAAAACTTTCAAACTTGCGGCGGTGTTAAATGGTTGCCTTGGACGATTGTTGGCGTTAACCTTACTGCGTATATGAGTCAGCAAGTTACGGTAGAATTCACCACAAAAGATTGTGATTATTCAGGGCATTTTGGCTATGCTTACGTGGTTGCAGACTGCATGCCCTTAATTTTGGACTTAGATTATTGCTTTGGAGCCAATACCATCAACATTTCAGGCCCTGCAGGATTTCAGAGTTACAGTTGGAGTTCAGGTCAGAATACCCAATCCATTTCTATTCCGGTTGCTAATGCCGCCCCAACGTATACGGTAACCATGCAATCTTTCTCCAACCAAGGAAATTGTACGGTGTCGTTAACAGCGCAAGCGATTCCAACCACCGTAAGCAACAATTTCACCGTTACCCAAGCATGCCCGTGGTCGCCTACGCAATTTAACAGTACGCCCACGATCCTCCCTACCTCCATTAACGGTGTGACCTTAGCGAACGGCGGGGCCGCTTCTTGGTTCTGGGACTTCGGAGATAATTCTACGTTAACGGGAAATAACCCTGCGGTTCATCAAAACCCGACACACGTATATGCAAATCCTGGAACGTATACAGTAACACACATCGTGTTTACGCAAGCCGGATGCAGTGATACGATTTCTCAAACCATTAATGTGTTGCCTCCTCCTACCATTAATTTCACATTCAATAATGCCTGTGTTTTTGATACGGTAAATACGGTAAATGCAACACAAGACCCAAATATTGCCCAGGTCACTTATCAATGGCTTTGGGGTGATGGAAGCGCAAATGATATCACCACGAATGCTTCACACGCCTACCAACAAGCAGGGTCGTTTCAGCTCGGTTTGGCAGCAACGAACGTAGGGGGTTGTACCGACACCTTATATCAAACGGTAGTTGTTCACCCACTTCCACCGGTGTTTGCTGGCAATGACACAATAATATGTCCTGGTTTCAGCATTCCACTCAACGCAACTGGTGCTGTAACATATAGTTGGGAAACGGGAACTCCAAATGGATCCCCCTATGTTCCTCAGGCGAGTGAAATGCTAACTGTAGAAGGCATAGATGCCAATGGTTGCATTAATTCAGATTCGATCAACATTACGCTGTTCCCTGCAGCGGTCGTAGATGCGGGACCTGATATCAGCGAATGTTCTGGGACCAGTGTGACCATCACAGGAACTGGAGTTGCTAACTACGCTTGGGATAATGGCCTCGTGGACGGTCAAACTTTTATTCCTCCCGTGGGCGTTGTTACGTATACAGTGACTGGAACTGATGCAAATGGTTGTATTGACTCAGACCAGATGATTTTAACCATATGGGCTAATCCGGTAGTAAATGCTGGAAATGATCAGTCGATTTGCGAAGGCGATTCCACCTTGCTCTCGGGTTCAGGAGCAAGTACTTATGTTTGGGATAATGGTGTAGTTAATAACGATTATTTCACACCAACGATTAATGCAACTTATACGGTAATCGGAACGGATAATAACGGTTGTACAGGGACCGATGACTTAAATATAACCATTGAGCCCGCGGCATACCCATCGTTCAACGCTCCCGTGTTGGCGGATTGTACGCCTTTCTCCTTTACCCTGAATAACACCTCTACTGGAACACCATTTACCCAGGCAGAATGGACCTTTGGAAACGGAGCTACCGCGACCGGGGCAGGACCAATTTCTTACACTTACAATAGCCCTGGATGTTACGACGTAGGCTTAACATTAACGACCGCTTTAGGATGTGAATGGGATACTTTAATTTCTGACTATTTGTGCAGTTATGTATTACCCATCGCAGATTTTGAGCCAAGCCCAATGAATATTACTGATTTGGAAAATACCAGTTCAATGATCAACCAAAGCGCGGGGGGCAGTTATTACGCTTGGGATTTTGGCGATGGAACTACCTCTACCGAATTTGAACCGGTTCATTTTTTCCCCAATACTACTACGGCCAATTATCTAGTAACGTTAATTGTTTATACAGACAATGGATGTACGGATACAACTAATCGAGTAGTTACATTAACGGAAACGCAGCTTCTGTATGTTCCGAATACCTTTACTCCGGATGGAAACGAGTACAACCAAACATGGTTTCCTGTGATTACCGCAGATTTCGATCCTTATGAGTTTACCTGTTTAATCTACGACCGATGGGGCGAATTAATTTGGGAGAATCACAATCATTTAGTCGGTTGGGATGGAAAACGGATGAATGGAATGCCAATTCAAGAGGGAGTATATACCTGGAAAATCTTGATAAAATCACCTTATCGAGACGAACGTAAGGCTTTCACAGGACACGTAACCTTATTGAGGTAATTCCATATAATTGTGCTAAATTTGTGCTCACATGAAGTATTACCTTTCCCTCATTCTGCTGTTCGGGATATCTCAGTTTTTTGCTCAAAATAACGCGGGATGTCCAAACGCTAATTTTAGCAACAGCAACTTTAGTAATTGGCAAGGATATACGGGGAATTACGGTAACCCTGCCTCTGCCGTCGGAATAGTAAACGGAAGACACACGATAATCACAACTCCAGGCATTGATCCAAATACCTGTGGAGGCCTACAAATGATTCCTCCTGGAAGTACAAGATCCGCAAGATTAGGCAATCAAAGTACGGGGTCTCAAGGTGAGCGATTAACATACACTATCAATGTTACGGCGCAAAACTCCCTATTCATTTATAAGTACGCAGTAGTGCTACAAGACCCTGGACACTCCCCTGCACAGCAACCCGTATTCCAAATGCGCTTGTTAAACCAAAACGGGACACAAATTGGTGGAAACTGTGGGCAGTATTCTGTTTACTCTGGGCAACCTGGACAGAATTTTCAAACTTGTAGCAACAGGAAATGGCTTCCATGGACCATTGTCGGAATCAACCTTCAAGCATACATAGGGCAGAATGTCACCATCGAATTCACCACCAAAGACTGTAGTTTAGGTGGTCATTATGGTTACGCATACGTGGTAGCAGATTGTATGCCTTTAACCTTAGATCTCGACTATTGTTTTGGTTCTCCGACCATTAACATTTCAGGTCCGGCCGGATTTCAAAGTTATAATTGGAGTAATGGAGCCAACACGCAAAGCATTAGTGTTCCTGCGGCAACGGCAGCTCCAAGTTATACAGTGACGATGCAATCGTTTTCAAACCAAGGAAGTTGCACCGTAGCATTAACCGCTTCTGCCATACCGACTACCGTTCAAAGCAATTTTACATACACTGCTGCCTGTCCATGGACCCCAATGCAATTTAATAGTACACCAACTATTCTTCCAAATACGATAAACGGTGTGCTTCTCGCGAATGGGGGTGCATCCTCGTGGTCATGGAATTTTGGGGATGGGTCTACCTTAAATGGGAATAACCCTGCTGTACACATGAATCCAACACACACTTATCAGAATCCAGGAACGTACAATGTAACCCACATTGTAACCACGCAGGCAGGATGTTCGGATACCATTACTCAATCCATCACAGTGTTGCCTCCCCCGGTAATTAACTTCAGCTTCAACAACAGCTGTATGAATGATACCGTAAGTTTTAGCAATCAAACACAAGACCCTAACCTTGCCCAAGTAACGTATACTTGGTTATTTGGAAACGGAAGTCCGAATTCCACACAAACGAATCCCATTCAAATCTTTCCTAATGCCGGCACATTCAATGTGTCGCTCATAGCCTCGAATGCCGGTGGATGTACTGATACGCTCACTCAAGCCGTGACAATCTATCCACTTCCTCCAGTGAATGCAGGCAACAACGTTTCTGTATGCCCGGGAAATCCGGTGACTTTAACCGCCACTGGCGCCCCTTCCTTAACGTGGGAAACAGGAACCGCAAACGGAGGATCTTATTTACCTGCAAACAGTACGACACTTACTGTAGTTGGTATCGATAACAATGGCTGCGTGAATCAAGACTCGATGGATATTACGATTTATCCGGGAGCACTTGTAAATGCAGGCCCTGATATCAACGTGTGTTTAGGGTCAACGGTAACAATCACGGCAACTGGTTCCAACACGTATCAATGGAACAATGGGATCACTAATGGTCAAACCTTTACCCCTCCTCTTGGAACTACTACTTACACGGTAATCGGTACCTCTGCGAATGGTTGCACCAATGTAGATTCGATGGTGTTAACGGTATTTTCTAACCCAGGAATCAGCGCTGGACCTGATCAAATTGTATGCGCCGGAGACTCAACACAATTGTTAGGACAAGGTGCGGTAAGTTACCAATGGAGTGGAGGGGTGTCCAACGGAACCTACTTTATTCCGCTGTCTACAGGCCTTTGGAGTGTCACAGGTTTGGATGCTAATGGGTGTATCGGTTATGATACGCTTCAAATAATTGTCCCACAACCCGTGGTTTTTGCTGGCAATGACACGTCGATTTGTCCTGGCTTCAGTATTCCGCTTAATGCCGTTGGAACAGCTACATATACGTGGAGCACTGGAACTTTAAATGGCAATAATTATTCACCGCTCAGCAACGAGATGCTTACAGTTGTTGGGTTAGACACTAATAATTGCCCTGCTTACGACACCATGTTAGTAACTATTTATCCTACACCGGTGGTTGATGCTGGACCAGACATTCAAGTTTGTTCTGGAACTTCTGTAACTATTGTTGGCTCGGGGGCTGTGAATTACCAATGGGATAATGGATTAAATAATGGCAATACCTGGATACCTCCCGTTGGTGTAGTAAGTTATCACCTTATTGGTACGGATGGAAATGGGTGTATTGATACCAGCGACATGGTGCTCACGGTTTGGGCCAATCCGATTGTGAACGCGGGTGTTGATCAAAGCATTTGCGAAGGATCTAGCACCCAAGTTAATGCATCTGGAGCTGTTACTTATCAATGGAATAATAACGTTCAAAACCAGGTGAATTTTACCCCATTGCAATCGTCAACATATTCTGTAGTTGGAACAGACCAAAACGGTTGTGTTGGAACGGACAATTTAATCATTACCATCGAACCTGCCGCATATCCAAACTTTGTTGCACCCGTAACGGCAGATTGTTTACCGTTTAGTGCTTCAATATCCAATACATCTACGGGAACACCCTATCTTTCAGCGCTTTGGGATTTTGGAAATGGAATGACCTCCACGGATATGAACACGACTTCGGTCACTTATAATGCTCCCGGATGCTATGATGTAAGCCTCTCCTTAACCACTGCATTGGGTTGTGTTTGGGATACTACGTTTAACGATTATCTGTGTGCATATCCAGTTCCATTTGCCGATTTTAGCATCAATCCCCAAACAATGACCGTCTTGAATACAACGGGAACTTTCAGCAATTACAGCTCAAGTGCTGACACCTACGAATGGGATTTTGGAGATGGCAGCTCAACTTCAATTGAATTTGAGCCAATCCACTCTTTCCCCACCTCATCCTCAGGTAATTACTTAATCACGTTGGTTGCATCGACAAATTTTGGATGTACAGATACCGCTACACGAACGGTGATGGTGCAAGAATCACAACTCATTTTTGTTCCGAATACATTTACACCGGATGGGAATGAATATAATCAAACTTGGCTGCCCATAATCACAGCGGATTTTGACCCTTATGAATACAGCTGCTTCATTTACAATCGATGGGGTGCAATTATTTGGGAAAATCATAACCATGAGATCGGTTGGGATGGAAAGGATGCCAATGGATTTGACATTACCCAAGGAACATATACTTGGAAAATAATATTAAAGTCTCCATACTCCGACAATAGAAAAGCATATGTTGGGCATTTGAATTTACTGAGATAGCGTGAATTAACTTTTAATTCATAAATTTGAAGGTAAGAATGGCAACGAACGGTTAATATTCTCGTAAAGAATGCAACCCTAACATTAACTTTATTTTTCATGATTCGATTAATACTCGCACTAACGGTGTTTTTTTCGGTATACATTTCACACGGTCAATATACGGTATGTCTTGGTCAAGATTTATCAGTGTGCCCCGGTCAAACTGTTACCATCAATAACTGTAATCAAGGTGGTGGTGCAAACAATGTTGCTGGAGTTTATTTAAATACACCAAGTCAAGTTAATTTATCCGATGACTCATGGTCTGGGGTTGTTAACATAGGGTTTCCATTTAATTTTTATGGCTCGAACTATAATCAGTGTGTTATCGGTTCGAATGGGTTGATTTCATTCAATCTCGCGAATGCCAATGGCTATTGTCCATGGTCTTTAGGTGGCGTACCACCCCTTCCGAACATGCAATTAACCTCAGCACGAAACTCTATCATGCTTACCTATCAGGACATTAATCCTTCGCTTGGTGGGCAAATTCAGTATCAAACCATAGGAGCTGCTCCGAACCGAAGGTTCGTTGTATTGTACAAAAATATCATGATGTTTAGCTGTACCCAACAATGTAACTACATGGCGATAATCCTCTATGAGACTACAAATGTTTTTGAGCTCCACATCGGAAACAAACCTATTTGTACCGGTTGGAATAGTGGGTTGGCCATTCAAGGCTCTGAGAATAATCCCATGACGGTGGCTCACATCACGCCAGGAAGAAACAATCAAGTTTGGGGAGCAAATCAAGACGGACGAAGATTCACACCAACGGCTCCAAACAATACGAACACCTATACCATGGCACAAATCCCGTACATATTGGTTTCCAGTCCTGGGACTAATTTTTTATGGCAAAACACCCTCGGTCAAACCTTTCCCTACAACAATGGCACCTTAGTGGTCAATAATGTACCCACCCCAGGTCCAACGGGTTATTTTCTATCGGGCTCAGCCTGTAATACCAGTATCGGCTCAATTACCAACGACACCACCTGGATTTCTATTGGTGGCGCGGCAGTAAATGTCACCGTTAGCAATGATATTTGTTCGCAATCTATTGGTTCAGTCACTGCGAATCCAACCGCAGGGACTCCACCGTTCACCTATACTTGGACACCAAACATTGGAAATACACAAACTATAAACAACCTTCCTGCGGGAACATACTCCGTAAGCGTTCAGGACGCGAGTGGTTGTCCAGCTACGGGGACCGGAGTAGTTGGGGATACTCCAGCCCAATATACCGCCACGATGACCCAAGTAAGTTGTCCAGGAGGCAATGATGGTACCGCAACCGCTCAAATAATTCCGGCGGCGGCAGGAGCGACGTATACTTGGAGTAACGGTCAAACTACCCAAACAGCGACTGGATTAACTGCTGGAACTTATACGTGTAATATTGCAACCCCGAGCGGGTGCTCAGGAAGCGTATCGATCACAGTTACTGAAGTCCCTGCAATGATTTTAACCCTTACCAATATAATCAACGCAAGCTGCAACAGCATCAACAACGGTGGTGCCTCGATCAATGTTACCCAAGGAACTCCGGGATATTTATACAGTTGGACAGGATCTGCATCAACATCTAATGTGGTGAATGATCTTGGAGCTGGTTCACATACTGTTACTGTAACGGATGCAATGGGCTGTGTGCAAGATACCATCTTCAGTATCACTGAACCGCCTGCCTTGGTGATTTCGTTTCTTACTCAAGACACCATGATTTGCCCAGAAGCAAGCATTACCTTAACGGCTCAAGGTGTCGGGGGATCGAGTCCATACATTTTTAATTGGGTTGATAATAACGGAAATTCTTTCGGGCCTGCAAGTTCAATCACCGTTGACCCAACTGGAACTCCTACAGAGTATTGTGTTACGCTTTCTGAGCAATGTGGATCGCCAACCACGCAAGATTGTATGACAATAACCTTCCCTACTCCAATCGTACCAAGTATCGCTCCAAATTATCCAATACTTTGTATGCCAGGATCCTTCAATTTCTCTAACACCTCTGCCAATGCCGCGGAAGTAGCATCTACGGTTTACACCTTTTCTAACGGAGACACATACACCGTTCCGGGGATGCAGAATTTTTCGAATACCTTTCCTTATCCCGGGTTTTACAGTGTGAATATGACCGCCACATCTATATATGGGTGTGTGTATTCCAATAGTACGCAAGACATCGTAGAAGTAACTCCCCTACCGACTGCAGATTTTGTTTTGTCAAGGAATCCAGTAACCTGGTTTGAAACCTCCGTTCAGGCAAATGATAATTCTCAGGGAAATATCGTAGATTGGCAATGGTCTTGCGATCAAGCAGAAAGTGTTACCAGTAATGGAATTAACGCAATGTTTACATTCCCCCAGGGTGTTGTCGGAACATATTACCTAAACTTAACAGTAACTACAGCGCAGGGATGTTCAGATTCGATATCTTTACCCTTGGAAATTATTCCTGACATTGTATTTTATGTTCCAAATACATTCACGCCGGATGATGATGAGCACAACCAAACGTGGCGATTTTATGTAGAGGGCATTGATGAAATGGGCTTTCATTTAACCATATACAACCGTTGGGGTGAAACCGTATGGGAAACATATGACCCTTCTGGAGAATGGGATGGAATGTATGGAGGAAAGTTAGTACAGCCCGGTGTTTATACGTGGACGGCATGGTACAAGGAACGGGATAGTGATGGAAAGAAAATTAGACAAGGATTTGTAAATGTATTAAGATAAGGATGAAAAAGTTTTATGCGGTTCTGATTCTGGGTGTTTTTTTAATTGGATGCGGCGTGGTGGATCTCTCCTCGCTACCTACAGCAACAACACCAACTCCCGTTAAACCTCAACTCACCAATGATGAAGTTATTAAGGGATTAAAAGAAGCGCTAACTGTAGGCATAAAAAACGCGGTTGACTCTAGCGCTGTGCTGGACGGTTTTTTGAAGAACCCTGAAATTCGCCTACCCTTTCCTCCGGATGCGATGAAGGTTAAAGAAAAGGCGTTGAATCTGGGAATGCAAGGACAAGTAGAAAAATTTGAAACTACACTAAATCGAGCAGCAGAAGAGGCCGTGAAAGAAGCGCTCCCCATCTTTAAAAATGCTATTCTGAATATGTCCATTCAAGATGGATTTGGAATCCTAAAAGGCGGAAATGGTGCCGCTACTAAGTTCTTGAAAGATAAAACTTCAGACAGCCTTGCAGTTGCCTTTTTGCCTAAGGTAAAGAATGCGACAAGTAAAGTACAATTAACTTCTTACTGGAATCCAATTATCACTAAATATAACGCGGCTGTAGCGCTAACCGGAGGAGAGAAAATAAATCCTGATTTAGATGCATATGTTACTCAACTCGCGATTCAAGGGTTGTTTAAACTTGTAGAAAAAGAAGAGAATAAAATAAGGAAAGATCCAGGTGCACGGGTCACCGATTTATTGATGAAGGTATTTAGTAATATATAACCTTAACCCATTGAGACATTTTCCGCCAACTGAGCTTGCGTTAAACGCGCATAATCATGTATATCATTTAGGCTTATCTAGAACACAAATTGGAAATACGGTGCTTTTGGTAGGTGATCAAGACCGAGTTTCGTTGATATCCAATTTTTTTGAAACGATAGAACATAAAAGTCAACATCGTGAATTTGTATGCCATACGGGAACATACCGCGGGAAAAGAATCTCTGCGCTTTCTACAGGCATTGGTACAGACAATATCGACATTACGGTAAATGAACTTGACGCATTGGTTAACATAGACCTTACCACGAGAACAGAACTCCCGAACCATACATCCCTGAATTTAATCCGCATAGGAACGTGTGGGATTTTACAGCCACAAATCCCAGTGCATAGTTATATTGTTTCCACGCATGCCTTCGGACTGGACAATGTAGCACACTTTTACGACATAGAGTTTACGGATACAGAACGTTTCATGAATGAACGGATTAAAGCATTCCTGGAACTCCCCAAGGGAATTGAACCCTATTTTGTTGGAGCAGATTCGGAGTTAACCTATCAATTAACTGATGATTTTTGTTTTCCAGGAATCACCATTACAAGTTCTGGGTTTTATGGTCCGCAAGGAAGGCAATTACGTTTAAATTCAAGAATTGCTGACATTCAAATGAACGCACAGCATTTCAACGAAAACAATTTAAGGCTGCTTAACTTTGAAATGGAAAGTTCCGCCCTCTTTTCCTTGGGCAGGGCGCTTGGACATCGATGTGCAACCATTTGTCTTGGAATTGCCAACCGACCAAACACCACTTTTTCAAAAGGGTACAACACAGAAATGAACGAGCTGATTAAATTCGTACTCGAACGAGTATCTTAGTTCTCAAGGTACTTATCTAAGGTAAGGTGGAGATTTATTCCACGCAATTCAGAACCTTTTGCAATAATTTCACCATTTCCATCCACGAGGAAAGCGCTCGGAATTGAAAAGACGCCATAGAGGTTTGAAATCTTATTCCCTTCATCAAGGCCGTGATATTTCCAAACCATTCCATCGGATTTTATAGCATCCTTCCATGCGGAAGACTCGCGATCCAAGGATACGCTAAAAACGGTAAAGCCTTTGCCGTTTGTAAATTTCTTTTTCCGGTACTTATGATAGGCCTCTACCACATTGGGCATTTCTTTCCTACACGGACCACACCAAGAAGCCCAAAAATCTACCAACACCAGCTTGCCTTTTAATTTTGAAAGTGAAATCTTTTTTCCTTTATGTGACTTCATTTCAATATCGGGCGCGAGTCCTTTGGGGCTTTGCGAAACCTCAGGGGTATTCCTAAAACAAAAGGCACCACAAAAAATGAGTACAATAAAGGCCAATGGAAGAAATCGTTGTAAAGTTTTCATTATCCAATTCTACGAATATCAGCACCAATATTATTCAAGCGAATCTCAATGTCTTGATAGCCCCGATCTATCTGATCAATGTTGTGAATTGTACTTTTCCCGCTCGCTGAAAGCGCCGCAATAAGTAAAGAAACCCCTGCGCGAATATCAGGTGAGGTCATTGAAATACCCTTGAGTTGGTGTTCTCGATTTAAGCCGATTACGGTAGCTCTGTGCGGATCACAAAGAATAATTTGAGCTCCCATATCGATCAATTTATCGACAAAGAACAACCTAGACTCAAACATCTTTTGGTGAATCAATACGGAACCTTTGGCTTGCGTTGCTACTACCAAAATAATGGAGAGTAAATCTGGTGTAAACCCTGGCCATGGTGCATCATAAATCGTTAAAATCGACCCATCAATGAAGGTATCAATTTCGTAATGATCCTGAGCAGGCACGAAAATATCGTCTCCGCGACGTTCCAATTTAATTCCTAACCTTCTGAAAACATTTGGAATAATGCCCAAATTATCCCAGCTTACGTCTTTTATGGTAATCTCTGATTGAGTCATGGCAGCCAACCCAATAAAACTCCCGATTTCAATCATGTCGGGTAAAATGCGGTGAAAACAGCCTTTTAAGTCTTTGACGCCTTCGATATGCAACAAGTTCGAACCAATGCCCTCAATTTTCGCTCCCATCGAATTAAGCATCCTACACAGTTGTTGAATGTATGGTTCGCAAGCGGCATTATAGAAGGTTGTTTTTCCCTCCGCTAATACAGCAGCCATTAGAATATTTGCAGTCCCTGTAACGGACGCTTCATCCAAGTGAATGTAGGTGCCTTTTAATTTTTTTGCTTCAATAGAGTAGAAATGCTCTCCTGCGTCATAATTAAACTTGGCTCCGAGTAGGGTAAATCCTTCAAAATGGGTATCTAACCTGCGTCTTCCAATTTTATCTCCTCCTGGTTTCGGAATAAACCCTTTACCAAAACGTGCGAGAAGGGGTCCCACAATCATGATGGATCCGCGTAATGCTGAAGCGCGTTTCTTAAAATCCTCTGTTTCTAAATAGGCTAAATCTATGTCTTTGGCCTGAAAAATATAGGTGCCTTTCTCTACTTTTTCTACCTTAACTCCCATGGTTTGTAACAGACCAATCAGTTTATTCACATCAATAATGTCGGGGACATTGGAGATGGTTACTTTATCGGCCGTTAACAATGGAGCACACAACACTTGAAGTGCCTCATTTTTTGCTCCTTGTGGATGCAATTCGCCTTTTAACGGCTTTCCGCCATGAATTTCAAAAGATGCCATTACTTCTTAAAATTTTTTTTCTTTTGTTTTTGCTTAAAATTCTTTGAGAATTTCTTGTTGTTGTTATTCCCTCCCATACCCATGGATCGCAACAGCACATTGGTATTCATCAATTCATCTGGATTCTCTAAGACCAAGTCTCCTTTCGAAAGTTCCTTTAATTGATCTGCAATTACATGATTCTCAACGGTATCGTTATTGTACGAGAGGAATTGTTTTTTCATGAAGTTCGCCATCGTGTTTTTTAGATAATCACGCTCATCTTCTTTGCTAAGATCTTTGGCTGACTCTAGAATTTCTTGCGTATATTTCCCATAATGACCGTAACGGATTTTACTTTTTGGATAAGCCATCAACTTGGGTTTCTCTTGCAAAGATTCAGGTTTTGGGATTTCGTACGGTGAATCCACCTCTAAATTAAAATCTGACATCACAAAAAGGTGTGTCCATAATTTATGACGAAAATCATCTACATCACGGAGGTGTGGATTCAATTGTCCCATCACTTCAATGATCGCTTGTGCAGCACGATTACGTTCTTTACGATCAGAAATTTCCATGGCATGGGCAATCATGTTTTGCACATTTCGACCATATTCTGGTAAAATCAGTTTACCGCGTGTTGTATTATATTCCATTTAAGATTCGATTTTTGCACCGAGTGCATTCATGTAAATATCGCGTGCTTCATCGATAAAACCAAATGCCTGCACATCTATTTGCATTTTACCTTTCGTTACATGCCCCAAGAGAATAATCGGAGTATCGCATGATTTTTTAAACTCACTAAACGCATCACGCTTTTCTTCTGGTAAGGTAACGACGACTCGTCCTTGCCCTTCTCCGAACAAAAAGGCATCGGTACGAATGTCCATGTCCGTTTCAATATCAAAACCGAGACCTCTTGGAAAGCCCATTTCTACTAAGGTAACAAACAGACCTCCATCAGAAACATCATGGGCTGCGTTGATTAAATTTTGTCCAATCAGTTCTTGGACCGTTTGCTGCATGCTGAACTCTTCATCTAAATCAAACCTTGGTGCCGGTGAAAGTTTCACCCCTTGGATTGCCGATAAATACTCAGAGGAACCCATATCATCGGAATACTTTCCAACCAAATAAATTAAATCTCCCTTGTCTTTGAAATCAAGGGTCATTTTTTTATCCTTATCTTCCACAATACCAATCATTCCGATGGTTGGTGTTGGAAATACTGGAACCTCTTTTCCTGCGATAACCGATTGATTGTAAAAAGAAACATTCCCTCCAGTTACTGGGGTAGAAAATTTTATACATGCGGCGCTCATTCCTTTGATCGCACCCACAAATTGCCAATAACTTTCTGGATTGTAGGGATTTCCGAAATTCAAGCAGTTGGTGACTGCGGAAGGAATTCCACCGGATACCGTAATGTTTCTTGCTGCCTCTGAAACGGCAATCATGGTACCGATTTCAGGATCAGAATTCACGTAGCGTGAATTGCAATCTACGGTCATGGCCAGGGCCTTTCTAGTTCCTTTAATGGAAACAATCCCTGCATCTGAGGGTGCATTGGTTGACATATTCACGGTGCCTACCATGGAGTCATATTGCTCATAAACCCAACGCTTAGAGGCAATGTTTGGCAACCCTAACAGTTGAAACGCTATCGCTTTGAGGTCAGACGGAACCTTGATGGAATCGGGGTTAAATTTCTTTGCCTCTTGGTAATATGCAGGTTCAGCGTATTCACGCTTGTATTGAGGCGCACCACCTCCAAGGACTAAGGATTCAGCAGGCACATCCCCTACTAATTCCCCATGCATGTAATAGCGAATTCTTCCCGTATCTGTGACGTGACCAATTTCCTCGGCATGTAAATCCCATTTATCAAAAATTGATTTTACCACGTGCTCTTTGCCTTTGTGAACCACCACTAGCATTCGCTCTTGGGATTCAGAAAGCAAGATTTCGTAGGGTAGCATATTTTCTTGTCTGGTGGGAACTTTATCCAAATAAATTTCCATTCCTACTCCTCCGGCCGCAGACATTTCCGTGGTAGAGCAAGTAATTCCTGCGGCTCCCATATCTTGCATGCCAACAATCGCATCCGTTTGTGACAATTCCATGGTCGCTTCTAACAGCAACTTTTCCATGAAGGGGTCACCCACTTGAACGGATGGTAAATCATTTGCTGAGTCTTCGGTAATATCTTTTGAAGCAAAGGCTGCGCCTGCAATCCCATCTTTACCGGTGGCAGAACCCACAATAAATACAGGATTACCCGGACCTTTCGCGGTGGCAGAAATAATTCTTTTTGTGTCTATAATTCCTGCTGAAAAAGCGTTTACTAACGGATTTGTATTGTAGGAGTCATCAAAAAATACTTCGCCGCCAACAATTGGAATACCGAAGGCATTTCCGTAGTCACCAATTCCTTTAACCACACCCTTAACCAACCATTTAGTTCTAGGAAGGTCTAAATTACCAAAACGCAATGAGTTTAATTGTGCAATGGGGCGTGCACCCATGGTAAAAATATCTCTATTAATCCCCCCTACTCCTGTTGCCGCTCCTTGATAAGGCTCTAGTGCACTGGGGTGGTTGTGGGATTCAATTTTAAAAACACATCCGAGGCCATCTCCGATGTCTACCAATCCAGCATTTTCCTCTCCCGCTTTAACCAGCATGTGTGGACCATCCTTGGGAAGTGTTTTCAACCAAAGAATTGAATTTTTATACGAGCAGTGCTCGGACCACATGACGGAGTAAATTGCGGTTTCTGTAAAATTGGGGGTTCGACCAAGAATTCCTTGAATTTGCTCGAATTCTTCTGCTAACAAACCTAGTTCTTTTGCTTGCGTAAGCGTAGCTTCTTGTTGTAGGGTATTTTCCATGATAAATTTCAGTCACAAAAGTACGGAATATCTTTAAGTCAATACCCGCTGAGACAAAGTTTCAGCCCCAACGTTATTAACAAAAAAAAATCCGGATAAACCGGATTTAATCATATTTCAGCCCATGTTTAATGTGCGCAATGCACTACATATGTGCCTGTGGTGTCTGTATATCCATTCGCCTCCAAAGCCTCCATCTCATCTCCACATTTTTCTCCCAGCTCAATCTCGGCTCCATCCTTGTCGTAATGACAGTTTGCACACTTATCTTTATTACAAGCCGTTAAAGAAAATGCTATTACGCATATCAAAGCAATAATCCTCATGTTAGTTTTCATATGATTTGTTTTTAAAATTACTATTGAAATTATACCCAACTCCCAAGAAGAAATTTCTTCCAGGAAAGGGCATTTGAATGTTTTTTAACCGGGATAGATGATCGATATACGTGGCATTAAGCACATTTCTCCCTCCACCTTTTACCGTAAATTGATCAGTTTTACCAAAGGCAAAAACCAAGGAGAAATCTAGCACATGATATGCCTTCGAAGGGGTTTCGAGGTAGGCTACATTATTTTGAGCTCCCAAGGTGGTCGATTGAACATTAATCTCTTTGATTTTCAGGATGTTTTTTGATTCAAACTCATAACGCAATACATGCTGCATTCGTGGCTGAGGAATCATTGAAACGGCACTATCTCCAAGCGCACTTACGTGCAGGTACGAAAGGGAAATTTCCCAATGTAACCCGTGGGCAAAATGCGGGTGAACGTGATAAGACAGATCCAATCCTGAAAACAATACTGCATTATTTTGAACATATTGATATCCCGGAATGCCATCAAACAGCAGCCCCATCGGCTCTAGGTAAATGTAATCTTTGATGTAACTAACAAAGGGATTAAACACCAAGGCACCATGTGCCTGATTCCATTCCAAGGTAACATCTAACTGCACCGCTTTTTCAGGAATTAGCGAAGTTTTACCAACCTCATAGCGCAGTGCCCCGTGATGATACCCATTCGAAAACAGCTCGGTAAGATGCGGTGCCCTAAATCCACTCGACAACGAGGTTCTAAATACCAAAGATTCGGAACTTCGTACCGCGCCTATACTTCCATTTAACCCATTAAAACTCAAGCGGTCTTGCAAGGGTAAATCGATGCCATAGATAGTCCTTCGGTCGAACCTCAAGCCCGACTGAAAGGTCCATAGATTAAACTCATGATTAATATTAAGATACCCCCCAACATCCATAGATTTAGCATTCGGAATAAGGGTATCCGAAGCATTCACTGCATTGATATTTTGTTGCAGCATTGCTTGTACACCCGCGGTAAGCCGCGTCGACTTCTTCCATTTAATCAGCCATTTTACTTGCGCCAAGTGATTCGACAAATTCATACTAAGGGATGGAATCGTAACTTTCTCATCAAATTCGATTAAGCGGTTTACCGTAGCTCCGTACATTGCCATAAACTCATATCGATTTCGATAAAAATTCGCGGTCGCCTGCAGCAAATGATTCTGAAAAAACTGTGCAGGTAATTCATAGATTCGTTCTCGCTCGTCTACTTGAAATGTCAATGGAGTAGCCAAGGAATCGTGGGTATGTCCGGGAATACCCGCGACAGAATGGCTTGCCGTGTAACGCAAGGAATACAAACTCCGTTTTCCGGTGTAAGACATATTCACTTTGGCACCAAAATCATTAAACCGTGAATTCTTCGCAAATTTACCTGAAGGCAATTGAAAGTCAGCATGATTAGCGTACGTAGAAGCGACAAACCATCTGAATTTACGGTACGATTCCTTGTAAATGAATTGAGCTCTACCGCCTAAGGTATTCGAAAATCCCTCGGTTTGAAACTCCAAAGCTCGTGCATTAGAAGGGGCAAATGGAGCATCCACTAAGTACACAACGCCTCCCAAGGCATCCGCCCCATATAACAAGCTGGCGGGACCTTTGATTACCTCAACGGCAGATACGCCAAGACTCGTAATTCCAATACCATGATCCCCCCCCCATTGCTGTCCTTCTAAGCGGAGCCCGTTTAACAAAGTTACCACGCGCATGCCTTGCATTCCTCGAATCACGGGTTTTGAAATACCATTTCCCAAAGCTGCATTGTAAACCCCGGGAATTTTAGCCAAGGCCTCGCCGAGGGTTAGGTTTGAAATCATTCCAAGCGCGGACATCTTTTGAGATTCAATATGAAACGGATTTTTATTGGATTTAATGAGCGCTCCCGAGGAAACAGTGACCTCATGCATATCTAAGTGAACTGGCAATGCCCGAACTTGAACGAAATTCTGACCCTGTAATACGGTAAAAAACGCACTTCGATATCCAAGCGCGATGACCTTAAAAGTAAGGTTACTGTTCTCATTAAGTGGAAAAACACTTTGTCCATTGGCGTTAGTCAGAACCGTTTGGTCGTATTCCACGCAATACACGGTAGCCTCTGAAAGTGGAACGTTTCGAATGGAATCAAACACCTGCACAGTTAGCGATTGCCCATGATACAAAGCCGATATTAAAAATAAGACGAAACCCAAAAACGTGTACTTCATTGGTGAATATATTTAATGCAACATTGTTGCGTTTTGCAAATATAAATAATAATTGCAATTTTGTTGCACTAATGAAAAAAAATGTCCAATCCAAGAAATACAAAAGCCAAACAAGCTGTCTTGAACGAAATCGCTGTTTCTCCGTTTGCCTTAAGTCAACCTGAGCTCTTTGAACGGGTAAAAGGCACCTGCGATAGAGTAACTGTGTATCGTATATTGGACCGACTTGTAACAGAAAATAAAATACACAAAATTGTAAACATAGATGGGACAATAAATTACGCCCTGTGCGCAAGTTGTGATGAATCTCATACTCACACACATGACCATTTACATTTTAGCTGTGTTTCTTGCAAGAAAATCGAGTGTTTGGCAGAGCAATTGATTCATGTTAAACTCCCGGATACCTACCAAATAAAAGAGTTATTCCTTACCATATCCGGGATTTGTCCGAGTTGTCAGCCCGTTTAGAAAACGCTATTTTTACCTCATGACTTACAGGTTATTCGTTCTATGCTTACTGCTTTTTTCCTGCAATCGGCCTGTTGAACTAAGCGACCGATTCATGAATGAATGCGATTGTTTTGTTTATGAAGATAACATCATCAAGCACCCTAGAAAGGGATATGTGATATCGCGCATTGATCCAAACAAAGCCAGCGGATGTGTAAAAACCCAATTGTCGAAAACCTCAATTATTGACTTTAAAGATTCTTTGGGACTTGAATCTGTGGTTGTCGTGAGTAAAACCCCCGAAACATATATTCGTTCAATCAAAGATTGGGCATTAACCTATGGGTCTAAAAACATAAGGTTGTCCCACATGAAGGAACAAAAAAATAACATCCAATTAATGCTAAGCAAGATATATATAAACCCATCTGATACCCTTTTTCATAATTCGTACAGGCCATACAAGAAAATACTATTGAAAAAAGAAAAATCGCGTTGGACAGAAGAATCAAGCAATATTAATTCCTATTGGCCGTGGAATAATCCAAATAAATGATGGTTAGTTCAATTTCAAATAAGAATATTAAACCGTCAGAAGCCATTAAAGCCTCAGATATAGAGAAAGCCTTTTGACTTTTATTAAAAAAATCACCCTGAATTTGGCAGTGAGGGGTATTTAAGTTACGAGGGGCTTATTTTTTTTAGAAGACTATACATCACTGAATTTTTATGGCTACAATCATTCATGGACTACTGCATATTCTGCATCTTTGTGACGCATAATTAAAACTAAACATTTAGGTAAAGGTTTCATGAACTTCTATAATATTTCTAAACACACTCAAATACAGTTTATTTCAAGTTTGATTCTTTTGTCATCCCTTATTCCATATTTAAATTGGGGCGGGGAAAACCATGCATTTTTATTTCAGATCGAATGGGAAATCATTAAAAAATTATGTTCCGATCCAGCCCAGGTTATACACCCACTCATTATCATACCTGTGTTAAGTCAAGTTATAATAATCACCTTCGGATTATTCATACCTAAAGTCAGACCTGTTTACATAGGAATTATCGGATTATTTCTATTGTTTATCTTCATCTTCCTTGGCGGCTTCCTTAGTGCAAACCTTTGGATGATTTTATCTGGTGTTCCTTTTGTAATTAGTTCCATCCTTTTTATTCTTGTAGTAAAAACAAGTAGATAGCATATTCGTGCATTCAGCTATTTTCCTTAATTTTGTCTCCAAATTATCGGATATGAATTACGACCTTATAGTTATTGGAAGTGGACCAGGTGGATATGTTACGGCAATCAGAGCTTCTCAATTGGGCATGAAAACAGCAATCATTGAGCGCGAAGAGTTAGGTGGGATATGTCTAAATTGGGGTTGTATTCCTACAAAAGCCTTATTGAAGAGTGCACAAGTGTATGAATATCTTCAACATGCCGCGGACTACGGAATCAACGTAAAGGAAGCGAGTGCAGATTTCAGTGCCGTTGTTAAGCGTTCCAGAGATGTGGCAAATGGCATGAGTAATGGCATCCAATACTTAATGAAAAAAAATAAAATCGATGTGATTATGGGGACCGCAACGATAGCCCCAGGAAAGCAAGTGATTGTAGTGGACGAAGCCGGAAAAAGCACCACTTACACAGCAAGCAAAGGTGTAATAATTGCTACAGGAGCTCGTTCAAGAGAGTTACCTAACCTTCCACAAGATGGTACAAAGATTATTGGATACCGTCAAGCAATGACCTTGGCAAAACAACCAAAGAAACTTGTAGTCGTTGGATCTGGGGCCATTGGAGTTGAATTTGCTTATTTCTACAATGCCATGGGAACTGAGGTTACGATTGTTGAATATATGCCAAACATAGTTCCAGTGGAAGATGAAGAAGTATCCAAACAATTAGAAAAATCCTTCAAAAAATCAGGCATAAAAATCATGACTGAAGCGTCTGTAGAAGCCGTTGATACCAAAGGAAAAGGGTGCGTAGTTACTGTTAAAACGGCAAAAGGAGAAGAGAAAATTGAATGTGATGTAGTCCTTTCCGCGGTCGGTATACAAGCAAACATCGAAGGGTTAGGATTAGAAGACGTAGGAATTATTCAAGACAAAGGAAAAATCCCTGTAAATGAATTTTATCAAACCAACATTCCTGGATATTATGCCATTGGAGATTTAGTGCCTGGCCCTGCCCTAGCACACGTTGCTTCAGCAGAAGGAATTATTTGTGTGGAGCAATTGGCTGGACACCACCCTGAACCATTAGATTACGGTAACATCCCAGGTTGCACGTATTGTTCGCCAGAAGTAGCCTCCGTTGGTATGACCGAAAAAGCAGCAAAAGCCGCCGGAAGAGAAATTAAAGTTGGTAAATTCCCGTTTTCTGCCTCTGGAAAAGCAAGTGCAGCCGGTGCTAAGGATGGTTTCGTAAAGTTGATTTTTGACGCGAAATACGGTGAATTGCTTGGAGCTCACATGATCGGCGCAAACGTTACTGAAATGATAGCGGAAATCGTTGCGGTTCGTAAACTAGAAACCACCGGTATGGACCTCATCAAAACAGTTCATCCCCACCCTACCATGTCAGAAGCCATCATGGAAGCGGCAGCAGCGGCTTATGGTGAAGTGATACATTTGTAATGAACACCTTTCGAATAATTCTAGGATTATTCCTCGGTCTTTTTGTAGGCACCATGGTAAATGGCAGTTTCATTGAATTGGGCATGAAGATTTTTCCTTACCCTGAGGGATTTGAATTTAATACGCCTGAAGGAATGCACGCGTTTTATACCCTACCACTCAAATATTATATTTTTCCGTTTCTTGCCCACGCCATTGGCACCTTGAGCGGTTGCTTAATTGCACTCTTATTTGTAAGAACGTACACAACTTGGGTCGTGTATACCATTGGCTCCTTATTTTTAGTTGGCGGCATCATGGCTGTCTATATGATCAATGCTCCGTGGTGGTTTGATGTTATTGACCTAACATTAGCCTACATTCCAATGGCGTGGTTAGCTACAAAGTCAAAATTTGCTAAAACGGCATAAAGCAGGCAGTAAAAGGGTCAAATTCTGCCAAATAGTCACGCAAACCCTGCCTTCATTATCCCTTTGTCATATTATTTCTAGACAATCAGGCATGGCACATTAATTGAAAAAGAAGAAGAGTCAACATTAAAAACAAAAGTTAACATGGGAAAAATAATTGGAATTGACTTAGGTACCACCAACTCTTGCGTATCGGTCATGGAAGGAAACGAGCCAGTGGTTATCACTAACTCAGAAGGTAAAAGAACTACACCATCGGTAGTTGCATTCATAGATGGAGGCGAACGTAAAGTTGGAGACCCAGCCAAACGTCAAGCCATCACTAATCCAACAAAAACAATCTACTCGATTAAGCGATTCATGGGAAGCAGCTACGACGATTCTTTCGCAGAAACAAAGCGTGTTCCTTATTTGGTAGTTAAGGGCGAAAACAATACGCCACGGGTAAAAATCGATGACCGTTTATATTCTCCACAAGAAATTTCTGCCATCATTTTGCAAAAAATGAAAAAAACTGCAGAAGATTATTTAGGAACCGAAGTAACGGAAGCCGTAGTTACAGTACCTGCATACTTTAACGATGCGCAACGTCAAGCAACTAAAGAAGCGGGTGAAATCGCTGGATTAACCATTAAACGAATCATTAACGAACCAACAGCAGCGGCGCTTGCTTATGGATTAGACAAAAAAGGCATCGATCAAAAAATCGTTGTTTTCGATTTCGGTGGTGGAACACATGATGTATCCATTCTTGAACTTGGAGACGGTGTTTTTGAAGTGCTTTCTACCGATGGAGATACGCACCTTGGAGGAGATGACGTAGATAACGCAATCATTAACTGGTTGGCAGACGAATTCAAAAGTGAAGAAGGTATTGATCTTAGAGAAGACCCTATGGCGCTGCAGCGTTTGAAAGAAGCTGCAGAAAAAGCTAAAATCGAATTATCCTCTACCACTTCGAGTGAAATCAACTTACCGTATATCATGCCGGTAAATGGGATTCCAAAACACTTGGTTAGAACCTTACAACGAGCAAAATTCGAACAGTTGATTTCAGAAATCGTTGAACGAACTATTGCACCTTGTCGTTCGGCATTAAAAAATGCAGGATTGAGTCCTAAAGACATTAACGAGGTAATCTTAGTAGGAGGATCAACGCGTATTCCAATCATTCAAGATGCCGTAGAAAAGTTCTTTGGAAAGGCTCCGTCTAAAGGGGTAAATCCAGACGAGGTAGTAGCAGTAGGTGCTGCAATCCAAGGAGGTGTACTTACCGGTGAAGTTAAAGATGTATTATTGCTCGACGTAATTCCACTTTCATTGGGAATTGAAACCATGGGCGGTGTATTTACGAAACTTATCGAAGCGAATACGACCATTCCAACGAAAAAATCAGAAGTATTCTCTACCGCAGCGGACAGCCAGCCCGCAGTAGACATCCACGTGCTTCAAGGTGAACGCGCAATGGCGGGAGACAACAAAACCTTAGGGAGATTTCAATTGTCTGATATTCCACCAGCGCCTAGAGGTGTGCCGCAAATTGAGGTAACCTTTGATATTGATGCAAACGGAATTATGAATATTTCAGCTAAAGACAAAGGGACAGGTAAAGAACAATCAATTAAAATTGAATCTAAATCGGGATTAAGCGATGCTGAAATCGAACGCATGAAAGCCGAGGCGCAAGCCAATGCCGAGTCTGACAAGAAAAAACGTGAAGAAGCAGATTTAATCAATAAAGCGGATTCAACGATTTTCCAAACAGAACGTCAATTGAAGGAATATGGTGATAAAATCCCAGCGGATAAAAAACAAGGAATCGAAGATGCGTTGAACGAATTGAAAAAAGAATTCGAAGCGAAAAACATGGAAAACCTTGAGCCTGCCATGGAAAAACTGAACCAAGTGTTCCAAGCAGCGTCGCAAGATATGTACAATGCTGCAAACGCACAAGGCGGGGCATCCACTGAAGGCGGAGATCAAGCCAGTGCAGGGAATCCTGATGATGAAGTCACCGATGTAGACTTCGAAGAGGTAAGCGAAAAAAAATAACCGCACATTAATTGAAAAATCAAGGGCTCCGAAGAGCCCTTTTTTTTTGTTTTTAACATATTTTCACTAATTTCGGGCATGCTTTACCACAAACTAATAAAACATTCAACGAGTAAGGAATGGACCATTTTTATTCATGGTGCAGGTGGAAGTTCAAAGGTATGGTTTAAACAAATCAGACCGTTCTCCGAGAGGTTCAATGTATTGTTGCTTGATTTACGAGGGCATGGAAAATCTAAAAACATCAAAAGCCCGACTAATTACTCATTTGAAATGATTGCCAATGATGTTATTGAAGTATTAAAACAAAACAACATAGACAAGGCGCATTTCATAGGTGTTTCACTAGGGTCTATTGTAATAAACCAAATTCAAGTATCACATCCTGAAATGGTAAAATCCATGGTATTTTCAGGAGCAATCACTAGACTTAACATAAAGTCAAGGCTATTGTTAAGAATTGGTAGAATTTTAAATCCTTTCCTGCCGTATATGGCTCTATATTCACTTTTTGCTCAAATCATGATGCCCAAAAAGAATCATAAACAATCCAGGATATTGTTTATAAATGAAGCTAAGAAACTAATGACCCATGAATTCAACCGTTGGTTCCAACTTACGGCTCGATTGGCGAAACATCTCAATTATCTACAGGATCGAAAAATTGACGTTCACGGACTTTACGTCATGGGTAGTGAAGATCATTTGTTTCTAGGGCCCGCGAAGGATATCGTAAAAAGGAATAAGAACTTAATCTTAGAAATCGTACCAAATTGTGGCCACGTTGTAAACGTTGAACAATCTGAAGTTTTTAATGAAGTATCCATTGCATTTATTGATAAAGTATCTTTAAATTAATTCATGGACTATGCATTTCCTTTGTTTCGGAAACACGCCGCTGGGAAATCTTTTTTTATCATTCAAAATGAGAATGAATATCAAGAGTTTCAATGGGTAGGCAAACAACTTTTTAGTTACAATTTTAAGATTAACAACTATTTTGACTCACTTCATCTCAAGTCCCTTTTAGATGCTGAATATCCTATTTTGATAGCAGAAAAACAAGAAATAGATAAATTGATTAACATGCTGTAATGCGTGAAATTGCCTAACTTTACGCTATATTGAATGCGTAAATATGGAACAAGCACTACCTTACCAACCTAAAAATAAAATTCGAATTGTTACAGCAGCTTCCTTATTTGACGGACACGATGCTGCAATAAACATAATGCGCCGAATCATTCAGGCCACTGGATGCGAAGTAATACATTTAGGCCATGACCGTTCAGTAGAGGAAGTAGTAAACTGTGCCATTCAAGAAGACGCTCAGGCGATTGCAATGACCTCATATCAAGGAGGGCACATGGAATACTTCAAGTATATGCACGACCTACTCAAGGAAAAAGGAGCTCCACACATTAAAATTTTTGGAGGAGGTGGTGGTACCATTTTACCTTCAGAAATTGAAGAACTTCATGGGTATGGCATCACTCGAATCTATCATCCCGATGATGGCCGATCCATGGGCTTACAAGGCATGATTAATGACCTTATTAAACAATGTGATTTTGCGGTTGGCGAAACGTTACCTGCCGATGTAAGTAAACTAACCATTAAGGATGTCCCTGCCATTGCTCGTGTTATTTCTGCAGCTGAAAATTATGCAGAAATGCATGAAAAACCCTTGACTGAAATTCGCGACAAAGCGAAAACCATTAATACACCCGTACTTGGAATTACCGGTACCGGTGGTTCAGGAAAATCCTCCCTCGTTGATGAATTGGTACGACGGTTTTTAATCGATTTTCAGGATAAACACATTGCTGTCGTATCCGTAGACCCTTCCAAAAGAAAAACAGGAGGAGCCTTACTCGGCGATCGAATTCGAATGAATTCAATAAAAAACGAACGGGTTTACATGCGCTCCTTGGCTACCCGACAGTCTAACTTGGCACTTTCAAAACATGTGGCAGAAGCCATCTCCATACTTAAAGTAGCTGGATATGATTTGATTATTCTTGAAACTTCTGGCATTGGTCAATCCGATACGGAAATCCTTGACCACAGCGACCTTTCTCTATACGTAATGACCCCAGAATATGGGGCGGCCACTCAACTTGAGAAAATAGACATGTTGGATTTTGCCGATGTTATTGCTCTGAATAAATTCGATAAGCGGGGTGCCTTAGATGCCCTTCGTGATGTGCGAAAACAATATCAACGCAACCACAACCTATGGGATGAAAAGGTGGATGACATGCCGGTTTACGGCACCATTGCATCTCAATTCAACGATCCTGGAATGAATACCTTATACAAGGTAATTATGGACAAAGTCGTAGAAAAATCAGGAGCGGCCTTGCATTCAACCTTTGAAATCACCAATGAAATGTCGGAGAAAATCTTTGTGATTCCCCCAGACAGAACGCGTTACCTTTCCGAAATTTCAGAAAACAATCGTGCCTATGATGCTTGGGTAAACAAACAAGTGGTGGTGGCTGAGAAATTACAGGGACTGCAGAGTTCCATGGAAACCCTTTCGAAATCAGAGATTGAAGACAAAGACCGATTAATCAAAGGATTACAAGAAGCATTCGAACAAGAGAAACTTAATTTTGATCCAAAAAACTGGGAAATCATCCAGCATTGGGAAACCAAGAAACAAGCCTACAAAAATCCTGAATACGCTTTTAAAGTTCGTGACAAGGTATTAAGCATCAAGACACACACAGAGTCCTTGTCTCATTCTCAAATCCCAAAAGTTGCATCACCGCGATATTCCAGCTGGGGTGATATTTTACGTTGGGTGTTGCAAGAAAATTATCCTGGAGAATTCCCATACACCGCCGGTTTATTTCCCTTTAAGCGCGAAGGAGAAGACCCAACACGCATGTTCGCAGGGGAAGGAGGACCAGAACGCACCAACAAACGATTCCATTATGTGAGTTTAGGCATGCCAGCAAAACGCTTATCTACGGCCTTTGACTCGGTAACACTATACGGAAATGACCCTGCAGTTCGTCCCGATATCTATGGAAAAATTGGGAATTCTGGGGTTTCCATATGCTGTTTAGACGATGCTAAAAAACTTTACTCTGGTTTCGACCTAAGCCATCCAGCTACCTCTGTGTCTATGACCATTAATGGACCTGCCCCTATGCTCCTCGGATTTTTCATGAATGCTGCCATTGATCAGAACTGCGAAAAGTACATCCGGGCAAATAACTTAGTATCAGAGGTTGAGGCGAAGATTGCTTCAATTTATCAACGTAAAGGTACCGAACGACCGAGATACCAAGGCGAACTTCCGGAAGGAAATGACGGCTTAGGCTTGATGCTTCTCGGGGTTACAGGAGACCAAGTCTTACCGGCCGACGTTTATGCCCAAATAAAGGCAGACACCTTGAAGCAAGTACGGGGCACCGTGCAGGCAGATATTTTGAAAGAAGATCAAGCACAAAATACCTGTATTTTCTCCACTGAATTTGCGCTCCGGTTGATGGGTGATGTCCAATCGTATTTCATTGATCATGCCGTTCGTAACTTTTATTCCGTTTCGATCTCTGGGTATCACATTGCTGAGGCAGGCGCCAATCCGATTACTCAGTTGGCTTTTACCTTAGCTAATGGCTTTACGTATGTGGAATACTATTTAAGTCGAGGAATGGACATCAACGATTTTGGTCCCAACCTGTCGTTTTTCTTCTCGAATGGAATCG
>Ga0315907_10001358_pt1 | contig 33147 bp, 27 predicted proteins | sample LakEriMetagenome_3_FD_203525 | JGI IMG/M metagenome (GOLD analysis project Ga0315907, IMG submission 203525) | Freshwater fungal communities from buoy surface, Lake Erie, Ohio, United States - Buoy 12 MA123 | ecosystem: Environmental > Aquatic > Freshwater > Lake > Lake biofilm | place: USA...
TCTTCATGGGCCTCAGTGTTAAACAAAAAAAAGACACAAGACCGAATATTATTTTCATCCTGGCGGATGATATGGGGTATTCCGATATTGGCGCTTATGGCGGTGAAGTGCAAACACCCAACCTCGATGCATTGGCGGCTAATGGCATCAAGATGAGAAATTTTTACAACAATGCCCGGTGTTGTCCCACACGAGCCTCTCTGCTTACAGGACAATACCCGCACAAGGTGGGCATTGGCCACATGGTCACCTTGGCGGGAGCTGCATATGAACCCGGCAGCTACCAGGGATTTCTTGACCCTGCCTATCCAACCATTGCAGAGGCACTCAAGAAAGCGGGCTATGGAACCTATATGTCCGGCAAATGGCATGTGGGTGAACGCAAAGAACACTGGCCGATCCAAAGAGGATTTGACAGGTACTTCGGATTGATATCAGGTGCTTCCAGTTTTTATGAGATTACGCCACAGGAAAAAGGCAAGCGTTATTATGCGCTGGACAATGAATCATACAAGATTCCTTCGGAGGGATATTATGCCACGGATGCTTTTACGGATCATGCCCTGCAATTCCTGCAGGAGCACCGGGAGAAAAAGAATGGGGATCCTTATTTTTTGTACCTGGCCTATACAGCCCCTCATTTTCCTCTTCACGCCCTGGAACCGGAGATTGCCAAATATGAGGCCATCTACAGCAAGGGTTGGGATGCAATCAGGAAACAAAGGTTTGAGCAAATGAAAGCAATAGGATATGCAGATGAGCGCTATCTGCTATCTCCCAAAACAGCTTCATTGTCTGATTGGAAAGGCGATGAACCCGATAAACAATGGGTGAGAAAAATGGCGGTATATGCTGCTATGACCGATCGCATGGACCAGAATATCGGAAGACTCATTGAGACACTCAAACAGAAAGGAGAATATGAGAATACGATCATTGTTTTTTTATCCGACAATGGAGCCTGTGCAGAGACGGTCAATGTGAAGCAATTGCACGATCCATCCAAAAAGATCGGAGAGAAAGGTTCTTATGCAACCATTGGTGAAGAGTGGGCCAATGCTTCCAATACCCCCTTCCGATTGTACAAACACCATACGCACGAAGGAGGCATCAATACTCCTTGTATCATCCATTGGCCAGCAAAGATCAAGGCGCAGAAAGGATTCAAGGAAGGAGTGGGACATGTGATTGATTTGATGCCGACGGCATTGGAGCTTGCGGGTGTTTCGACGGATGGACTTGCAGGCAAAAGCTTTTCTTATCTATGGCGCAACAAGGTGCAGCCAGAGCGGACCTATTGCTGGGAGCATGAAGGCAACAAGGCCATCCTCAAAGGGAACTGGAAGCTGGTCCGTGAAAACAAGGATCTGCAATGGGAACTCTATGACCTGAAAAAAGATCCGGTAGAGATGCATGACCTTGCTGCAAAATATCCCGATAAGGCAAAGACCTTGTTGGATGAGTACATGCAGTGGGAAAAAGAAATGCAGGTGAAAGAGTTCAAAGGCAAGCCTTATGGCATGAGCAATTAATATTTTTCATGATGAGATCTATTCTATCTGTTTTTTTCTTTTTGCTTTTCATCCAACTCATTTGGATTACGCCCACTGTTGGTTTTGCTCAACAAAATAATCGTCCGAACATCATCCTCATCTACGCGGATGACCTGGGATACGGGGATCTCAGTTGTTATGGTGCAACAAAAATCCAAACACCTCATATTGATGCGTTGGCGAAAGCAGGAATCCGTTTTACCAATGCCCATAGCAGTTCTGCAACTTGTACGCCTTCGCGCTATGCGTTGATGACCGGAAGGTTTCCATGGCGACAGCAAGGCACCGGTGTATTACCGGGAGATGCTGCCATGATCATTCCTGCAAAGGACATCAACCTTGCTTCCCTATTGCAGCGAGCCGGATACAAAACAGGCATGGTTGGCAAATGGCATTTGGGTTTGGGCGATTCTGTCAGGAAAAACTGGAATGCCCATATCCTGCCCGGTCCCAATGAAAGAGGCTTTGATTATTCTTTTATTTTTCCAGCCACCGCAGACCGGGTGCCGACTGTATTTATAGAGAATGGAAATATTGTGGGAGCGGATCCATCGGATCCCATCATGGTCGATTACCAGAAAAAGATTGGCAATGAGCCAACTGGAAAAGAAAATCCTGAGTTGCTCAAGATGCGCAATTCACCCGGACACGGCCATGACAATACGATTGTCAATGGTATCGGCAGGATCGGTTTCATGACGGGAGGAAAAACAGCAAGATGGACCGATGAAGAAATGCCGTTGACATTTTTAGAGAAGGCAAAAGGGTTCATTGAAGACAATCGCCAAAAGCCATTTTTTCTTTTCTATGCACTCACCGAACCGCATGTGCCGCGCATGCCATCCACTGTGTTCAAGGGGAAGAGCGGGCTCGGGTTTAGGGGGGATGTGATCCTGCAGATTGACTGGACAGTGGGGCAGATCATGAAACAGCTGAAAACATCGGGATTGGACAAGAATACCATGATCATCATCACCAGCGACAATGGTCCTGTCTTGGATGATGGGTATGAAGATGGTGCTGTAACGCAGCTAAAGGGTCATACTCCATGGGGACCGCTTCGCGGAGGGAAATACAGCGCGTTCGAAGCAGGCACAAGGGTTCCCATGATCCTTCACTGGCCTGGTAAAGTTGCAGCAGGAAAAGTATCGGATGCCATGGTATCGCAGGTGGATATGCTGGCCAGCATGGCCTCGCTTGTTGGTATTCCCCTGACAAAAGAAGATAGCAAGAACAGCGAAAACCAGCTCAGGGCCTGGTTGGGACAAGATCCAAAAGGAAAGGAATGGATGATCAAGCAGGGATCGAGAACCCTGTCGATCACAAAAGGTTCCTGGAAATACATTGAACCATCCAAAGGTCCTGCGATGAGCATCCTTACCAACACAGAATTGGGCAATGACATCCGCCCACAGTTGTACAACCTCAAGGACGATATTGGCGAAAGAAAGAACCTCGCTGATCAGTTTCCTGCATTGGCCAATGAGTTATCGGAATTGCTGAAGAAAAGCAGGCAGTAATTTTTAGTATCTGTTCAAAAGAATTTCCTTACGGATCCATTCAACATTCGTGATTCACTGTTGTTATTTGAACATGAATGCTATGTCGGTGCTGGATATTGACAGGGTCATTGAAATGGCCTGGGAGGACAGAACCCCTTTCGAAGCGATCCGAATTCAGTTCGGTCTTTCCGAATCGCAGGTGATTGAATTGATGCGCAACAATCTCAAGCGCAGCAGTTTCAATCTCTGGAGAAAAAGGGTTAACAGTGGTGTGAGCCAGAAGCACCTGAAGAAAAGAAATCCTGCAATCGATCGGTTCAAGTGCGACCGCCAGCGTCAGATCTCTTCCAATAAAATCAGCAAAAGGTGATGAATTATGAACAGCTCTTGCAAAAGCTGGACGCATTCGATCCGCTTGCTTACTCGAAAACACGCAATTTTACCGATGGAGGAGTTACAGAACTCTCGCCCTACATCTCCCGTGGTTTTATTGACACCAAAACAATACTGGAACAGCTTGTACAGCGGGGATCCAAGTACTACCAATTGGAAAAATTCATCCAGCAGATGGCCTGGAGGGAATATTTTCAAAGAGTGTGGCAGCAGGAAGGAGATCGTATCGATCAAGATCTGAAGCATGATCAGGGTGCCCTCTCAAACAAGGGAATGCCATTGGCTGTAGCAAATGCCAAGACTGGAGTCAATGCAATTGATCAGGGGGTTGAAAAATTGTTGTCAACCGGCATGATGCACAACCACATGCGGATGTATGTGGCTTTTCTATCGGCCAATCTTGCCGGCTTTCATTGGCATGATCCTGCAAAGTGGATGTATTATCACCTGCTGGATGGCGACTGGGCCTCCAATGCCCTTTCCTGGCAATGGGTTGCCGGGACGTTCTCCCATAAAAAGTACATCGCCAACCAGGATAACATCAATCATTATACAAGGTCAGTTCAAAAAGGCGGTTATCTGGATCATGATTATGATGCGATAGCCATTGCCTCTCCCCCGGAAGTTTTGTTAGTAGCCTTCGAGACTGAATTGAAAACAACATTGCCGGAAACGGCAATACCAGTTATCGATCCGAACTTACCTGTGCTGGTTTACAATTATTACAATCTTTCACCCTCCTGGCGTGTGGACGAAAAAGCCAACCGGATCTTGTTGTTGGAACCTGAAGTATTTGAACAATATCCGGTTTCAAAGCAATGCATCAGCTTCATGCTGGAGCTGTCGAAAAACATACCGAGCATACAGGTATACACGGGCAGTTTCAACTCTTTGCAAAAAATTTTTGGTCCCGCTTCACTGATCTATCGCGAACACCCACTGAACCAACATTATAGGGGCACAATGGATGAACGCAGTTGGCTGCTTGCCGAACCTTCAACAGCAACGGGTTCGTTTTTCTCTTTCTGGAAGAAATTTGAAAAGCGACTGATCAGGGAGTATTTTCACTGATCATCGGATTTACTGATCGTATCCTCCCTTTCTTTTTGACTTCACTTGTGCGGGCCAGCTACGGGGTCCTTGTCCGTTTCCGGATATCACTGCTTTTTCATTGGAGCTGCGTTCAGGATCGTTGGCTGCCATGTAAGCCAGGATAGCTGTTACAATCGCATTGTTGCGTAAGTCGTCAAACACGATCTTGTCGTAGGTGTCACGGTTGGTATGCCAGGTATAATTGAAATAGGACCAGTTGAGTGCTCCGAGTGAAAAAGCGGGAGCGCCAACTGCTACGAAAGAGGCATGGTCTGATCCGCCACCACCGGGTGCACCCGGGAAGGTAGTCTTGATCGAATCCTTGTATTCACCCGGGATGGCTGTCATCCAGCGACCCAGGTACTCTTTTGCTTTGGCATATCCGGATCCTGACATGTTCACGATCCTTCCCGTTCCATTATCCTGGTTGAACAAAGCTTGTAGATTGCTTACGATCTCGGGATGGTCTTCCACAAAAGCCCTCGATCCGTTCAGTCCCTGTTCTTCACTGCCCCAATGTCCCACGAGTATGGTGCGTTTGGGATTGGGATACACTTTTTTAAGGATGCGCATCGCTTCCATCATCACCATGGTGCCGGTTCCGTTGTCTGTTGCGCCCGTTGCGCCATCCCATGAATCAAAATGAGCGGAAAGCATCACATATTCATTGGGTTTTTCGGATCCTTTGATTTCCCCAATGGTATTGAAGGTGGGTACTTCTCCCAGTTCTTTGGATTGAGTCAGTACACTGATCACCGGTGCTTTGCCGGATTCAGTGAGTCGGTAAAGCAGCCCATAATCTTCCAGCATTACATCAATGGTGGGGATCTTTTTGGTGTAGGCATCGAAGATCTTGTTCACGCCAAAGCCCTGGCTCCAGTTGCTACCGACGATACCGGCTGCACCTGCTTTTTCCAAAGCGGCTGCCAGCTGTCGGCTGTTGAGCCCCGTTTTGCTGATGCGCTTCCTCCATGCATCTGTGGCTTCTTTTCTTTCTTGCTGCATTTTATCAAAGGAAGCTTTAGTAGCGAATTCTTTCCAGTTGTAATCAGGTCTGCCTGTTGGCTGGGGCATGGCGATCAAAACAAACTTTCCTTTTACGTTTGGTAGCCATTGCTGAAAGGCAGCAGAGTCACTCAGGTCAGGTATAATGATCGTTTCACCTTTCACGGCTTTTTTGGTAGCGGGAGAGAAAGACAATTGGGTGGCTTCAAGACTTTTGGTCCAGGGGCTGATCATGTCCACATGTGTAATACCACGGTCCCATCCCCTCCAGGTTCCATAAATCTCTCTTCTTGCAGGGATTCCATATTGTTGGTATTGCGCAATCGCCCAATCACTTGCCTGCACCATTTTACTCGAACCCACCAGTCGCGGCCCCACTCCATCCATTAGTTCATGGCTCATGCGTTTGAGTTGGGAATTTTCGTTGGCCTCTTTGATGATGGCAGCCACAATAGGATCCTGTTGTGCAAAAACGGATGCAAAAGGGATAGCAGTAATGAGAATAAAAGCGGTGAAATATTGTTGTAATCGCATGAGCTTTGATTTTGAACTAAAGTAGTGAAAATGGCGCAAAGGAATTGCAGTGTAAACAAGATTACATTCTTTCAATCCAACTGAAATGCTGCTGGATCAATTTGAGCTTGTTTTTTTCGAGTTCGGCAATGAATGTTTTTGCAACAGGTGAAAGTTTTTTGCTTTTGAGCCAGACGAGGTTCCAGGTTGTTTTGAGTGGAAGACCTTTAACAGGAATGATCTTGAGTTGCTTGTTCTGCAGTTCATTTCTGATCCCAATCATTGGCATGATCGAATATCCAATTCCTGCCATCACTGCTTGCTTGACTGCCTCATTGCTGGTTAATTCGATTTTTTTTCTGACACTGATGAGGCTTTTTTCAATAAACTTTTCCATAGCAATTCTTGTAGAAGATCCTTCTTCACGATAGATCATTGGCAGTTCTTCAAGAATTGATTTATTCAATGGTTCTTTTCCGAAGACACTTTTATAATTTCCAATCAGGTATAGAGAGTTGGGCATGAGATCTATCTTATTCAATTTTAATTTTGAGGGAAGTACCGATACAAGCGAAAAATCGGTCTCATTTTTTTCCAGGCTTTCGATAACCTTGGATTTGTTAGAAACATCAAGCCTTAATTCCACCCCTTCATTTTTTTTAAGAAAATCTGATAGAAAGTAGGGTATAACATATTTACCAGTAGATACAGCACTGATTTTAAGCGAACCCGTCAATTTCCCTTTGAATTTCATCAGTCTGTAATCAATCGCATTCACTTCATTTAGAATGTTTTCTGCCGATAAAGCAATTTCCTTACCAAAATCAGTAATGAATATTTTTTTGTTGATTACTTCCAACAAGGGAACATGAAATTGTCGTTGAAAGTTTTTCAGTTGAATTGAGACTGCTGGTTGTGTAAGATGCATATAATCTGCTGTCTTAGTGACACTTTTAGTTTCCACAATCTTGAGAAAGATTGCGAGTTGGTTAAGGGAATAATTCATAAAAAATATTAATGCTGTATAGTATAAATATAAATGAAAATAAATAAAAAGACCATCTGAAATTTGCCCCAATAACGCTGCTTAATATGAAAAACAAAGGTTTCGCTAAGCTGCCAATGGGTTTGATCGCATTGGTGCTTTTAATGCTGTAAGAAAATGATGTTCTTGTTTCAAAAATATTTCAATTCACTTTTCATTGTATTCAATCTGCTGCTGCTTTCTTCATTATCGAAATAGAGTGTAACTGATGATAAAGTAAAATTAATGGCTAATTTATCCGATAGTCATACAGTAATTAGAAATGCACGCATTATAAATGAGGGGAAAGATTTTTTCGGTGATGTTTATGTGGTAGGCAATAGAATTGAAAAGATAGATTCAAAAATTGATCCTCCTTCCTATATCAATTATGAGGAAGTGAATGCAGAGGGCCTTATTCTGATACCAGGCATGATTGATGCACATGTTCATTTTCGAGAGCCAGGACTGACTTACAAGGGATCCATTCAAACTGAATCCGCCGCAGCGGTCAGTGGAGGGATTACCTCCTTCATGGATATGCCCAATACCCTACCCAATGTCCTCACGAGAGAGATATTGGAGGAAAAATACAAGATTGCTTCTCAGTCATCCTTGTGCAACTATTCCTTTTTCATGGGATTGTCCAAAGACAATTTGGACGAGGCATTGCAAACCAGCACAGAAGATGTTTGCGGACTCACCGATGACGGTTTGTATCTCGAGGGTGGCAAATTGCTTTGCAATGATCCCGAATACCTTGAACAATTGTTTGCGAGGGCACCTCATTTGGTTGCCTTGCATTCAGAGAATGACAATATCATTGCAGCCAATTTATTTCATTTCAAGAAGCAGTTTTCAGAATTCATTCCACCTTCCTTCCATAGTTTGATTCATGATCAGTATGCTTGTTTGACTGCCACCATGAATCTTCTTGACATGGCAAAGAAGTTCAACAACAGGTTGCACTTGCTGCACATATCAACGGGACCAGAATCTGAACTTTTTGAACAAAGCAAAGATGTGCGCAGCAAAAGAATTACTTCCGAAGCATGTGTACATCATCTCTACTTCAATACCAGTGATTATGAAGAACTTGGTAACCTAATCAAATGGAATCCCTCCATTAAAAGTATTGTTGATCAACAAACCCTGAGGCATAATCTTTATACCAACAAAATAGACATGATCGCAACAGATCATGCTCCGCACACACTCAATGAAAAGATAGGTACATACATGGATGTAAAACCAGGAGGTCCAATGGTACAGCATGCTCTTTTGGTATTGCTTGAAATGTATCATCAACATAAAATATCGCTGGAAAAGATTGTCGAAAAAACAAGTCATCATGTTGCTGAAGCCTATCGGATACGGGAAAGGGGGTATATCAGAGAGGGATATTTTGCAGACTTGGTCCTTCTTGACCTAAATGAGGATGTTTTGGTAACAACAGAGAATATCCGGTATCGATGTAAATGGTCTCCCCTGATCGGTAATGTCTTGAGAGGTAAAGTCAAAAAAGTTATGGTGAATGGACATTGGGCATTTGACAATGGCATGGTCAATGATGCTTGCCTGGGAATGCGAATGAAATTTGAAAAAGACAGATAACAGAAATGCATACAGGGTTTACTTTTGAAGTACTTGCGGCTAATCTGACCCCGGTCTTTATATTCCCATGGCATTTGGGGTAACCTTCCCGTTCAACATCACCCTTGGACTGCCCTTGTACTATATGATCATCCAGTGCTAAAAAATGCAGTAATTTGCTGACATGGCCATCCGCTCTTCAGCAGAAGATTTTGGTAATCAAAGGATCATCTTCTTTGACGCTGTTTGTAATCTTTGTCAGCAATCAGTTCAGTTCATCCTGGCACACGATCCCAAAGTCATTTTTTCTTTTGCTTCTTTGCAGGGGGAAGCGGCTAAAAAAATCCTTTCTTCCCGGCAGCTGGACGCTCAGCAAATGAATTCATTTGTTCTACTGGAAAAGGGCAAGGTTTATACCCGATCCACAGCCGCTTTGCGGGTTGACAAACAAATGAGTGGGATTTGGCCGGTCCTTTGTGTATTCATGGTGGTACCTTCTTTCATTCGGGATGCTGTCTACAATTGGATCGCCCGCAACCGATACCATTGGTTCGGAAAGCTGGAAACATGTTGGATACCCAGCCCTGAGTGGAAGGAAAGATTTTTGGACTAGCTTTGCATCCATTAAACAAAACGCATGAGTCAACAAAATTTCAGCAACCACGCCCGCTATCATCCGCTTTATCATTACCTCATTGCTCCCTTGGTATTGGTGGGACTGATCGGCAGCATTGTTAATCTTACACACTGCACGCCCGAAACATGTTACAGCGCTTCTCTGCTGACATTGGTTTTTTTCATTTTGTTGATCCTGGGTTGGCTTGTGAGGGGGTATGCCCTCAAAGCACAGGACAGGGCCATTCGGGCCGAAGAAAACCTTCGCCATTTTATTCTCAGCGGTAAGCCATTAGATGCCAGGCTGAGAATGGGACAGATTGTCGCACTGCGTTTTGCATCGGATGATGAGTTTGTTGCCTTGGCAAAAAGAGCAGCAGAAGAAGGACTCAAATCAAAAGAGATCAAGCAGGCGATTCAACACTGGCGAGCCGACTATAACCGTATTTAAAAAGATCCCCCAGTACCGGGGGATTTTTTTATTTTATTATTATTTGTTCTGGATTTCTGCAACCGCAATATGAGACTCTCAATCGGTATTTCTTTTTTGTGATCTCTGCTTCTTGATCTGTTTAGGTCCGTACCAAAGCCAGAAACCAGTCACGGTAAAAGTGATCAGGGCAAATCCCATGATCAATGTATAGATCAGCTTGATCGGTTCTCCCTTGGTGCCAAAATAAAGATCAAAAAAAGATCCGTCATGCAGATCTTCAATGAGATCAGACCTTCGCTTGCTAATCTGCAATGTATTTCCGGTTGCACCATCCAGTTGCACTTCCCAGTAATCGGCCAAGTAGACAAACTTTACAATCCCCTTGTCTTTTCTGATATCGATCCGATCCAGTTTGGTGGAAGTTTCAGTACCAGCAAATGCATGCAGTGCACTATCTGCCTTGATATTCAATTCTTCCAGATTTTTCCATTCTTTCAACACAATGCTGGTTCCGTTGGTGGAGGCGGGCAGAATCAGTCCAAAGCTGTTTTTTTTCCATCCCAACAAAAGACCAGTTGTACCTATGGCAAAGAAGAAAACAAAGAGAAATACACCTGTGTATCGGTGAACTTTTCTGACAGACCGAAGGAACGATGATTGCATTCTATAAAATTAAATCTTAAATTTTAGATGTTTGGAGTACATTTTTCAATATTCAATGAATTGACAAATGATTCATGCTTGTTATCTTGCAGACATGAAAAAATCATGGGGATTCCTTTTGATATGTACTGTATGGGTACAGTTTGCGGCAGCTCAATCTGCAGAAGATGATGTCAAAAAAGTAGTCAATCAACTTTTTGAAGGCATGCGCAATGCTGATTCTGTCGCGGTCTTATCGGTTTTTGCCCCCAATGCCATCATGCAGACCATTGCCCTAAACAAAGAAGGGAAAACGATTGTTGGTCAGAGCCAAGTCAGCGGTTTTGCTTCCTTTGTCGGAAAACAGAAAAAAGGGGCTGCTGATGAGCAGATCGTTTTTGAAAGCATCCGGGTCGATGGAGATCTTGCGACGGCTTGGACGCCCTATCGCTTTGTCCACAATGGTACTTTCAGTCACTGTGGGGTAAACTCGTTCACGCTGGTAAGAATGAATGGGGAATGGAAGATCAATTATTTGATTGATACCAGGCGAAAAGAAGGATGCAAATAAGAAGTTATCTATTTATTTCTTTTTGTACCGACAGTCTTCCGGCTTTGATTTCACATAATAACTTTTGTAGTTGATGGCCTTGGGATCCATGCAACCTTCAAGATTGAGAATCTCTATGTTTTTGAATTCTACAGGATGGCTTTCGCTTTGTAAAGAAATTGTTCCTCGCTCGAGCAACTGTCCGGATTGGCCAAAAACAAGATCCTGTCCACTAACATTGCCTCCACCCACTTGTGGTTTGTTATAGGATAATACTTCCATGCCATTGGCAAAATGACGAATGAGTGAATCTCCCAGGACCAGTACTTCTGCTTTTACCCACTGATCACCATGATAGGTTTCTGATTTGGAGTTGATACAATGCGGTGTAAACAGTTTTCCATTCATTTCTACATGCGTACCGGGCGTGCATAGATTGCAAGTGGTTCTTTTGTTCTTGCCATCACCCCCCAACAATTGAACTTCGATTGACACAGGGAAATCCTGCTTCAATCCCATCGACTCTGGTGTTTGTCCGTGAACCATGATGCCACTGTTCCGGATTGCCCATCCAGGTCCCTCTTTGGCCTGATCTCCCACAAACCGGTATTCCAAACGAATCCTGTAATAGCCATAAGGCTTGTAGTAAAACAGGTGTCCGAAACGCTCATCGAATTTGTCGTAAGCATCATAACGCACAATCAGCTTGCCATCTTCTACCCTAAAGGTGTTGCCAAAATTTTCACCTGCCGGATGGTTCCTGATCTTGGGCTTCCATTTGCTCAGGTCTTTTCCATTGAACATGGATTCCCATTCTTCATTGTTGGTTTGTGTAAATGAAGCAGTAGAAATGGCAAGTATCAAAATGGTCAGGATGCATTTGTTCAATTTCATGATGGTGTTGGGTTTCTGTTGTTGTTCAAATTAAGTCAAGTCGGCAAATATTCCTTAAATTAATATCATTAAATCAATGACCCTTCCATGCATTACAGCTTTTCGCCTAGAAGCACTTCATTTTTGATTTGTTTGTTTTTGATCAGTTTTTTTACTCGTTCATGCAAACGAAATCCCCAACCTATTCCTGAAGGTTTTCAAATTGAAAAGGGATTTCTTCTGACCAAAGTCGCCTCAGAACCAATCGTTATTGATCCGGTAGATCTTGAGTTTGATGAACACGGAAGGGCCTTTGTGATGGAGATGCCAGGTTATCCCATGGAGGACAAGGAAAGCCGCATCAAGATTTTGTACGATAAGAATGGCGATGCTCTCTACGACAGCAGTTCTGTTTATGCAGAAAATCTGCGCATGGCCAATTCCATGATGCCATACAAAAAAGGAATGCTGGTAGCAGCACCACCTTACCTGCTTTACCTGAAAGATACCAATGCCGACAACAAGGTGGATCGAGTGGATACAATCATGGGAGGATTTTCAACGGGAAACCTACAGCATAATTACAATGGTCTGGTTTATGGATTGGACAACTGGATCTATGCTGCCAATGGAGGTAATTCCGGCAAGCCTTATTGGTGGGGAGACACCAGTTCTGTATTGGACATGCGTGGACAAGATTTTCGGTTTCAGCTGGAGACCAAAAAAATGGAAAGGTTGGGTGAATCCTCTGGTGGGTACGGTTTTGGGATGGATCCTTATGGGCGTTTCTATGAAACCCATAATCTCGAACATGTCTCCCATCTTGTTTTTCCGGATCGGTATATCCGGGACATGCCCCTCCTGAAAGCGCATTCGCTCTCCAATATTTCAGATCATGAAGAAAACGGTACTTCCCGCATTTATCCGATCGGTCAGCAGGAAACCAGGGTCAACCATCCCGAACAGTCGGGTTATTTTTCCGGCTCCTGTGGGATTCTACACTATGGTGGTGGAGCTTTTGGAAAACAATATGATCAAACAGTATGGGTGGCAGATGTTGTATTGAACCTGATCCATGTTGATAAGATCAAGCCCAAGGGCGCCTCTTTTACTGCCTCCCGGATGACTGAGAGAAAGGAGTTCATGGCGAGTAGCGACAGATCCTTCCGCCCTGTGAACATGAGTGTAGGGCCCGATGGTTCGATCTATGTAATTGACATGTATCGAAAAGTTATCGAACATCCTGAATGGATACCCGATGAAATCGAAGACAGCCTTGACCTTGATGCGGGAAAAACGGAAGGGAGAATATACCGCATCCATAAGAATGTAGCTGCTTCCGGTCTGGATCTTGCCCTGTTTCAAACTCATGAAGGATTGGTAAAGGCATTGGGGCATCCCAACCAATGGGTGCGCATGACGGCGCATCGGTTGTTGATGGAAAAACCCCTGGATGAGAAAGCTATTGGTTTGCTGGAGCATACGTTCAACAGTAACAACAATTTTTCTCGTTTGCATGCGATGTGGATACTCGCGGCCCAACAAAAGTTGACCAAGGCAATGCTCCTTCAATCTTTGGATGATAAAGATGCGGGCATCAGAGAGAATGCTTTGAAAATCGCAGAAGCACAATCAACCGATTCGAAAATTTGGCAAGGCATTATTAAGCTCTTGCAGGACAAGCATGATCGCGTTCGCATGCAAGCCTCGCTTTCCCTTTCCACTTATTCCGGCGAACTTTCATCAGAGACAAAAACAGCCCTGTTATCCGCTTTCACCCATGCGTCACAACTGAAAATGGACGACTGGCAAGTGGCTGCATTGTCCTTGGCTTCTCATCGGTTCTATGATGACTTTTTTGTTCACCTTCTTCAATGCAACAAAAAAGCTGATGCAAGACTTTTGTCATCACTTGTCCGAATGACCCATGATGAATCGTCATGGGTCAAGATGATTCGTGCTTTGTCGGCCAGCTCCATTCCGAATGTTTCAATCAGAGCCGTACTCCAACAGATGCAGCAGTTGGATTTGAAACCATACAAGGTGGATCTGAACAAAGTACTAAGCTTGTTAGAAGAAAATGGAGACCCATCCATGCTTTCATCCTTATCGGTCATCAGACAAAAGATTGGACTTCCCCCTTCTATCCGGTTCATGACCTTGAGCAAGGAAGCCATGGCCATCGTTTTGGATAACAGAAAGCCAGACAGCACCAGAGTCGAAAACATGGCCTTGGTCAATAGAGTACCTTACCCAGAGAAAAAAGAGTTGCTATTCCAATGCCTGCAAAATTCACAGCCATTGCAGCTGCAGGAACAAGCTTTGCGACAATTGTCTGAGGAACGTGATCCACAGATTGGTCAGCGCATCGTTGCCATGTGGAAACAGCTAGGTCCACAAACAAGAAGATATGCCAGTGATCTGTTGTTGTACATCGAGATTCACCATGATGCCTTGTTGACAGGACTGGAGGAAGGAATTATCAATATCGGTGAAATGAATTTTGATCTGGAGAGAAGAAGAACTCTCTTGTGGTGGACTGATAATGAAACCACAAAAAAGCGTGCCGCTAAACTCTTTTCCGATGCAGGCGTTGTCAACCGTCAAGAAGCGATTGCCAAGATGAAACCTGCCCTTTCCTTGAATGGAGAAGCCAATCAGGGCGCCTTGGTCTTTGCCAATATTTGTGCCAATTGCCATGTCTATGGCAACCAGGGGAAATCAGTCGGACCCACTCTGACAGAGATCAATCGCAAAAGCAAGGAAGCTATCCTGCACGAGATACTTGATCCCAATTCTGCAGTGGATACGCGCTATGTTAGCCATCGTTTGGAAACCCGATCTGGAGACATACACATTGGTATTGTTGCAGTTGAGAACGATCGAATGGTGACCATCAAGAAAATGGGAGGCTCCGAGGTTACGATTCCGCGTGCTGATATCAAACAACTCAGCTCTTTGGGTACTTCGTTGATGATGGAGGGACTGGAAGGCAGCCTGACCCATCAGCAAATGGCCAATCTGTTGGCGTACTTGCAGAAAGGCGTAAACTGAGTTATTGCTTCAACTGACTCGTGAATGTGCTCTCAAAGATTTTATCGGCATTTCCCGCTTCAAAACCATCTCGAAAATGTTCTCTCTTCAATTCGTTTTTGTGGAGATGCGTGAATGCAGGCAATATACCCCGTTCTGCAAATTCAACATAGCTGCCTGCAATTGGCAAACGCATCCCATTGGCAAAGGGTGCTTCGATCACTTGCGCGACCGTTGAACTTTGGCGCAGCAGTCCATCAGGACTTACCTTGATCTTACCCCCGGAATTGTTGAGTTTGATGCCGATGCTTTCCAGGAAAGCGTTGAATTGCTCACAAGTATTGTATCCCTCCTTCAGGTGATGCAAACTGATCGTATAATGATTGAGATAGTAGCGGTTGTAGATAACCCAGGCAGCGTATTCTGATTCGGACAACAATCTTTGGTAGTCTGCTACTGAGGGCAAGCGCCATAATCCCTTATGGAGAAATTCCCCTACTGCCTGTGCATCATTCAAATCCAAATCATCCACCGGATCGGATTTCACCTCATCCGTATAAGATAGAATGATCTGCTGTGCTTCTTCACTCAGTTCATTCACCCTTAATTCACTGATGAAAATTCTGGGAAAATGTTCTTCAGGAGGGGCATACCAATAGGCGTCCAATTTTTTTGCCGCGAAATTCAAGTGCTCTTTTTTGCTGTAGCCATAATGGAGGAAGATCTTTTCCAAAGATTGCAACCCTAGTTGAGGCACACCAAGTGTACGAAAGGCAATATGATCATTTTGAATATCCTCCTTATTCCCTATGATGCCATTGTTGATCATGGCATTGACGATCTTCATCACATCCGGAACCCTCTCGCTGTATCGTTGCATGAGCAGGTCCATGATGATATGCAATCCGGCTATCTTATCCATTGTGCAAAATTAGGCAAACAGAAGACGATTTATCTAATACCAATATCCAAAAATGATATTCACCTGCTACTGCCAATATACATAAAAAACATGCCTGGTCATTCCTTTGTGTGAAGTCTTACCTTTGTTTTCATGATATTTCCTATCAAGGTTCCCTATCTGATCACTCCCGATATCAGCAAATACCAGGGAGAGCCTTTCAGCAAAAGGCCTGATCCAACCTATTTGATGCAAAAAATGGTTGAATTGGAGCGTTTCGGTGATCAGGTTGTTTCAGTTCTGCCATCTGCAAAGGATAGCATCAAAATTGTTTGTCAATACTTGGGAAAGGAAGGGATCGATCTAAAAGAACTGGCCTTGCAGTTCGAAGAAGACATTGCCATTTTAAGGGGAGGGGTATTGGAAGCGATCTGTTTTTGTTTTCCCAGTGGCTTCATCCCGGCTGAAAAAATTGGCATGAATTTTTTTGACATGCATCTTCCCGTTGCAGATGGACAAAGATTGCGGTCGGCGAGCGATAAAGTAACCGCCCTGATTTCCAAGGAGGGAAATATGTTCAGGCGATATGTGTGGACGGTCACTGCATTACAGGGTCTGAGTCAGCATCCATCGTTGGTTCGGCCTGAGCCAAAGTCCATTGCTGATTTGTATTTCAGGACCGAAACACAGACCACGATTGGATTACCCGATGAAAGGTGTTTGTTTTTTGTAAAAGTAGAGATGCACCCATTGGATCGGGTATGGGAAGATAAAGAGAAAAGGGAAATGTTGCTGGCTAGCATCCGCTCAATGACAGAGGATACATTGACCTATAAGAATCTTCACCAGATCAAACGCCTCTTGAACAGTTGATCTATTTCACCCGCAGTACCAGTGCATACAGGATCGCATCTATGATCAACAGCCTATTGGCTGTATCCACTGCATTCCAGTCGGCACTCTGCCACATCGAGAACCATTCCGCCCCCACGACAGAGAAGGAGATAAACCAAAGCAAAATCCCCAATGCAAGTGCTATATAGGCTGGTTTTTTTTGTTCCGCAAATGTTTCTGTATTCGATGAAAGATGTTTAAAGAAGCGGTAAGCGGCCATCAAGCCAAAGACTGCGATAAGGGATTCCAGGAAGATGATGCATGCATAAAAAAGATGGTGTACCCAGGGCAGGCTGATGGCACGGTAGCCAACAGTGCTGTTCGGAAAGATTGTATCCATGGAAAGTACATGCTTGACGAATTCAAAATTGGTTCCGTAGTCTGTGAGGTTTCCAAATGCAACCAAAAGATGAAGAAGCCCCCAGCCAAACATTAGCAGGAACAAAGGCAATCTGGCAAAGGCAACATCGTTTTTTGCAAGCATGTTTATTTTTTTATTCTTTCGATGATCAGATTTTTGAGTCCGTTAATTTCTTTTGTTCTTCTCATCTCTACAACCCTGTCACCATACACCCACATGCTGTAGAGAATATCTTTTTGTTTGAGCAATTCTTCCGGGATATCTGAATCACTGCCCTTTTTGGTAGTTATCTTAATGACTCCGTTCGCACCCCTCACTCCATAGAGAGAAGTAGATGCGACATCCTTTAAAACTTCAATGGATTGGATGTCGTTCGGATTGATAAGGTTGATGTTCGTTATGGGAACTCCATCCAGCAAATAGAGAGGAGTGGTGCCTGAAAAAATGGAATTGATACCCCGGATATTGATGCGGCCGACACCACCCGGTGAATTGTCGCTGCTCACAGTAACACCAGCTGCCTGACCGGCTATCCGCTGATTAATTCCTGCAGCTGTATTCACGTTTTTCAACTGTTTGCCATCGATGTTTGCATTGCCCCCTTCATTCTTCATTTTCTTTTCGAAAGGATCTTTTTCTTTTTTTACCAGGAATTGAAAGACCAATCCAGGACTACCATCGCCTATGCTCTGCTTGTTGATCTTCAGTTCACCAATCGAAGAAAAGGGGAGAATCGTAGTGTCACGAAAAGGCAAGCCTGTCATGATGTTTTTCTCTTCCTCAAAAAACACAAATAAAGTATCCTTTTCAATCTTGAATTTTCTCGTGGATCGGTTTGCAATAAATTTTCCATCACCACCGATGATCCCGGGAAGCGTTGCATCCTGAAAATATTTATCCAACAACCGAACCAACTCTTTTTCATTGGAGCGAAGGTCTGCCTGTGCAAATGCAGCAGCCATGAATAAAAATGAAAAGGCAAATGTGCTCAAAGACTTCATCGCTAAAAATCCTGTTTTACAAATTTATTCTTTTTTCAGTCCTCTGCCTATCGGTTGAAGAGCGCTTTTCCGATTTCTTGGATGGCCTCTTCACTGTAGGCTTCCTCTTCCAGGATACTATCATTGTAGCTGAACCATTGTTCTTCATCCGGATCAAAGTATTCTCCACAGTCTTTGCCTAAAAACAACTTGTAATTCATTTTAGGATGACCGGCAAATACGTAGCCCGGATAATACCAGTCATAATTTTCTCTTTTGAGATGATCGATTGTCAAAAGCATCAGGTATTTCCCCAAGCTGTTTTTGGCATACGCCGGATCATAGCAATGGAGCTGCGATGAGGTAGCACGCTCCCCTTTGTCAAAGACGCCCAATGCGATCAATTGTTGCTGATCATATATTCTCAATATCCAGCTGTTGAAAACCAGTTTGTTTTCTTTTGAACCCCACAAGGCATCTTCCAGGTTGTCATAGGTGTCAAAATCAATGTAGTTGCGGTATGTCCTGAACAACCAGGCATCTTCTTCGCTGAGTTCATCCAGGGGACTGAACTGGTAAGTAAATTTTCCATTTCGCCTTCTGAGTTTTAGATGAGAATCTCTCGCGTCAATATACTGGATGGCAAAACGCATCCACCAGACCCTTCGGAGACCACTGAACTCCATCGCATCGTTGAAATCAAAAAGATGGGTGCACGTGAACAGATGCTGCCGCATCCGGTACCAGCCGAGCGACAAATACATGTCAAATTCCCTTGGCAAAAGGGAGGCAGGATATTCGGTACGGTGGTAAATGTTCATGAAAAGTAAATATACCAAGGCTTCCGATTTTTTTTAGCTTGTGTTAACTTGCCTTCTCAATCCATCTCATGAAATCTTCCACAAGACAGTTGGTTTTTGCTTTTTTATTCTTTTTGGTTTTCTCCGCTCAATCACAGCAATTAAAGAAAGCTGTGTTCATCATTGCCGATGGAATCCCTGCAGACGTATTGGAAAAGCATCCTGCTCCGGTGATGAAATCCATTGCCGGAATCGGCACCTATACAAGAGCCTATGTTGGAGGGGATAAAAATGGATACTCAGTTTCCCCTACCATCTCGGCTGTTGGCTACAACAGCCTGCTCACTGGAACCTGGGCCAACAAGCACAATGTATGGGACAATGACATTGAGCAACCCAATTACAGCTATCCCACCATTTTCAGCTTGTTCAAGCAGAACTATCCTTCAAAGACCATCGGTATCTTTTCTACCTGGACCGACAACCGAACCAAATTGGTGGGGGATGGATTGGCAGCAACAGGCAATATCAAGTTTGATTTCATTTCAGACGGACATGAGCTGGATACGGTTCGCTATCCACATGACAAGCAAGCAACTTATATCAGCAAGATCGATGATCAGGTAGCTGCCGATGCTGCTGGTACCATCCGGGAAAAGGGAGTTGATCTCTCTTGGGTTTATTTGGAATATACAGATGACATGGGTCATCGCTATGGCGACAGCCCCGAGCAGAACAATGCCATCAGCAAACTCGACCAACAGATCGAACAAATCTGGAAGGCGGTACAATACCGGCAATCGAAATTCAGCGAGGATTGGATGATCGTCATCACCACCGATCATGGTCGGGATAATATGAGCGGCAAAGACCATGGCGGGCAATCCGATCGCGAACGGAATACCTGGATCATCAGCAACAAAAAACTTGACAATGCGCATGTGAAACTTGACAAACCTGCTGTTGTAGACATAGCACCTACCCTGGCCAGGCATTTGACTGTATCCGATGATGGAGCTGAAAGGGAATGGGATGGTGTTTCGATGACAGGAAAGGTATCGGTCTCCCATGTTCAGGCTGTATTGGAGAAGGGCCAGCTTCGGATCCAATGGAAGCCCTTGTTGCCCGAAGGCAAGGTGAAAATCTTGGTGGCAGCCTGTCAAGATCCTTATCAAGAAACCAATACACCCTACCTGCAGATCGGGGAGGCTGATAACGCCAAAGCAATGTTCAGCAAGCCTTATGGCATGAAGTCAAAATGGCTGAAAGTATTGGTCCAAGGGAAATACAACCATGCCAATGCATGGGTGAAGAACACAGGACAGGATCCTTTGACCACGATTGCCTTTGGATCTTGTGACGACCAATACAGGGCTGCGAAAATGTGGAAAGAGATCAATGATCAATCCCCTCAATTGTGGATTTGGGGCGGCGATAACATCTATGGTGATTCTTACAGCATGGATACCCTTCGTTACAAATACCGATTGCAACTCGCGCAACCCGGGTATCAGCAATTGAAGCAAACCGCCTGGATCACCGGCACCTATGATGATCACGATTATGGGGTGAATGACGGAGGAAAGGAATACAAGTTTAGGCGGGAGAGTAGGAACATCCTGTTTGACTTTTTGGGTTTTCCAAAAAATGACCCAGATCGTTTCCATGAAGGCGCCTATAACAGCCAGGTATATGGTCCTGCAGGAAAACAAGTTAAAGTGATTAACCTCGACACGCGGTATTTTAGGGATACTTTGGAGCGAGAGATGTATACATTGCCAAATGGGCAGCAAGAATCCCGCTACAAGCGAGTGGGAGGAAGGGATATTCTGGGAGAGGCACAATGGAAATGGTTGGAAAATCAATTGACAAATTCAACTGCCGCCATCCATATCATCAATTCCAGCATTCAGGTGATCGCCAGCGATCATCGATTTGAGAAATGGGCCAACTTCCCTGACGCACAGAAAAGATTGTATGACCTGATCACTAAAACAAAACCCAAAGGCGTGCTCATCATCAGCGGCGACAGGCACTGTGCGGAATATTCAACAATTGAGTTGCCTGGCCTTGGTTATCCTTTGTATGATTTTACTTCAAGTGGGCTCACCCATAGCTGGCCTGCTTATCGGGAGGAATTGAATACCCATCGGGTAGGGCCCTTGATCGCAGAAAGAAATTTTGGATTGATCAGGATCCATTGGGATAAACCCCAACCGCAATTGCACCTACAGGTAATAGGGGCAGGCGGCAAGCCATTGTCGGAATGGAAAATCGCTTATTAAGCAGTCCTTCAAAAATATGCTTACATTGGTGGAAGCAAAAACTTTTGCCATGAGAACGATTATTCTTTTGTTCAGCGTTTTTCTTCTCCATGCTTGTGTAATTAAAAGTCCTAAGCATGCATCCAGCATTGGAAAAATTGAAGTGATCGATACGGAATTGGCGTCTGTATTGGATACGAATGCAAGGATCGAGATCATTGCAGAAGGACATGAATGGACCGAAGGTCCGGTTTGGGTTGCATCGGAAAACAAACTCCTGTATTCCGATATTCCACAAAATAAAATCTTTGAATGGACAGAAGAAGGAGGTTCTGTTTTGTACCTTAAAAAATCAGGATACACGGGTTCAAAAGCAAGAGGCGGTGAATTGGGTTCTAATGGATTGTTGTTGGATAAAAGTGGAAAGCTCATTCTTTGTCAGCATGGCGACAGAAGAATCGCTAGGATGGATGCAGAGGTAAGCAGACCTGAATCGCGTTTCATCTCTTTGGCCGATAACTACAATGGAAAAAAATTGAACAGCCCCAATGACGCCTGTTTGCGCAGCAATGGCGATATCTTCTTTACCGATCCGCCTTATGGATTGGAAGGTTATGTGGAGGATCCTTCAAAAGAAATTTCCTTTCAAGGTGTGTACAAGGCATCAGGTGGAAAAACACAATTGATGACTGACAGCATTACCCGTCCCAACGGCATTGCCTTGCTGAACAAAGAGAAAACCTTGCTGGTAGCCAATTCCGATCCGGACAAAGCCAAATGGTATTTGTTTGACCTTGACAACAATGATAGCCTGTCCAACCCCCGCCTCCTGTTTGATGCAACGGCTTATGTTACGCCCACCAGCAAAGGATTGCCCGACGGTTTGAAGGTAGATGGCAACGGAAATATTTTTGCAACGGGACCAGGTGGTGTTTTCATTTTCAATGCTGCCGGAAAACTATTGGGAAGATTGCTCATTCCTGAAGCCTGTAGCAATATTGCTTTATCGGATGATGGTAAAACAGTTTTCATCACTGCCGATATGTATGTTTTGAAAATGAAAATTCGCCCTTAGCCAATTTGACGATGGTCCGGATGTTGCCAGGGAGAACGATAATCTCTTTTCAGCAAGGCAGTTGCATCCGGATCGCCTTTCACTATTTTTTGTGCTGGATCGTATTGCACCGGTCTACCCAACTTCATAGAAAGATTCGCCAGGATACAGGAGGCTGTTGAGATATGTCCCTGTTCAATATCCGCCACCGGTTTTGTTTTCTTATCAATGGCTTCTAGAAAATCACGCATGTGTTGTCGCGTTGCAGGAGCGGCGAATAGTTCAATGTCTTTCTCGGTAAGGTCTTCGGGATACTGTTCTCTTTCATAGACCACATCCTTGTGAATTTTTTCACTTTTGCCAGCCGGGATGAAGTCATAGCGCATCGTGCTACCGCAAAGGGTTCCTTTCTCGCCGTAGATCTTGAAGGACCAGGGATATTCCGGATCTGCAGCAGTACCCCAGGTGCGGTGCTGCCATACACAATTCAATCCATCGTATTCGAAGACGGCGTTTTGGGTATCGGCAATATTGCTCTTGCCGGGGTTGCTACCATAGATCCCGCCGGTGGAGCTGATCTTCTTCGGCCAGCCAAGGTCGAGCATCCAGCGCACCGTATCAAACATGTGTATGCACATATCCCCCATGATGCCGTTGCCATATTCCATGAAAGCACGCCACCAGCCGCGGTGCGGCATCCCATCGAAGGGTCGCATTGGCGCAGGGCCCGTCCACATTTCATAATCAAAAAACTCCGGTATCGGCTGAAGCGAAGGATTGCTGTTGTTGCGCATGTGATAGTAGCAACACATTTCCACATGGTGCACTTTCCCCAACAGTCCTGCGTCCACGATGTTGCGCTTGGCTTCCATCAGATGAGGTGTGCTCCTGCGTTGGGTTCCCACCTGCACCACGCGGTTGTATTTTCTGGCTGCGGCCACCATGGCCTCACCTTCCATCACATCTACACTGATGGGTTTTTGTACATAGACATGGGCGCCTGCTTTCATGGCTTCTATGGCTTGCAGGGAATGCCAATGGTCGGGTGATCCGATCAAGACGATATCCGGTTTTTGTTCGGCAAGCAATTTTCTGTAGTCGCCATAGGTGGCAATGGACGCCGCCGACTTGCTTCTTTCCTGCACCAATGTTTTGGCCTGGTTCAACATTTGTTTGTCGGGATCACAGAGCCCAACTATCTGAATCGGTGCCACCTGCATCAGTCGGAAAAGATCACTTTTGCCATACCAGCCTGTTCCGATCAGGGCCACACGCCGACCAGCAAGTTCGGGCGATACCTCAATCGGTAAATTCCTGAAGGATGAGAAAGCCAGCAGTGCAGCACTGTTGCGGATAAAGGAACGGCGGGATGAAGACATGGTTGATGTTTATGCTTCATGAATATACTGCATTCTCATAGTTTTTCATTCCCGATCTTTCTTGCTCTGCCGAACAGAATCTGGAAAAATAGCGGTGCTAGAAAAAGATACACTACCCAGCTTTTGTTGAGAAAGGCCAATGGGATGATGAGGACATAAACAATGGTTGGCAAGATAATCCTCCACCGCATATTGTTGTATAGGTTTTTGTCGACATTCGGATCGATAAAACGCTTCTCCCATGCATAGATCAGCATGGCCAGGTGAAGGATGCTTACCATGATGAGGTTCAGGCTGTATATGATTACACTGATGGTGGTGTTGAGGTAGTTGGCCAAAAAGCCGGATGAGAAAGGAATCAAACAAACGAACATGAGAAAAATGATGTTCAGCCAGATGCTGAAAATATTGGTTTTGATCATGTGGTGGTGATTGAAATGGGTATCTACCCAAAAGGCGCCCACCACAATGAATCCCAGGAAGAAAATGAATAATTTGGGAATGATCTGGTCCAGCATGAATCTCTTGAGATTCTCTTCATCTTCTCCTGGCGGAACCACCAGTGCAAGGGAAAGAATGGTGATAACGATCGCAAATACAGCGTCCGTGAGGGATTGGATACGGTTTACATTCAGTTCCGTGAAATGGATGGTGCTTGACTTTTTCATGAAAATGAAGGTAGGCTGGACGTCTTCTGAAATCCATGAGATGTCTAATAGGGGTTGATGATTTCTGTATTCATTTTTATTTGCCTGTTCCTTCTAAAGAAAAAAGGCAGGGTTTGAAGCCTGCCTTTTCGGAATCGAAGCATGATGGGGTATTTACCTCCCATGATTGCTCCACCTTCTTATCCAGCAAGTTATTAGTCAGGGTCAGAAACCGATTTCTATTCCGGTGTTTCGCGGTTACAGTTTAGTGCTTTTGAAACATGTATTTCTGTAACCCTATCCATCCCACTCTTTCTTGCTGAACTGAAGTAAAGATAGTATTGCCGATGAAGGGATTCCCATGACGCTGGTCATATCAAAGGCCAATAATGATTACATTCGTAGACACAACCCTTTGCCAATGAAATTTTCATTTTCTCCTTTGCGAATCGCCTTGTCCTGCTTCGCTTTGGTCGTTTTCTTCTCGTTTGTGTTTCCCCCCAAAGGATTTTGGGAGAGAAAGGCTATCTATGATACACTGACCGATCCGCAGCGAAGGTTGCCGGAAAATGCGTTGGCAGGAATCACCATTGCAGAGGGCTTGCAGGTGCAGTTGATGGCGACCGAGCCGCTTTTGCAAAATCCCACCAACATTGATGTGGATGAAAGAGGAAGGGTATGGGTGACAGAAGCCTATAATTACAGACCTGGCATCAATGGTAATCCCACCAATGCCAAAGGCGATCGCATTGTGATCCTGGAGGACAAAGACGGCGATGGCAAGCTGGAGCATTCCAAAGTTTTTTATCAGGGACCGGAACTGAATGCGCCTTTGGGGATTGCTGTGCTGGGCAAGCGCGTCATAGTTTCCCAAAGTCCATATGTCTGGAACTTTTATGACGACAATGGGGATGATGTGGCCGATAGAAAAGAGATCATGTTCCAGGGAATTGAGGGGGAGCAACATGATCATGGTGTGCATGCTTTCAGTTTTGGTCCTGATGGCAAACTCTATTTCAATTTTGGCAACAGTGGTGTCACCCTGAAAGATAAAAATGGCAAAGTGGTGTTGGACCAGGATGGCGATGAGATTGGTCCGCGCAAATACAAACAGGGCATGGTCTTCCGTTGCAATCCTGATGGATCCCAAGTGGAATGCCTGGGAGATAATTTCAGAAATCCTTTTGAAGTAGCGGTCGACAGTTATGGCACTTTGTGGCAGAGTGACAACGATGATGATGGCAACAAGGGAACCCGCATCAACTATGTCATGCCTTATGGTAATTATGGCTATACCGATGAGATGACCGGAGCAGGTTGGTCGGCCAACCGCACCAATATCGAAGACTCTATACCCTACAGGCATTGGCATCTCAACGATCCAGGTGCGGTGCCCAATATTCTTCAGACCGGTGCAGGTTCACCCACCGGTATTCTCGTGTATGAAGGGAAACTTTTACCCGAAGCCTTTCAGCACCAGCCCATCCATTGCGATGCGGGTCCCAATGTGGTACGCGCCTATCCCATTTCCAACAATGGAGCCGGCTACAAGGCATCCATCATCAATATCTTAAAAGGTGATCTCGATCGTTGGTTCAGACCTGCTGATGTTTGTGTGGCACCGGATGGATCTTTGATCGTGGCCGATTGGTATGATCCTGGAGTGGGGGGTCACCAGGCGGGGGATCAGGTGAAAGGAAGGATTTATCGCATCGCCCCCAAAGGCAATGATCGTTATGTCATGCCTGCCATGGATCTCAAAACCATCAAGGGCTCCATCGATGCTTTGAAGAATCCCAACCTGGCCATCCGCTTCCATGCGGTGCAAGCCTTGCAGGGATTTGGGAAGGAAGCCATTCCATCATTAGAGACTATGTGGAAGAAAGAGACTGATCCTGCGATGCGGGCCAGGGCCTTCTGGATGCTGATGCAAATACCATCAGCCGATCATGATCGTTATATCAAACAATCCATCAAACAGGATGATCCTCAACTGAAGATGCTGTCTTTGCGGGCTGCAAAATATTTAGGACTTGATCCCAATCCGATCATCAAGGTTTTGAAAAATGATCCGGATCCGCAGGTCAGAAGAGAATGCATCATTGCGCTTCACCATAACAAGTCGGCTGATGCCGCTGCCTTGTGGGCGGATCTTGCCTTGCAGCACAATGGAAATGATAGATGGTATTTAGAGGCACTAGGCATCGGAGCCGATGCGCAATGGGATGATTATTTCAAGGCTTATTTGCAAAAGGTGAAAGATCCTTTGGCAACAGCCGGAGGAAAAGATATTGTTTGGAGGGCAAGAACGCAGACAGCAGCACCTTATCTCGCAACCCTGGCCATGGAGGATCGTGCTGCATTGAAAGAACGGCTTCGCTATTTCAGGGCTTTTGATTTTAACCAGGGCCCCGAAGCGACCCGTTCGCTTTTGGAGATCATTGCCAAGAACAATGGCAAAGACAGGATGGTTGACAGGCTGGCACTCAATTCCCTGAGCGATGCTGCTGTTAAAAATTCTGCACAGGCCATGAAAGCGTTGAAGCAGGTGGTAAGAGATGTCTATGGAACCCGTGATTATATTGACCTGGTCAACCGATACGAACTGTCAGAAGAGAAAGGGCCTTTGGTGGAGCTGGCTGTTTCCAAAACCAGCAATGAAATTTCAAGAGGTGCGGTGAGGACTTTGTTGGCCTATAAGGAAGCTGCAAAAATTCTGGAAATCATGAAAGGAACTGATACAAGCAGGGCCAAGGCCATGATGATGGCCCTGTCAGGCGTGGGATCCACTGTTTCCGTTAACATGTTGCAAGATTATGCCATGGATGAAAAGAATGAATTCATCCTGCGCAAATTTGCAGCCTCCAGGATCGGCAGAAGTGGGGAAGGAGAAAAAAGGGTATTGTCTATTTTGAAAAAAGGTCTGGTACCCGAAGCACTCATCCCGGATGTGGTGGCCAGTGTAAGCGGTGCCTGGCAGAAAGCGGTTCGGATCGAAGCAGCCTCCTATCTCCCCAAGAAAAAAGAAGAATTGGTTCAGTTAAAAAAACAAATAACCATCGATGCCTTGAATGGAGTGAAGTCCATCGCATCCAATGGAAAGATTGTCTTTCAGTCGAACTGCGCCATCTGTCACAAGGTGGGCAAAGAAGGCTATGATTTTGGTCCCGCACTTACCGCTATCGGTGCCAAGTATGACAAAGAGGGAATGTGGAAGGCGATCGCACAGCCTTCAGAAGGCATCAGCTTTGGCTTTGAGGGATGGAATGTTCAGTTGCAGGATGGCACGGTATACAGCGGCATCATCAGCAGCAGAACAAAAACAGATATCGAATTGAGAATGCCAGGAGGCCTGGTACAAAAGCTCAAGGCATCATCAGTGAAGTCCATGGAGCAAATGAAAAGTTCCATGATGCCGGAGGGGCTTACAGAGAACATGGGTATCCAGGAGGTGGCCGATCTGATGGCTTATCTGGAACAGTTGAAAAAATAAAAATGCAGGTGCATATGGAGGAGAAGATCATATCATGGGGCATCATTGGATGCGGAAATGTGACAGAGCTCAAAAGCGGACCGGCCTTCAACAAGGTTCCACAATCCAGATTGCATGCCGTCATGCGCCGTGATGCCGCCAAGGCCGAAGATTATGCAAAGCGTCACGGAGTACCCGTATGGTATGCCGATGCTGAACAATTATTGGACGATCCCCAAGTCAATGCAATCTATATTGCCACACCACCCTTGTACCATGAAGAATATGCACTGGCCGCTCTGGACAGGGGGAAGTACGTTTATGTAGAAAAGCCTGTTGCCCTCAATGTTGCTGCCTGCAAGCGAATCCTTGAGGTGGTCAATAAAACCAATGGCAAACTGGTCGTAGCCCATTACAGAAGAGGACTTCCCATGTTCAACAAGATCAAAGATTTGGTGGAAGAGGGGATGATAGGGAAAATTAAATCTATCAGACTCAACATGTGTCAGCCCTTGCACCCATCAGTGGTTGCCGAAAGCGAAGAGAACTGGCGAATTGATCCGGCCATCAGCGGCGGTGGTTATTTCTATGACCTGGCACCCCATCAGCTGGACATCATCCAATATATTTTTGGTATTCCCCTTCATTGGAAAGGCGTATCCGCCAATCAATCGAAGCAACATACTGCTGAAGATGCCGTGGCGGGTGTGATGTTGTTCAAAGACGATATTGTTTTCGAGGGGCACTGGAATTTCAATGCTCCGGCTATGCTCAAAGACGACAGTTGTCAGATCATCGGGGAGAAAGGCTATCTCCAATTTCCATTTTTTGGCAATGAACTAAGGATCGTCACTGAGGAAAAGGTAGACCTGTTGACTTTCACGCATCCTGAAAACATTCAGCATCCCATGATCGGGTACATGGTAAATTATTTTTTGGGAAAAGGGAACAATCCCTGTTCTATTGATGAGGCCATCTGCAGTTTACAGGTGATGGAAGATTTTGTTTATTAGCCCAATTGAATGAGATGAACTTTACCATGGTTCAGCTGTTTAATTTAATTCCAACAAATCAAATCTGATGAGATTTATTTTCTTCTTCCTTTTATTCTCTTCAAGCCTTCATGCCCAGATAGATCCACAAAAAGTTACCATTGCCCGTGACCAATATGGGGTACCGCATATTTTTGCGAAGACCGATCCTGAAGTTTCTTACGGACTGGCATGGGCGCATGCAGAAGATGATTTTGAAAGCCTTCAGAAGGTTGCCCTTCCCTCCAAAGGGCTGATGGGACGGGTATATGGCAAGGATGCTGTAGGAGCAGATTATGCATTTGCCTTGTTCAGGTGCAGGGAGATCACGGAAGAAAAATGGACCACTCTTTCTCCTGAATTCATCAGGCTGATCGAAGGCTATGTGCAGGGATTGAATGATTATGCCCAAAAACATCCCGAAGAGGTATTGCACAAAGAGCTTTTCCCGATCAGTTTGAAAGATTATATCGCTTCATCTGTGCTGGCCCTCACTGTTTTCAATGGTGGTGATAAGGCCCTTTCCGCCATTTTTACCAATAAAGTGGATCCCTTGATTGATTTCGATAAAATGGGTTCCAATGCCATCGCCATTCATCCTTCCAAGACGCAAACAGGGGAAGCTTTTTTGGCCATCAATGCACACCAACCCAATGAAGGTCCGGAAGCATTTTATGAAGCCCACGTGAACAGTGAAGAGAACTGGAATGCCTTGGGCGGCCTGCTTGCTGGCGGTCCTTGTATCCTCCATGGTGTCAACGAAAATCTGGGATGGGCCCATACGGTGAACCTATGCGACAGGATGGACATCTATCAGTTGCAAATGAATCCCAAGAATGCCGATCAGTATCTCTATGACGGGCAATGGGTGGATCTTGAAAAAAAGAAGATCAAATTGCTCATCAAAGGTGTTCCGATCCCGATCAGCAGGGATTTGCTCTGGAGCAAGTATGGGGCCACCATGAAAAATGATCAGGGTGTTTTTGCGATCCGTTTGGGGGCAAACATGGAGATCAGGGCTTTGGAGCAATGGTATCGGATGAACAAGGCAAGGAATCACACAGAGTTCTACAATGCCATCGGCCTGCAGGGCCTTTCGATGTTCAACATCATGTATGCTGATAGACGGGATACGATCTTTTATATCAACAACGCGCTGATGCCGGTCCGCAATCCCTCTCCGGAATTCAACTGGAAGAATACCCTGCCCGGGAATACATCGAAAACCTTGTGGACAAGTTTTCAGAAGATCGGTGAATTGCCACAGTATGTCAATCCGAAGAGCGGATATCTTTTCAATACGAATCATTCCTCCTTTCTGGCTACTGCACAGGAAGACAATCTTCGTCCCACTGCCTTTCCTGTGCAAAGTGGTTGGGAAACGAATCAGAACAACCGCAGTGTCAGGGTGATGCAAATGATGCCTACCGGGAAGATCGATTATGCCACTTTCAAAAAGATCAAATTCAACAGACAACTTCCAACTCCCTTGCAATATATGTATGGAGTGGACAGTCTGTTTTTGATGAAGCGTGAGGAATATCCACAATATGATTCGCTCTTGCAGGTGCTGCAAAGCTGGGACAGAAAGGGTGATGCCGAAAGCAAGGGAGCTGCTGTATTTTTATTGATCTACGAAAATGTATCAAAAGCCATGCGGGGTAAGGAACCACAGCAGCTTACCAAGCTTGAATGTGAAAATACCCTTCGGGCTGTCCAAGAGTACATGAGAAAAAATTTCGGCACGGTGAATCTAAAACTGGGGGATATCCAAAAATTGGTCAGGGGCGACAAGGAATATCCGGCTCCTGGGTTACCTGATTTGCTGGCTCCTGAGTGGGGCGTTGCCTGGAAAGATGGCAAAAGGAAGATAACCGGAGGGGATGCCTATGTGGCAATGGTCCGTTTTCCCAAAACAGGACTCCCCATCATTGAAACGGTCAATACCTATGGGGCTTCTTCCAAAAAAGGAAGTCCGCATTTTGATGACCAGGTGTCTCTTTTTCTGAAACAGGAACTGAAACCCATGACATTGGACAAAGCGAAAGTGTTGGCAGAAGCCAAAAGGGTATACCATCCCGGAGAGTGATCATTTCGCTCCGATCATCACACCAAACCGACCATATACTTTCTCTTTGATGTTTTTGTGCCATACCCTGGACACCTCTGCATCCAACTGAAGAGCCTGTATGCAGCCTGCTTCTATAAAATGTTTGGCAAGGGACCGTTCAGAAGCCTCAAGGCAGGCAAAATAAACTTTGCCCTCCTTTGTGACACCAACGCCATTTCTCATGAGCACCCTCTCTTTGATAGAAAGCCGCGGATTCATTCTCCCATTGATGACCAACAGGGGGGAAGATTGCAATGCGTAGGTCATCTCAGCTATTTTCAAGGTAGGCTTGACCCCTTCGATAAAGGCCTTTCCTGATTGTATAAAAAACACTCCATCTCCCCGAGAGGCAGGCATTCGCTTTGGATTTTCTTCCACCACCAGCGATTTGTACTTTTTCCCATTTTCAACATAGAGACCTAATGGTTCATGGCGGGAATTGAATTTCCCTCCATTGGTCAGGAAAATCAATTCAGGTTTCAGTTTTCTTACATTGTCAAATGTCAACAATGGGTGTTCTTCTGCATCCAGCCAGTGCATCGAAAGATTTCTTGGATCAAAGTACTGCCCTAAAGATGTCAAACTCAACAATACCAGTGAAATAGTAAAAAGTGGTAAGATGGTGGATCTCATTCAGCAAAGTTGATGCTTTAATTAACATATATTGCTCTTATGAATAAAAAAGATCTATTATTTGAGTTAAGTAACAATACATATGCCACACTCAAGCCTTCAGGAATTCACGGTATCGGTGTTTTTGCCATTTGTGATATTCCTAAGGGAACAAAAAATATTTTTTCATCAGACAAGTCTGAATGGCACAAGGTAGAGAAGAAAGAGGTCGATGCTCTTCCTGGACATGCAAAGGCATTGGTGGAGAATCATTGTTTGTATGACGAGGATCATTATTTTATTCCCGAATATGGGTTTAAACTCTTTGACATGATTGTATTTCTGAATCATTCAGACGAGCCCAATTTGCGTTCCGTCAATGATGGAGAATATTTTGAATCCTTGAGAGACATTCTTGCTGGAGAGGAATTGTTCATTGATTACGGTTCCATTGTAGATGGTGATTAACATCATGAGTGATCTCAACTTTCATCATTGATGGGGTAATTTATTGCTTTTAGTTTTGGTGCTTGTAAAACAAAAACAATCACCATGAAAAAATTACTGCTATCCATTTTATTGATTACAACTGTTTTATTCTCTAATGCCCAGATCAGCCAAAACAACTGGATGGTTGGTGGATCATTTGCTTTTACTTCAAGTGAAGTCATGGATATTACAACCAAGACCACTTTGTTCTCGCCCAATATTGGCTATTTTTTTGTAGACAGGTTTGCAGGAGGAATCAAAGGAAATTTATCAGCATTAAAAATGGAGGGAGAAGATGTTATGTCTTCTTCGATGTTCGGCCCCTATCTGCGTTATTATCTGCTCAAAAATGATAAAGACTTTAACCTGCATTTCGATGGTAGTTATATGTTTGGCGCAACCAAGGCAGCTGGAGAAACCTTCAACCAGAATGGTTATGAATTGGCTGTAACACCCATGGTGTTTCTGAACAAACATACTGCATTGGAATTAAGGGTTTCCTATGGATCTGTGGATACAGAAGGTGAAACAGAAAGGACCAATACCTTTGGGTTGGGGGTTGGCTTTCAGATTCATTTGGGAGGAGGGGCCACCAAAAAATAACAGGTTACCCTCTTGTTAATGCAAAAGCAGCGGCACCAATGGCTCCGGCCAGATCCTGGTGAGCTGCTTTTTTTATTTCAACTTTGTTGCCTCCGGTTCTCCATTCATATTGTTCCATGAATTTTTCCAGTGGTAGGAACAATGCATCACCAGCTTCAGCAATGCCTCCGCCGATCACCACTATCTCTGGAGAAAGGATATTGGTGAGGGAAGAAATTCCGATGGCCAATTGACGAACAGAAAGCAGCCAGATTTCTTTTGCCGATGCATTGCCATTTTCAGCAGCTGCAATAAGTTCATGTGTAGAACTGTATTTCCCTTCGGTTCTCTTCTGGATGGTACAATTGCCGATACAATCTTCCAGACTTCCGGGGATGCCAGTAATATCAGCTTCTCCCAAATGATCGATGACCATATGTCCTAAATGTCCTGCTTTGTTGAAAGCACCCTGATAGGGTTGGCCATTGATCAAAATTGCGCCACCAACACCTGTGCCCAACGTTAGCATGATGGCATGTTTTTTATTATGACAAGCGCCATATCTTGCTTCGGCCATCAGGGCGGCAACTGCGTCATTCAATACAGTCACTTTTCGACGAAGTAATTGATCCCACTGAAAATTTTCCAGTCCTTGCATCCTTCCCGGCATGAAGGCAATGCATCGATTCTGCTCATCTGGAATACCAGGTGCTGAAATGCCAACGGGACAGTCGAGCTGATTGATTTTTT
>Ga0315907_10001359_pt1 | contig 33120 bp, 26 predicted proteins | sample LakEriMetagenome_3_FD_203525 | JGI IMG/M metagenome (GOLD analysis project Ga0315907, IMG submission 203525) | Freshwater fungal communities from buoy surface, Lake Erie, Ohio, United States - Buoy 12 MA123 | ecosystem: Environmental > Aquatic > Freshwater > Lake > Lake biofilm | place: USA...
AGGACACCCCGCGCTGGTTCAGGTAATCCCACTGGGCGCGCGTTTCCACCCCTTCGGCAATCAGCGGCACATCCAGCTGCGCGGCCAGTCCGATGATGGTGTCAAGCACCGGACGTCGCACCGTCTGACCGTCGATGGTGCGCACAAAGCTCTGGTCGATCTTGATGCGGTCAATCCGCAGACGTTCCAGCAGCGCCAGACTCGACTGGCCGGTGCCGAAGTCGTCCAGCGCAATGCGCCAGCCGGCATCGCGCAGCCCGCCCAGCGCGTGCGATGCGCTTGCATCGACAATGTCCCGCTCCGTCAGTTCAATGAGCACGTTCACTGCAGGCAGGGAGTCGGCGCTGAATACTTCGGCCAGGCGCTGTGCGAAGTCACCTCGGACCAACTGCCCTGGTGTCACGTTCACCGAAAAGTACAGTTGCGGATGGCGCCGCGCCAGGTCACCCAGGCGATAAGCCGCCATCCCCATCACGAGGTCCGACATCTCGTTGATCAGCCCGCTGCGCTCGGCTTCCTCGATGAACTCGCCGGGCGTCACGACCCCTCGGTGGGGATGCAGCCAGCGCATCAGCACCTCCCCGCCAACGCATCGGCCGCTGTGCATCTCGACGATCGGCTGCACCCAGGGTTCAAACTGCCGCTTGCGCACGGCGCCTTCGAGGCGGCTCACCAGTCGCGCCCGCGAAATCACGGAGCGCCAAAGCCCCAGCACCACCGCTGCGCCCAGCAGCAGCCCGACCAGCGTCCAGGACGGCAAGCCAGTGAAGACGGACTTGACCAATGCCGAATAGTTGACATCGGCCGCGACATTCAGGCCATAGCGATCCGATGCTCTCAGGTGCCGCAACCAGGGCACCGTGGCGCCCGACGCGCCCGCTTCGCCTCCTACCAGTACCGCCAGTGGTTGGCCGCTGGGCGTCAGCACTTGGAGGGCGATGGATGCAAGCACCTGGTCGAGGTCAGGCACGGCCTGCAGCAGCTTGGGATCCATCAACTGGGCGATGAAGGCGCGCCGGTCCATGTCGGCCTTGATCACCCGGCCGTCGCTCACCTGAATGGCGGCCACCAACCGCCGCTCGATCGTCTGGCGGGTGTACAGGGTGATTTCGCCCCGCGTCTTCTCGCGCAGGTCCGTATCCGCCGCCAACGGCCCCAGCGGACCGCACAACGTTTTCCCATCCGGACTGAGAACCATGATCTGGGTGAGCAACTCGGATTCCAAGCTGCGCCTGACGAGCGCCTCGGACACCTCGGCCGTGCAGTCCGTCAATGCGCCTTGAAGGGCCGGGTCCGACGCCACGGCACGGAGCTCGTCCCGCACGCTGTCGAGCACCGCGTGCACGCTGCTCAGGGCGAACGCGCTGGCCTGGCCTGTCAGGGAACGGTACATCCCCACGGTGCTCAAGGCCACCATGCACACCGTGGCCAAGGCGCATGCCACCACGATCAGCAGGGCACGGGTGCGGCTCGGCGACAGCCGGCGATGGTGAGCCCTCCAGCCGCCCATGCTGCCGTCGATCAGGCTCCTGACCCAACGCAGCGTCCAGCGGCGCTCCTGCGGCATGACTGCGCTTGGTATGGGGTTGTCGTCGGCCATCTCTGAAGGTTCTTCCGTCGCATCCCGCGCCCGAACCGATGATCGAATTCGTCAGGATGCCCGGCAGCGGCGTGGCTGCCGGCGTTGGAGGCATGAAATATAGGGCGTCCCAACACCGCGGCACCGACAGTCGCGCCCAGGGCGAATGACGACAGGGAGTCCATGAGAGTCGAAACAGGTCGGTCGGCGAGCGCGAAGGGGTTGAGATCCCCTACCCGCAGCACGTGGTACGTCAGGCGACCTGAGGCGCCCGGCCACGGAGTGGTTCAGGCCACCGTGACCGGAATCTTGCCGATCCTGGCCTGCCACTCCTTCGGGCCGGTCTGGTGTACGCTGGTGCCGCTGGCGTCCACGGCCACGGTCACCGGCATGTCCTTGACGTCGAACTCGTAGATGGCTTCCATGCCCAGGTCGGCAAAGCCCACCACCTTCGAGGCCTTGATGGCCTTGCTGACCAGGTAGGCCGCGCCGCCCACGGCCATGAGGTAGGCGCTCTTGTGCTGGCGGATGGCCTCGATGGCCACCGGGCCGCGCTCGGCCTTGCCCACCATGGCGATGAGGCCGGTCTTCTCCAGCATCATGTCGGTAAACTTGTCCATGCGCGTGGCCGTCGTCGGGCCGGCAGGGCCCACCACCTCGTCGCGCACCGGGTCCACCGGGCCGACGTAGTAGATGACACGGTTGGTGAAATCCACCGGCAGCTTTTCGCCCTTGGCCAGCATGTCCTGGATGCGCTTGTGCGCGGCGTCGCGCCCGGTGAGCATCTTGCCGTTGAGCAGCAGGGTCTGGCCGGGCTTCCAGCTCGCCACCTCGGCGGGGGTCAGGGTGTCCAGGTTCACGCGCTGGCTCTTCTGGGTGTCGGGCACCCAGTTCACCTTCGGCCACAGGTCCAGGCTGGGCGGGTCCATGAAGGCCGGGCCCGAGCCGTCCAGCACCACATGCGCGTGGCGCGTGGCGGCGCAGTTGGGAATCATCGCCACGGGCAGGCTGGCAGCGTGCGTCGGCCAGGTGGCGATCTTCACGTCCAGCACCGTCGTCAGGCCGCCCAGGCCTTGCGCGCCGATGCCCAGCGCGTTGACCTTCTCGTACAGCTCGATGCGCATTTCCTCGAGCTTGTTGGACGGGCCGCGCGCCAGCAGGTCGAACATGTCGATGGGCTCCATCAGCACTTCCTTGGCCAGCAGCATCGCCTTCTCGGCCGTGCCGCCCACGCCAATGCCCAGCATGCCCGGAGGGCACCAGCCCGCACCCATGGTGGGCACGGTCTTGAGCACCCAGTCGACGATGCTGTCGCTGGGGTTCATCATGATGAACTTGCTCTTGTTCTCGCTGCCGCCGCCCTTGGCGGCCACGGTCACGTCCACGGTGTGGCCGGGCACCACGCTCATGTGCACCACGGCGGGCGTGTTGTCCTTGGTGTTCTTGCGCTCGAAGATCGGGTCGGCCAGCACCGAGGCTCGCAGCGTGTTGTCAGGGTCCAGGTAGCCGCGGCGCACGCCGTCGTTGACGGCGTCTTCGATGGAGCCGGGGAAGCCCTCGAAGCGCACGTCCATGCCGATCTTCAGGAACACGTTGACGATGCCGGTGTCCTGGCAGAGGGGCCGGTGGCCTTCGGCGCACATGCGCGAGTTGGTCAGGATCTGCGCAATCGCGTCCTTGGCTGCCGGCGAGGCCTCGCCTTCGTAGGCGCGGGCCAGGTGGGCGATGTAGTCGGCCGGGTGGTAGTAGCTGATGTACTGCAACGCGGCGGCAACGGTGTCGACGAGGTCGGCGTGGCGGATGGTGGTGGTCATGGTCGTGCGGTGGGCGGTGGGGCGGGTGCCTCGAATGGCAGGTGGCCGAATTGGGGGGCCAGGGTGACGCCGGAGTGTATCGACGGAGCATTTGGCCACGCTGATGGGCGATGCTGGCGGGGGGTGCTGGCGAGGGAAGCCGGCCGTCCCTGCCCGTGCCCTGTAGCGGCGTGAATTCCAAGTCGAATGCAAGGGATTGCCACGGGAAGCCCGCGGGCCTGCAAGAATCCGCCCGCCCATGAATCCATTGGTCCTCATCGTCTTGCTGCCCCTGGTGGCCGGCACCGTGCTGTGCTTCGGCATTGGCAGCGGTTCGTCGCCGCTGCGGCGGCAGCTCACGGCCTGGGCTGCGGCCGGCGTGGCCGGCGCCGCGTTGGCGGTGCTGCTGTCCCTGGCGCCTGAGGTGCTGGCCGGGCGCACCCTGTTGCACCACGCCGAGTGGATCCCCGCGATCGGCCTGAACCTCAACTTCCGCCTGGACGCCCTGGCCCTGATGTTCGCGGGCCTGATCACGGGCATCGGGTTGCTGGTCATCCTGTACGCGGCCTACTACCTGCACCCCGAGGACCCGGCAGGCAAGTTCTTCGGCACGCTGATGCTGTTCATGGCGGCGATGCTGGGCATCGTGCTGTCGGACAACCTGCTGCTGCTGATGGTGTTCTGGGAACTGACCAGCATCTCCTCGTTCCTGCTCATCGGCTACTGGGGCGGGCGCGAAGAGTCCCGGGCTGGCGCGCGCATGGCGCTGGCCGTCACCGGCGGGGGCGGGCTGGTCATGCTGGCGGGCATCGTCGTGCTGGGCCAGGTGGCCGGCACCTACGACCTGTCAGCCATGCTCACGCGCGGTGCCGAGATCCAGGCGCACCCGCTGTATCCCCTGGCGCTGGGGCTCATCCTCGTGGGCTGCTTCACCAAGAGTGCGCAATTCCCCTTCCACTTCTGGCTGCCCGAGGCCATGGCCGCGCCCACGCCGGTGTCGGCCTACCTGCACTCGGCCACCATGGTGAAGGCCGGCCTGTTCCTGATGCTGCGCTTGTACCCGGTGCTGGGGGGCACGCCGCTGTTCGAAGGCATCGTGGCCACGGCCGGCTTGGTGACCATGGTCTTTGCGGCTTTCGTGGCCGTCTTCAAGCATGACCTCAAGGGCCTGCTGGCCTACTCCACCATCAGCCACCTGGGCCTGATCACTTTCCTTATCGGGCTGTCCTCGCCCTTGTCGGCCGTGGCAGCGGTGTTCCACATCCTCAACCACGCCGCCTTCAAGGCCGCGCTGTTCATGAGCGCAGGCATCGTGGACCACGAGACCGGCACGCGCGACATGCGGCGCCTGGGCGGGTTGATGAGCGCCATGCCCGTGGTGGGTTCGCTGGTGCTCTTGGCCAGCGCGGCCATGGCCGGCCTGCCGCCGTTCAACGGCTTCATCAGCAAGGAGATGATGCTGCACGAGGCCCTGCACGCCGGCAGCAGCGGCTTCTGGGGCGGCGCACCCTGGGCCACCTGGGTGGTGGGCCTGCTGGCCACCGTGGGCGGCCTGTGCTCCGCGGCCTACTCGCTGCGTCTGGTGCACGACACCTTTTTCGGCCAGCCGGGCGGCCCCTGGCCCCAGCCTGCGCCCCATGAGCCGCCGTGGGGCATGAAGGCGCCCGTGGTGGTGTTCGTGGCGCTGTGCATCGCCCTGGGTCTGGCACCAATGACGCTGGCCGGGCCGCTGGTGGCCAGCGTGGCTGCCGTGGTGCTGGGGGCGCCGGCGCCGGCGTTCGAGCTGGCGCTGTGGCACGGGCTGAACCTGCCGCTGGCGCTGAGCGCCGTGGCGCTGACAGGGGGCGCCCTGCTGTACCTGGGTTTGCGGCGGGGAGGGACGCTGCACCGATACGTGCCGCGCGCCTGGTCGGGCCAGGCTGCGTTCACGGCCGGCATGGACGGCCTGTTCGGAGCGGCCGGGCGCATCACGGCAGCGCTGGAGAACGGTTCGCTGCAACGCTATGCCGCCTGCACGGTGGCCAGCGCCATCGCGCTGGCCGCGTGGCCTTTCCTCACCGGGCCTGGCGCCGCGCCCGAGGCCGGCACGCGGACGCTGATGCCGGCCTCGGCCCTGTCGGTCACGGTGTGGGCGCTGTTGCTCGTCACGGGTGCGGCGGTGGTGGTGCTGCACCGCCAGCGCTTCACCGCCACGGTGCTGGCCGGCGCGGTGGGCCTGGTGGCCTCGCTGACTTTCGTGGCCTTGTCCGCGCCAGACCTGGCCATGACGCAGTTGTCGGTGGACGTGGTGTCCACGGCACTGCTGCTCATGGGCCTGGCGCTGCTGCCGCAGTTCTCGCCCGTCGAATCCAAGCTTGGCCGGCGCGGCCGCGATGCCTTGCTCGCGCTGGCCGGCGGTGGGGGCATCGCCTGGTTGACCTGGCTGATGCTCACCTCTGACCACGACTCGATCTCCTGGTACTTCCTGCAGCAGTCGGTACCGGCTGGTGGCGGCACGAACGCCGTCAACGTGATCCTGGTGGATTTCCGCGGCTACGACACCTTTGGTGAGATCACCGTGCTGGGCATTGCCGCGGTGGGCGTGCTGGCGCTGCTGGACGGGATGCGCGCCCGGCGCCCTGGGCTGGACCCCCAAGGCCGCCCCTGGAGCTTCCCGCATGAGCCGCTGATGCTGCGCGTGGGCGCGCGCCTTGTGCTGCCCATGGCCCTGGTGGCCACTGTCTACATCTTCTGGCGCGGCCACGCCCTGCCCGGCGGGGGCTTCATCGCCGGCCTGGTGACGGGCGTGGCGCTGGTCTTGCAGTACATGGCGATGGGCCAGGCCCGGGCCGAGGCCGTGCTGCACGCCCAGGCGGGGCGCCGCTTCACCCGCTGGATCGGCGTGGGCCTGACCATCGCGGGCCTGACGGGGGTGGGCGCCTTCGTGTTCGGGCGCCCCTTCCTGACCAGCGCGCACGGCAATCCAGTGCTGCCCTTGCTGGGCGAGGCGCCGCTGGCCACCGCCGCCCTGTTCGATCTGGGCGTGTACGTCACGGTGGTGGGCGCCACCATGCTGATGCTGTCGGTGCTGGGGGCGGCCAGCAAGGAGCCCTCGACCGTCCCCACGCCCGCGCCTGACCTTGCACGGTCGCCCGGCGACGCCGCCGCACCCGAAGGAGCCCGCTGATGTCGATGGAGTTCCTGCTGTCCACGGGCATCGGCTGGATCGTGGCCTGCGGCATTTACCTGCTGTTGCGCGGGCGCACCTACCCCGTGGTGCTGGGCCTGAGCCTGCTGGGTTATGCGGTGAACGTGTTCATCTTCGCGATGGGGCGCCTGTGGTCGGGGGCGCCGCCCATCTTGGTGGGTGCCGGCCCCTTTGCCGACCCGCTGCCGCAAGCCCTGGTGCTGACGGCGATCGTCATTGGCTTCGCGACCACGGGTTTTGTCATCGAACTGGCGCTGCGCAGCCGCCATGAGAATGGCAGCGACCATGTGGATGCCAGGTCTGATGCTCCGGAGGGCGGACGGTGACGGCCTTGACCAGCGCCTGGTGGTGGCAGCACCTGCCGGTGTTGCCCGTGCTGCTGCCGGCCTTCACGGCCATGGCGCTGCTGATCCTGGGCGACCACGGCGGCACCTCCAGCAGCCATGCCGATGCCAGGTTGCGTTGGGCCCGGCGCATCGGCCTGGTGTCGGTGGCCCTGGGGCTGGGTCTGGCGGCGCTGCTGGTGTGGCAGGCGGCCGGCGGCGTGCTGGCCGTGTACCGGGTGGGTGACTGGCCCGCGCCCTACGGCATCGTGCTGATGGTGGACCGCCTGGGCGCCATGATGCTGTTGTTGACGAGCCTGATCGCGCTGCCGGTGCTGGTGTACGCCAGCGGCGGCTGGGATGCCCACGGGCGCTATTTCCACGCCATGTTCCAGTTCCAGCTCATGGGCCTGAACGGCGCCTTCGTCACCGGTGACCTGTTCAACCTGTTTGTGTTCTTCGAGGTGTTGCTCATCGCGTCCTACGTGCTGATGGTGCACGGGCACGGCGGGCAACGCTTCAAGGTCGGCCTGCATTACGTGGTGCTGAACCTGCTGGCCTCGGCGCTGTTTCTGATCGGGGTGTCCTTGCTGTATGCGCGCACCGGCACCCTGAACTTCGCCGATCTTGCCCTGCGTGTGCCCATGGTGCAGGGTCCGGACGCGATGGTGGTGCAGGCCGCCGGCCTGGTGCTGCTGGTCGTCTTCGGCTTCAAGGCGGCGCTGGCGCCGTTGTCGATGTGGCTGCCGGCCACGTATGCCGCCGCGGCGGCACCGGTGGCTGCCCTGTTCGCCATCATGACCAAGGTGGGGGTGTACGCCATCCTGCGCGTGCACGGCGTGGTGTTCGGGCCCGAGGCGGGACACTCCGCGCTGGCGGCTGAGCCCCTATTGCTGCCGCTGGCCCTGGCCACCAGTGTGCTGGGTGTGCTGGGCGCCCTGGCGGCCCACACGCTGGAACGTCTGGTGGCCTGGCTGACGGTGGCCTCGGTGGGCACCATCCTGGTGGGCATCGGGCTGTTCGGCAGTGCCGGATGGGGGGCATCGCTTTACTACCTGGCCAACAGCACACTGGTGGTCGCGGGGTTGTTTTTGCTGTCCGAACTGGTGGCCTCGCAGCGCGGTGATGCCGCGGACCGGCTGGTGCCTGCCGCCCCCGTGGCGCAACCGGCGCTGCTGGGCACCTTGATGCTGCTGGCGGCCGCCTCGGCAGCGGGTTTGCCGCCCTTGCCGGGCTTTATCGGCAAGCTGCTGATGCTTGAGGCCTCTAGCGGCCATGGCTGGCAGGGGGCGATCTGGGCGGTGATCCTGGGTGCGGGTTTCCTCACGCTGCTGGGCCTGGCGCGCGCCGGCAGCGTGTTGTTCTGGCATGTGCAGTCGGACCGGGTGCAAGGGGGAGGCAGTGCCGCTGGCGCGGGGGCCAGCCCCCGGCTGATCTCGGCCACGCTGGCCCTGCTGGGCGCCACCGTGGCCATGAGCGTGTGGGCGGCACCCATCCAGCGCTACACCGCGCAGGCTGCCGAGCAACTGCTGGACCGCGCCGCCTATGCGCGGGCCGTGCTGGGTGAGGCGGGGCTTGCGGCGCAGACGGCGCGGCCTTACCGGTTTCCGATACCGGCTGCGGCCCCGGCACCCACCCAGCCGAATACGCAGGAGGCCAAGCCGTGAAGCCCGCACCGCACACGCGCCCGCAGGACCCGCGCCAGAACGCCCGCTCCCAGAAGCCTGGCTGGCTGGCGCACCCGGTGCTGTCGCTGGTGCTGGCGGCGCTGTGGCTGCTGATGCAGCAGAGCTTGGCGCCCGCGCACCTGCTGAGCGCAGCCGTCCTGGCGCTGGTGGTGCCGCGCCTGGTGCATGGCTTTCTCGGCCCTGCCAGCCGGGTGCACTCGGTTCCGGCGGCGGCGCGGCTGATGGGGGTGGTGCTGTGGGACATCGTGGTGTCCAACGTGGCGGTGGCGCGCATCGTGCTCAACCCTGCGGCCAAGCCGCAGCCGGGCTGGGTGAGGGTGCCGCTGGACACGCGGCATGCCACGGCCGTGACGCTGTTCGCCTCCATCATCACCATGACGCCGGGCACCGTGTCCTGCGTGGTGGACGACGAACGCTGGGAAATCCTCGTGCACGCGCTGGACTGTGACGACCCGCAGGCCATGGCGCAGCAGATGAAGCAGCGCTACGAAAGCCCGCTGCGCGAGATCTTCGAAGGGGTGCGTACATGATCGACCTGGCGCTGGATTTCGCCTTCGGCTGCATCGGCCTGGCGCTGGTGATGTGCACCTGGCGCCTGATCAAGGGCCCGGAAGCGCCCGACCGGGTACTGGCCCTGGACACCCTGTACGTCAATGTCGTGGCGCTCGTGATCCTGCTGGGCATGCGCCTGCAGACGGCGCTGTTGTTCGAGGCGGCGCTGCTGATCGCGCTGCTGGGCTTTGCCGGGACGGTGGCCTTGTCGCGCTACCTCAGCCGCGGCGACGTGATCGAGTAGGGCGAAGGAGGGTTTGCACGATGGACGAATTGCACTGGGCCTGGCAGGCCGCCATCGCCGCCTTGCTGGTGATCGCCGGCATCTTCGCTTTGGTGGGGGCGGTGGGCATGCTGCGCTTCCCGGATTTCTTCATGCGCCTGCACGCGCCCACCAAGGCCACCACGCTGGGCGTGGGCGGGGTGCTGCTGGCCAGCATGCTGCTGACCGCCGCACGGGGCAGCCTGGGCGTGCACGAACTGCTGATCACGCTGTTCCTGTTCGTGACGGCCCCGATTTCCGCCAACCTGATGGCCAAGGCCGCCATTCACCTGCGCTCGCCCTCCAAGGCGGGGCCTGCGCCCTTGGACGGCCCGTGAGCCCTGGGGGCTGAGGTCAGTGGCTGGACTTCGGCGAGTGGCCGGACATCAGCTTGTCCGCATAGGCGATGGCCAGCGCCGAGAACAGGAACGCGATGTGGATGATGGTCTGCCACAGCAGCACCTTCTCCTCATAGTTCGCCGCGTTGATGAAGGTCTTGAGCAGGTGGATGGAGCTGATGCCGATGATGGCGGTGGCCAGCTTGACCTTCAGCACCGAGGCGTTCACATGGCTCAGCCACTCGGGCTGGTCGGGGTGGCCTTCCAGGTTCAGGCGCGACACGAAGGTTTCGTAGCCGCCGACGATCACCATGATCAGCAGGTTGCTGATCATCACCACGTCGATCAGCGCCAGCACCACCAGCATGATGATGGTCTCGTTGAGCTGCTTGATGGGCTCGTAGCCGGTGATGTTGCCGGCGGCGTCCTTGATCGCCTGCGCCTTGTAGCCGATGCTCGTGACCAGTTGCTCCAGGGCGGCCTGGCTGCCGAAGGCGGCCTCCACCAGGTGCACCAGCTCCACCCAGAAGTGGTAGACGTACACCGCCTGTGCCAGGATTAGCCCCAGGTACAGGGGCAGTTGCAGCCAGCGGCTGGCGAAGATCAGCCCGGGCAGACCGTGCAGGCGGCGCTTGCTGGTGAGGTCGGGGGTGTTCATGGGGGCTTCAGGCTGTCACCGATGGCAGGCCGGTCAGGAGGACCGGGTCGTACAACCCATATTCGGGTCGATCCCGTTGCGCAAAATTGTAGGTGCGTCAATATGACGGGCTTTTTGCGCCAGGCCACGATGGGAGCGTACTCCTTCACAGAGTAAGGCCTCCGTCAGAGCGGTTGTTCAGAGTGCAGCCCGACATAAAGACCGCCAGCGGTTCGGGCCCTTGCGGTTTTGCGTGCCCAGCGGATATCGACGACACCAGGAGACAAGCCATGTCCAGCGACCAAGCCACCGCCCCCAAGATCTATCTGCCACCGGCCGAACTGGCCGCTGCGGCCGCAGTGTCCGGCATGGCCGGCTACCAGGCGCTGTGCGCCGAGGCCGAGGCTGACTACGAAGGCTACTGGGCCCGCCTGGCACGCGAGTTCCTCTCCTGGAAGATGCCCTTCACGAAGGTGCTGGACAGCAGCACGGCGCCCATGTTCAAGTGGTTCGAGGACGGCACGCTCAATGCTTCCTACAACTGCCTGGACCGCCACGTCGAGGCCGGCCGCGGCGACAAGACCGCGCTCATCTTCGAGGCCGACGGCGGCGAGGTCACCAAGGTGACTTACCGGGAACTGCTGGCGCGTACCTGCCAGATGGCCAACGGTCTGAAGAGCCTGGGCGTGCAGAAGGGCGACCGCGTCATCATCTACATCTCCATGTCGGTGGACGGCGTGGCGGCCATGCAGGCCTGCGCCCGCATCGGCGCCACCCACTCGGTGGTGTTCGGCGGCTTCTCGGCGCAATCGCTGCGCGACCGCATCGAGGACACCGGCGCCGTGGCCGTGATCACGGCCGACCAGCAGGTGCGCGGCGGCAAGCACCTGCCGCTCAAGGCCATCGTGGATGAAGCCCTGACCCTGGGCGGCTGCGACAGCGTGAAGAACGTGCTGGTGGTCAAGCGCACCGGCGCTGAGATGGCCATGACCGCCGGGCGCGACCGCTGGATGAGCGATGTGCTGGCCGGCCAGCCCAGCACCTGTGAACCCGAGTGGGTGGGGGCCGAGCACCCGCTGTTCCTGCTGTACACCTCCGGCTCCACCGGAAAGCCCAAGGGCGTGCAGCACTCCACGGGCGGCTACCTGCTGCACGCGGCGCTGACCACGAAGTGGACCTTCGACCTGAAGGACAGCGACATCTTCTGGTGCACGGCCGACATCGGCTGGGTCACGGGCCACAGCTACATCACCTACGGTCCCCTGGCCCTGGGCGGCACGGAGATCGTCTTCGAGGGCGTGCCCACCTATCCCGACGCCGGCCGGTTCTGGAAGACGATCCAGGACCACAAGGTCTCCATCTTTTACACCGCGCCCACGGCCATCCGCTCGCTGATCAAGGCGGCCGAGGCCAACGCGGTGGTGCACCCCAAGTCCTACGACCTGTCCAGCCTGCGCATCCTGGGCTCGGTAGGCGAGCCCATCAACCCGGCCGCCTGGGAGTGGTACCACGCGAACGTGGGCGGCGGCCGCTGCCCCATCGTGGACACCTTCTGGCAGACCGAGACCGGCGGCCACATGATCACGCCCATGCCCGGCGCCACGCCGCTGGTGCCGGGTTCGTGCACGCTGCCCTTTCCGGGCATCCAGGCTGCCATCGTGGACGAGGCGGGCAACGACGTGGCCAACGGCCAGGGCGGCATCCTGGTGGTGAAGAAGCCCTGGCCCAGCATGATCCGCACCATCTGGGGCGACGACGGGCGCTTCAAGAAGAGCTACTACCCCGAGGAGCTCAAGGGCTACTACCTGGCCGGTGACGGCGCCATCCGCGACAAGGACACGGGCTACTTCACCATCACCGGGCGCATCGATGACGTGCTGAACGTGTCCGGCCATCGTATGGGCACGATGGAGATCGAGTCTGCCCTGGTGAGCTGCACCGAGCTGGTGGCCGAGGCCGCGGTGGTGGGCCGCCCGGACGACACCACGGGCGAGGCCATCTGCGCCTTCGTGGTGCTCAAGCGCTCCCGGCCCACGGGGGAGGAGGCGAAGAAGATCGCCACCGAGCTGCGCAATTGGGTGGCCAAGGAAATCGGCCCCATCGCCAAGCCCAAGGACATCCGCTTCGGCGACAACCTGCCCAAGACCCGCTCGGGCAAGATCATGCGCCGCCTGCTGCGCTCCATCGCCAAGGGCGAGGCGATCACGCAGGACACCTCAACGCTTGAGAACCCCGCGATCCTCGATCAATTGGCCCAGACCAATTGATCGAGGCGGCGCCGCAAGGCGCCGCCCTCAGAACTCACTCCCCGTCCAGCACCGCCCCCGTGCTGGCACTGGACGCATTGCGAGCGAACTTGGCCAGCACGCCCCGGGTGTAGCGCGGTGCGGGCTGCTTCCAGGCAGCGCGGCGCGCCGCGATTTCCGCATCGGGCACGTTCAACTGCAGCAGCAACTGGTGCGCGTCGATGGTGATCGAGTCACCTTCTTTCACCAGCGCGATCAGCCCGCCCGCATAGGCCTCGGGGGCGACGTGGCCCACCACCATGCCCCAGGTGCCGCCTGAGAAGCGGCCGTCGGTGATCAGGCCCACGCTCTCGCCCAGGCCCTGGCCGATCAGCGCGCCTGTGGGCGCCAGCATCTCCGGCATCCCCGGGCCGCCCTTGGGGCCCAGGTAGCGCAGCACCATCACGTCGCCGGCCTTGATCTGCTTGGCCATGATGGCGGCCAGCGCCGACTGCTCGTCATCGAACACCCGTGCCGGCCCGGTGATCACCGGGTTCTTCAAGCCGGTGATCTTGGCCACGCAGCCCTCGGGCGACAGGTTGCCCTTGAGGATGGCCAGGTGGCCCTGGGTGTAGATCGCGTTTTCCACCGTGTGGATCAGATCCTGGTCGGTACGCGGCACGTCGGGTACATCGGCCAGGTTCTCTGCCACCGTCTTGCCGGTGATGGTGATGCAGTCACCGTGCAGCAGGCCGGCGTTGAGCAGCACCTTCATCACCTGCGGGATGCCGCCCGCGCGATGCAGGTCGATGGCCATGTACTTGCCGCTGGGCTTGAGGTCGCAGATCACGGGCACCTTGCGGCGCACGCGCTCGAAGTCGTCGATGGTCCACTCCACGCCCGCCGCGTGCGCGATGGCCAGGAAGTGCAGCACCGCGTTCGTGGAGCCCCCGGTGGCCATGATCACGGACACGGCGTTCTCGATGGACTTCTTGGTCACGATGTCGCGCGGCTTGAGATCGGCCTTGACGGCCTCGACCAGCACGCGTGCGGCTTCCGCCGTGTAGGCCACGATGGGGTCTTCCACATTGGCCATCGTCGAGGAGAACGGCAGGCTCATGCCCAGCGCCTCGAACGAGGACGACATGGTGTTGGCGGTGTACATGCCGCCGCACGAGCCGCTGCCGGGGATGGCGCGCTTTTCGATTTCGCAGAAGTCTTCCTCGCTCATCTTGCCGGCGCTGAACTGGCCCACGGCCTCGAAGACGCTGACGATGTTGAGGTCCTGCCCCTTGTACTTGCCGGGCAGGATGGTGCCGCCGTACACGTAGATGGCCGGCACGTTGGCACGCAGGATGCCCATCATGCCGCCAGGCATGTTCTTGTCGCAGCCACCGATGACGACCACACCGTCCATCCACTGGCCGCCCACGCAGGTCTCGATGCAGTCGGCGATCACCTCGCGCGAGACCAGGCTGTACTTCATGCCCTCCGTGCCCATGGACATGCCGTCGCTGATGGTGGGCACGCCAAACACCTGGGGGTTGGCGCCGGCTGCCTTCAGGCCGTCCACGGCGGCGTCGGCCAGCTTCTGCAGGCCGGAGTTGCAGGGGGTGATGGTCGAGTGCCCGTTGGCCACGCCGATCATCGGCTTGCCGAAGTCGGATTCCTGGTAGCCCATGCCGTAGTACATGGAGCGGTTGGGCGCGCGGGCCACGCCCTCGGTGATGTTCTTCGAGCGGCGGTTGAGTGCCATGGGGGAGGTCTCCTGAAAATCGACTCATCACTGTAGCGCGCTCGCGAATGCCGGCGTCCGCCAGAGGTCTGTGCGCAGCCACCGCACCACCGCCGCTGCAAGTGACAATGCACTTTGAAGGAGAGTTCCCTGATGCTCGTGCACCCGCAATTCGACCCCGTGGCCCTGTCGCTCGGCCCGTTGCAGGTGCATTGGTACGGCCTGACCTACCTGGTGGCGTTCGGGCTGTTCCTGTTCCTGGCCGGTCGGCGTGTGCGCCAGCCCAGCTTTGCCGGCACCGGCTGGACGCGGCGCGACGTGGAGGATCTGCTGTTCTTTGGCGTGGTGGGCGTCATCCTGGGCGGGCGGCTGGGCTACGCGCTCTTCTACAAGCCCGGGTACTACCTGCAGAACCCCCTGGAGATGTTGATGCTGTGGAAGGGCGGCATGTCCTTTCATGGCGGCCTGCTGGGCGTGGTACTGGCGATGGCCTTGTTCGCGAAGTTGCGCCGGCGGCCGTTCCTGCAGGTCACCGACCTCATCGCGCCTTGCGTGCCCACCGGCCTGGCCAGTGGCCGCATCGGCAACTTCATCAACGGCGAGCTCTGGGGCCGCCAGGCGGACGCCGCGCTGCCCTGGGCCATGGCCTTTCCGCAGTCGGGCAGCATGATGCCGCGCCACCCGTCGCAGCTGTACCAGTTCCTGCTGGAAGGGCTGCTGCTGTTTGCGCTGCTGTGGTGGTACAGCCGCCGCACGCGCCCGCTGGGGCAGGTGTCGGGGGCCTTCCTGGTGGGCTACGGCGTCCTGCGATTCGTCGCCGAATACTTCCGTGAGCCGGATGCCTTCCTGGGGCTGCTGGCGCTGAACATGAGCATGGGGCAGTGGCTGTGCCTGCCGATGGTGCTGGCCGGCTTTTGGCTGATGCGCTGGTCGGCACGCGCGATGCCGCTGCGCTGACCCGTACCTGCCCTCCACTTTGCCTGCAGCCCATGCGACAGATCTTCCTGGACACCGAAACCACCGGCCTGGATGCCGCCGCAGGCGACCGCATCGTCGAGATCGGCTGCATCGAGATGGTGGGCCGCCGGCTGACGGGCCGCCACCTCCACCTGTACTTCAACCCCGAGCGGGCGGTGCATCCGGAAGCCGTTCGGGTGCACGGCCTGACCGATGATTTCCTGGCCGACAAGCCGCGCTTCGCGGAAGGCGCAGCGCAGGTGCTGGAGTTCCTGCAGGGCGCCGAGCTCATCATCCACAACGCGGCCTTCGACACCGGCTTCTTGAACGAGGAACTCAAGCGCCTGGGGCAGCCTGCCGTCCAGACGATGGCGGCCAAGGTGACGGATTCGCTGGCGATGGCACGCGAGATGTTTCCGGGCAAGGCCAACTCGCTGGATGCGCTGTGCCGCCGCCTGGAGGTGGACAACACCCACCGCGCCTTCCACGGCGCCTTGCTGGACGCGGGCTTGCTGGCCGAGGTCTACGTGCGCTTGACGCGCGGACAGGACAGCCTGGTCATCGACATCGGATCCGGCCACCAGGACGCCCGGGGTGAACTTGCCCGGCAGGATCTCAGTCGCATCGTGCTGCCGGTGATCGAGGCCAGCGAGGGCGAGCTTCAAGCGCACGAGGTGTGGCTGCAGGACCTGGACAAGGCCAGTGGCGGCAGGACCGTGTGGCGCCACCTGGAAGCAGCGTCGCCTGACGCTTGAGAGGCCCTGGCGCGGTCAGCCCGCAGGAGCCGAGGGCGTGGGCGGGCCGTCCGTGGAGGGCGGTGGATTCGGCGTCAACGGTGCCGGGGCCTGGATCCACAGCTTCAGGGCCTGGGCCTGCACGGGCCCCATCCCGAAATACGGGCTGCAGCGGATGAGTTCAGCACAGGCCTCGGGGTAATCAAAGACGTCGCTGTCCAGCACGCGCCAATCGGGCGCCGGCACCGGCCGCAGCCAGTTCTGGATTTCCTTGAATCGCTTGTGCAGTGACCCCAGTTCTTCGGTGGTGCGGCCCACCACCCGCGAGCGCAGCGACGGCGGGAATGCGGATTTCAGGCGGCTGAAGTCGTTGGCGAAGTCCCAGGTGGACAACACGACGATGTGGACATCGGCTGTGCCCAAGGCCTGCTCCAGTACCGGCATGCAGGACAGGAAATCGGCCACCTTCGCCCTGCTGTGGTGCATGACACCGTCCAGGCCCAGGAAAAGCGTCTTGCGGGCTGGGGATGACACTGCAGGTGTTGCCATGTTCGTCTTGCAAGGGCCGCAGTTGACGGCTGTCGGCCGAAGGATTGTCACCGCATTCGCCCAGGCTGTTCGCACGGTGCACGCAGTGTCGAGCCACGGGGTGGTCCCCATGCCGAGCGGAGCGCTCCAAGGCATAACATGTGTGGCCGCCCGGCCCTATACCCCTCCCTTGGCCCCATGACCATCACCGTCTACACCGCCCGCCGCATCCTCACGCTGAACCCGTCTCGGCCCGAGGCCACGCATGTGGCGGTGCGTGGCGGGCGCATCCTGGGCGTGGGTGCGCTGGAAGACCTGGCGGGCTGGGGGCCGGTGGAAGTGGACGACCGATTCGCCGACCGGGTACTGATGCCGGGGCTGGTGGAGGGCCACAGCCACCTGATGGCGGGCACTTTCTGGCGCTTCACCTACTGCGGCTACTTCGACGTGCGCGACCCGCAGGGCCGCACCGTTGCCGGCTCACCCTCCCTGGAGGCGGTGGTGTCGGCCTTGTCCGCACGCGCCGCCGCGATGGACGATCTGGTGGCGCCCCTGGTGGGCTGGGGGTTCGATCCGATCTACTTCGGCCAGCGCCGCTGCAACCGGCACGACCTGGACCGGGTCGGTGTCACGCGTCCGGTGGGCGTGATGCACGCCAGCGGCCACATCCTGAACGTCAATACGGCCGCGCTGGACCAGGCCGGGCTGCTGCGCGCGGGCATCGATCACCCCGGCATTCCCCTGGGGCCTGACGGCCTGCCCACGGGCGAGCTCAAGGGCCCCGATGCCATGGGGCCGGCGCTGGGCGTGGTGGGGCTGAACCGCTCCTTCCTGGGCGGCGACGAATTCGGCATCCGCGCCTTCGGGCAGCTGGCCGTGCGTGCGGGCGTCACCACCGCCACCGACCTGGCCGCCACGCTGGGCGACGGCGAGGTGGACGAACTGTTGCGGGTCACGGGCGAGGACACCTATCCGCTGCGCATCGTGCCGCTGCTGCGCCTGATCGGCATGACGCCGGCCGACGCCGTGCAACGCGCACTGGCCCTGCAGCCGCGCAGCACCGAGCAGTTGCGCCTGGGCCGCATCAAGGTGGTGGCCGACGGTTCCATCCAGGGCTTCTCGGCCCGGCTGCGCTGGCCCGGTTACTACAACGGTGCGCCCAACGGCCTGTGGTACACGCCGCCCGAGACCGTCCGCCAGGCCTACGCGCTGGCGCTGGCGCAGGGCGTGCAGATCCACACCCATACCAACGGCGACGAGGCCACCGAGATGGTGCTGGACCAGCTCGAAGCCGCGCTGCGCACCCAGCCCGGGCCCGACCACCGCTTCATCCTGCAGCACTGCCAGTTGGCGGATGCGGCGCAGTTCCGCCGCATGAAGGCGCTGGGCATGGGCGTGAACCTGTTCGCCAACCACCACTTCTACTGGGGTGACCAGCACCGCGATGTGACCGTGGGCCCCGAGCGCGCCGAGCGCATGAACGCCTGCCGCACGGCGCTGGACACCGGCGTGCCGTTCTCCATCCACTCCGACGCCCCCATCACGCCCTTGGCCCCGCTGTTCACGGCCTGGTGCGCGGTGAACCGGCTCACCGCCTCGGGCCGGGTGCTGGGCGCCACGCAGCGCATCAGCGTGATGGACGCGCTGCGCGCCGTGACGCTGGGCGCCGCCTGGACGCTGAAGCTGGACGGCGAGATCGGCTCCATCGAGTGCGGCAAGCGTGCCGACTTCTGCGTGCTGGAGGACGACCCCACCGAGGTGGGCGCCGAGCGCCTGAAGGACGTGCGCGTGTGGGGCACGGTGCAGGGCGGGCGGGTGTTCCCGGCGGCGTGACGACGGCCTGCGCCTTCACGGTCACGCACCTCGTCGGGCCCCTGCCATGACCGAGGCCGTTCCCGCCATCCTCATCGGCGGCTACCTCGGCGCGGGCAAGACCACGCTGGTCAACCACCTGCTGCGCCATGCAGGGGGGCGCCGCATCGCCGTGCTGGTGAACGACTTTGGCGAGGTGTCCATCGACGCTGATCTCATCGTCGGGGCCGAAGACGGCGTGCTCAGCCTGGCCGGCGGCTGCGTCTGCTGCAGTTTCGGCAGCGACCTGGTGGGCACCCTGGCCGAGGTGCTGCGGCGTGACCCTCGGCCCGATGCGGTGCTGATCGAGACCAGTGGCGTCGGCATCCCGTCGGCCGTGGCGCGCGCTGCCCGCCTGGTGCCCGGCTTGCGTCTGGAGGCCACGGTGGTGGTGGCCGACGCGCCCACGGTGCAGGCGCGCGCGGCCGACCGCTACGTGGGCGATACCGTGCGCCAGCAACTGGACGACGCCGACCTGCTGCTGCTGAACCAGACCGACCGCGTGGACGCCGCCACGCTGACCCGGCTGCAGGCCTGGTGGACGGCCGGACATCCGCGCACGCCGTTGTGGCCCACCGTGCGGGCCCAGGTGCCGGCGGAGGGGGTGCTGGGGTTTCAGGCCCGGCACGCTGAAGAGCCTGCCGACGCGGCCCCGGCAGAAGAGCCACAGGGGGCTGAACGCGCCGGTGCACTGGGCCTGACGTCGGACCCGCCACGCTCATGGCCCCGGGCGCAGGCCGTCGCCCCTGCGGCCGACGTGTTCGAGTCCGGCCTGCTGCACCTGCCCGGGCCGGTGGATGTGCAGGCCCTGATCGCCGGGTGGGAGGCTGATGCCGGGCGCCTGGTGCGCGCCAAAGGCATCGTGCAGGCGCGAGAGGGCGGCCTGGTGAGCGTGCAGTGGGCGGGCCGCCAGGCCCACGTGGAGCCCTGGACGGCGACCATCGACTCCGAACGGGTCGGCTGGGTGGCGTGGATCGCCTTGCGCAGGCGGCCCTGACCTGTCGTATTGGCCGGCGAGGCCATGGGCCATCACCATGCCCCGCGCCGGGTGCAATCCCAGCTGGGGGATTCCGCGGCCGCCGTGCCGCAGTTCAGCCCTGCAGCAGCCGCAGAAGGCCTTCGCGCAGGGGTTGGCCGGGCAGCAGGCCCAAGGCTCGGGCGCTGGCATTGGCGTGCGACACCACGCCGTGCTCCCAGGTGTCCTGGCAGTCGCCGATGCGCGCGCTTCGGTGCGACACCGTGGCCGCGGCCACGCCGCGGGCCTGCAGCATGGCCAGCGCCGCGATGCCGGCGTCGTCCTTGCCCACGCCTGCATCGTTGAAGAAGGCACCCTGCAGCGGCACCTCCAGCGCGAACTCGCCCGAGCTGACGCCCCCGTGCGAGGCCGACACCACCCAGGCGCCCTCGTCCTGCGCCTCCACCTGCGTGATGGAGCCCATGATGAGCACGCGCCCTCCCGGGCCGCGTGCGACTTCCTGCTTCACCATGACGTTGACGCGCTGAAGGGCTGAAGGGCTGAAGGGCTGCGGGCTGCGGGCTGCGGGCTGCGGGCTGTGCGGCGGCCGGTGCAGTCTGTGCGGCGGTGTGCGCGGTGCAGCGCCTCAGGCCGTGAACGGCGTGCGGTCCGCCATCCCCAGGCCAGCGTTCTCCCAGCCTGCAGCCAGCCTCAGCAGCCCCGCCTCGTCGCGGGGGCGGCCGATGAGCTGCAGGCCCATGGGCCAGCGGCCGTTGGCGTGGAAGCCCGCGGGCACGCTCAGGGCCGGCAACCCGGCGAAGGTGGCGTACAGGGTGCACTCCATCCAGCGGTGGTAAGTGTCCATGGCGCGCCCGGCCACTTCGCGCGGCCAGGTCTGCGCCAGCGGGAAGGGCCAGCAAGGGGCCACCGGCAGGGCCAGCGCGTCGTAGCGTTCCAGCAGCGACAACAAGGCGTGCAGCAGTTCGCCGCGCACCCGGCTGGCGGCCATGAAGTCGGCAAAGCTCAGGCCTTGGGCCTGGTCGTGCTCCCACAGCGCTTCGGGCTTGATGCGTTCGCGGGCGTTGGGCTGGTTGATCACCGCGGCGACGGCCGGTGCCACCAGCGCGCGGCGCCACACCAGCCAGGCGTTCCACACGCGGTGGAGGTCCACGTCCAACGTCACGGATTCCACGCGCGCGCCCTCACGCTCGCACGCGGCCAGGGCCTGTTCGAGCAGCGGCAGGATGCCACCCTCCACGGCGAGGTGGCCGCCCAGGTCCCTCAGCCAGCCGATCTTCAGGCCCTTGAGCGAAGCGTCGGTCGGGGGCATGAACGATGGGGCTGCGTTTGCGGCCGTGCCGTCGGTGTCGGGGCTGCCAGGCCCCTGCGGTGACCACGCGGCCTCGCCCAGTGACAGCGGCGCGCGCGCATCGAACCCGGCCTGGGTCTGCAGCAGGCGCGCCAGGTCGCGCACGGTGCGCGCCATCGGCCCGTCGGTGCCCAGCTGGCTCACCCACAGCTCCGGCTTGGGGAAGGCGGGGACGCGGCCCTGGCTGGGCCGCAGGCCGTAGACATGGTTCCAGCCGGCGGGGTTGCGCAGCGAGCCCATGAAGTCCGACCCATCGGCCAGGGGCAGCAGGCGCAACGCCAGGGCCACGGCGGCGCCGCCGCTGGAGCCTCCCGCACTGACAGCCGGATCCCAGGCGTTGGGGGTGGGCCCGAACAGCGCGTTGTAGGTGTGCGAGCCCAGGCCGAACTCGGGCATGTTGGTCTTGCCTACGACGATGCAGCCGGCCGCCTTCATGCGCGCCACGTAGGTGCTGTCCTGCGCCGGCAGGGCCTGGCCCAGCAAGGGCGAGCCCAAGGTGGTGGGGAATCCCAGCGCCTGCCCGGTGTCCTTGATGGCTTGCGGCATGCCGTGCATCCAGCCACGCGAGCGGCCGGCCGCCATCTCGGCATCGCGCTCGTCGGCCTGTGCGAGCAAGACCTGCGCAGGCGCCAGGTTGACGATGGCGTTGAACCGCGGGTTGAGCGCATCGATCCGCGCCAGATACGCCTGCATGACCTCCCGGCACGACACCTGGCGCCGATGGATGGCGGCTGACAGTCCGTGCGCGTCCAGGGCGGTGATGGGGCAAGGGGCGGGCAAGGGCGTGGTCATGGTGTGGGTGCGGGTCGTCTGAAGTGCGCCATTCTCTGGTGAGTGCCCTGGCCGGTGGCTGGGAGGCGAAGGCCCGGAATCATCCGGCCAGTCCCACCAATCGCCTGGCTTGGTCACACGAGTCGCCGGGTCGCGTCACATCGAACACCACGGTCGGGATGCCCAGGCGCCGTGCACCGTCGACGTTGCGGGCTTGATCGTCGACGAAGACGGCGTCCTCGGGGGGCAGGCCCAGCGCCTGCAGGCAGCCGAGGTAAGCCTGTGGGTCCGGCTTGAGCAGGCCGGTGTAGGTGGCATCACTGATGTGCTCGAAGGCCTGCAGCAGGGGCAGGCGCTCGCGCAGGCTGCGGCCGTAGAAGAGGTCGAGCTCGTTGGACAGGATGGCCAGGCGGATGCCGGCGTTCTGGGCATCGCGCACCAGCGCGGCGGTCTCGGGGCGGACGATGCGGTCGGGCTCGGCGCCGCGGGCGCGCTGCACCAAGGTCTCCATGGCGTCCCAGGTTTCACCGAGCAGGGTGCCGACTTCGCGGGCGCGCTGCAGCCAGTAATCGCGCTCGCTCAACTCGCCGCGCTGCATGGCCTGCCACAGGGGGTCGGACGCCGGGTCGAAGGGGCCGCGCCAGGTGAGGGTGCCGGCGGGCAGGCCGAGCGCGCGCTCGGTCTCGTCGTGGGTTTCGAAGAGCGTGCGGCTGATGACGCCGCCGAAGTCCAGGATCAGGGCGCGTTTCACGCGGGAGCCCTGTCGGCCGGGAATCCTTGTGTGGCCCGCCCTGTGTCGTCAACCTGCTCTTCCCTGATCGCCCCTCCCGACACTACTTTTCCCTCCGCCACCCAGCGGTCGAACACCTGCAGCACCGCCTCGCAGAAGGCGTCGTCGTTGATGTGCAGGTCCAGCGCCAGGAACTCCAGGCCCGGCGGGCGCTCGGCGCTGACCATGCAGGCTTGCAGCTCGGTGGAGAAGGCCTCCAGGCCTTCGGGGTCGTGCAGGGGTTCGCCGGGCAGGTCCCAGGCTTCCACCCCACGCTGCGGCAGCAGCAGGCAGGCGGGGCCTTGCGCCTGGCCCAGGCGGGCGGCGATCTCGCGGGCGATGGCCCGGCGCAGCGGCGCGGCGGACGTGGCCGAGGCGATGAGGCGGTTGTGCACGTGCACCGCGCGGCCGGCCAGGCTGTCAGGCACGGGCTGCCAGGCCGGAAAGTCCACCATGTCCACGGCGCCCGGGGCCACGATCTGCGGCGTGCCGCTGCGGCCCGCGCCCAGCAGCCGGTCGGCGCCTGCGGTCACCACCGAGCCGCCCAGGTGGTTGGCCAGCTCCTGCAGGCTGAAGTCCATCACGGCGGCAAAGCGGCCGGCGGCGGCCAGCGCCTCGAAGGCACGCCCGCCCATGCCCGTGGTGTGGAAGACGGCCACCTCGTAGCCGCGCGCCTCCAGCGCCGGCTTGAGGTTGACCATGTACCGCAGGCAGCTCTTGCCCAGCGAGGTCATGCCCACCAGCGGCCGGTCGGCGCGCGGGGGCTGGGCCGCGCGCACGGCGCCCACGGCGGCGCCTGCGCCCTGGGCCAGGGCGGAGCGGCACAGGCTGTTGAGACCGTAGAGCCCGCCGGCCCAGAGCACCATGATGAGATCCGGCGTGATGCGCTCGGGCGGGATCAGGTGCGAGTAGGCTACCGTGGACACCACCACCTTGGGCACGCCCAGCGGCAGCGCGGCCGCGACGTCGAAGGCGAGGTCCGTCCCCATGGTGCCGCCGAGTGCCAGCAGGCCGTGGATGCCGCCTTCGGCGTGCAGCCGTGCGGCGGTCAGGGCGGCGCCCTGGGCCATGGCCTGCATGGCGGTGTTCTCGTCGCCGCTGTCCATCACGGCCTGCAGCGTGGTGCCGGCGGCCTGGGCCACCTCGGTGTTGGTGATGTCCACGCTCACGTGGCCGGCGGCCAGCACACCCACGTCCATCAGCAGCACCTGGGCGCCCAGCGCCTGCACCCGCTCGCGCAGGAAGGCGAGTTCGTCGCTCTTGGTGTCGGCGGTGCCGACTAGCAGGATCACCGGGTCGGTCATGCTTTCACCGCGTCGAACGCGGCCTCCAGCGTGCTGCACAGGAACTCCAGCTCCTGCGGGCTGATCACCAGCGGCGGCGACAGGATCATCATCGAGCCCGACACTCGCGTCATCAGGCCACGGCGGTAGGCCTCGCGGGCCACGCGGGCGGGCAGGTCGCTGGTCTTGGGCAGCGGCGCCTTGGTTGCCTTGTCAGCCACCATCTCGATGCCCGCCATCAAGCCGATGCCGCGCACGTTGCCCACGTACGGCACCCGGTCGACCAGGCCGCCCAGCCGTGCCTGGAACGGGCCGCTGACTTCGCGCACCCGGGCCGGAATGTCGTCTCGCTCCAGCATATCCAGCGTGGCCAGCGCGGCGGCGGCGGCCACCGGGTGGGCGCTGTAGGTGTAGCCGTGCGTCACCTGCCCGGCGCCTGTGGTGTCGGCGTCGAAGACTTCGGCTACGCGGCGCGAGATCGCGGTCGCACCCAACGGCACGTAGCCCGAGCTGATGCCCTTGGCCAGGCACCACAGGTCCGCCTGCACGCCCCAGGTGCGGGTGCCGAACATCTGCCCGGTGCGCCCGAAGCCGGTGACCACCTCGTCGGCAATGAGCAGCACGCCGTGCCGCGTGCACACCTCGCGCACCAGCGGCCAGAAGTTGGCCGGCGGCACGATCACCCCGCCTGCGCCCTGCACCGGCTCGGCAATGAACGCGGCCACCGTGTCCGGCCCCTGGAACACCAGTTCGCGCTCCAGCGCCTGCGCCACGGCCTGGCCCAGGGCCTCGCCCTCCAGGCCCCAGGGGTTGCGGTAGGCCCAGGGGCTCTCCAAATGGAAGCAGCCGGGCAGCAGGGGTTCATACGCGCGGCGGAAGTTGGTGTTGCCGTTGACGCTCATGCCGCCGAAGTGCACGCCGTGGTAGCCCTGCTTGAGCGCGATGAACTTGCTGCGGTCCTTCTGGCCGCGCAGCTTGTGGAACTGGCGGGCGATCTTCAGCGCGCCCTCCACCGCGTCGGAGCCGCCGTTGCTGAACATCACGGCGGCAACACCATCGGGCGCCATCATGTCCACCACGCGGGCCGAGAGCTCGATGGCGCGCGGGTGCGTGGTGCCGCGGAAGGTGTTGAAGAAGGGCAGCTCGTCGAGCTGCGCCACGATGGCGTCGCGCACCGGCCGGCAGCTGTGGCCGAGGTTGCTGCTCCACAGGCCCGCCACGCCGTCCAGCATCTTGTGGCCGTCCACGTCCCAGACCCAGCAGCCTTCACCGCGCGCAATGATGTCCGGCCGCCCGCCTTCGGCCTTCATGGCGCGGGGGTGCGCCATGGGGTGCCAGAGGTACTGGGCGTTGTCGCGCTGGAGTTCGCTGGGGTTCATGGGGGTTCCTGGTGAGTGAGGGGCGCAAGCTGTCAAACGTGGCGGATGTAGTACTGGCGCACGCCCTCGTGGTCCAGCCCCGTGCACTTCTCGATCTCGGCGCGCTTGATGAACACGTGGTTGGCCACCAGTTCCGCGCCCACGGCCTGCACCAGCGCGGTGTCGGCTTCCAGCGCGTCCAGCGCGGCGCCGAGGGTGTCCGGCACGCTCACCGTGGCGTCCTGGCCGGTCAGGCCGTCGCCGGTCTCCATGGGTTGCAATGGGTGCTGGTGCACCACGCCCAGGCGCGCGGCCTGCAGTACGGCGGCCACCAGGGTGTAGGGGTTGGCGGCGCCGTCGCCCATGCGGTGCTCTATGCGCGCAGCCGCGCCGTCCTCGGCCGACAGGCGCACGGTCACGTTGCGGTGGTCGATGCCCCAGTTCTGCCAGAAGCCCGACAGGCTGGCGGGCTTGAGCCGGTCGTAGGAGTTGACGCAGGGCGCCGCCAGCCCGGCCAGGGCCTGGTGGTGGTGCAGCAGGCCGGCGGTGCACTGGCGCGTCAGCGCGTTGAGGGCGGCCGGGTCCAGCCCGCCGTTGACGGCGTTGCGCCCGGCCTGGGGCCCGTCGCGGTGGCGCATCGAGAAATTCACGTGCACGCCGCTGCCGCCCACCGGCAGCAAGGGCTTGGGCAGGAAGGTCAGCACGATGCCGTGGCGGAAGGCCACCTCGCGCGCCATCTGGCGGAACAGCACGATCTCGTCCACGGCGTTCACGGCGTGGTCGTAGGTGAGCGTGAACTCGAACTGCGGCGAGTCGTACTCGGTGTTCATGCTCTCGATGGGCAGGCCGCAGGCGGCCGCCTGCGCCCAGATGGCGTCGGTGAAGCCGCGCGGGTCGGCAAAAGGCCCGGTGGCGTAGACGTGGGACGAGGGCGTGTCGTAGGGCTTGAGGCTGCCGTCGGCCTCGATCTGGAAGGCAAAGGCCTCGAGTTCGATGCCCACCATGGGGTCGTAGCCCAGCGCGTTCCAGTCGGCCACGGCACGCTTGAGGGCCGAGCGGCCGCACATCGGCAAGGGGGTGCCGTCGTTGGCGTGCAGGTCGCACATCACCACACGGGTGGCTGTCTCCCAGCCCGGCCGGATGTCGGCGGCCTGCCAGACGGCCTCCATGTCGGGCAGACCGCCCAGCACCTCGGCCCCGGGGGCGGGGATCAGGTCCTTGTCGTAGGTGACGCCGAAGGTGCCGCGGCAAAAGCGTGCTGCGCCGTCACGCGCCTTGAGCGGCACGTACTTGCCGCGGGCGATGTTCAGGTGGTCGCAGAAGAGGACGCGCAGGCGTTCGGCGGACAGGGCTTCTCGGGGCATGACAGGCTCCAGGAGGAAGGGCGGGGGGTGGCCTTGTGATGGACGCTCAGCGCAGGTGCACCCGCACCGGCAGGTGCTTGATGCCGCCGACGAAGTTGCTGCGCAGGTAGGCGTGGGGTCCGGCGGGCTCGATGCGGGCCACGCGCGCAGCCAGTTCTTCCATCAGCACGCGCACCTCCAGCTTGGCCAGCCACATGCCCAGGCACACGTGCGCGCCGCCCTGGCCGAAGGCCAGGTGGCGGTTGTTGCGGCGCATCAGGTTCACCTCGAACGGCCGCTCGAAGGCGGCCTCGTCGCGGTTGCCGGACACGAACCACAGCAGCACCTTGTCGCCACGCTTCACCTGCTTGCCGTGGAACTCGAAGTCGCGCATCGCCGTGCGGCGGAAGTACATGGCCGGCGAGGCCCAGCGGATGATCTCGTCCGGGGCTGTTTCCCACAGGCCCTCGGGGGGCTGCTGCATCTGCTGCAGCAGCGCCGGTCGGTGTGCCAGGGCGTGAAGCCCGGCGGCAATCGAGTAGCGCGTGGTGTCGTTGCCAGCAGCCACCAGCAGGCAGAAGAAATTGCGGAACTCGGTGTCGCCGATGACGTGGCCCTCGGCATCGGGCTGGGTGATGAGGTGCAGCACGCCCGAGGTGTCTCGTGCAGCGCGCTTGCGGTCCATCAGTCGCTGGGCGTAGGCGTAAAGCTCGGCGCCGGCCGGCGATCGAAAGGGCATCAGCCGGTAGGCCTCGGTGTCGGCCTGGTCCAGCACATGGTCGGTGAACTCGGCGTCGGTGTTGGCGATCAGCGCGTCGCCTTTTTCCACCAGCCATTCCAGGTCTTCTTCGGGCGTGCCGATGATGCGGCCCAGCACGCGCATGGGCAGCTGCCGGGCGATGCGCTGCACGGCATCGAACTCCGGCTCGGCCAGGGCCTGGTCCAGGATCTCGCGGCTGAGGGCGCGGATCTGCTGCTCGAACAGCGCGATCATGGGCTTGCTGAAGGCCTTGGCCAGCAGCAGCCGGGTGCGCGAGTGCTCGGGCGGATCGGTCTCCTGGAAGGTGCGGCGGGCCAGCACCTCCTCCTCGGTCTGGTCCTCCATGCGGATGCCGTGGGCCGAGGACAGGGTGGCGTGGTCGCGGTTGAGCGTCAGGATGTCGGCGTGGCGCGTGACGCTCCAGAAGCCCTGGCCGCCCGCGTAGTCGCACCAGGCCATGGGGTCTTCGCGGCGCAGCCGGGCGAAGGTGGCGTGCGGCGCGCCCTGCACGAAGCTGTCGTGGCTGGACAGGTCGGCGTGACCGTCGTCGGTGGGGGTCCAGAGGGTCATGGGCTCGCCGGGGCTTGCAGGGAACGTTCGATGAACTGGGCCGCCCAGCGCATGAAGGTGTCGGCGTCCACAGGCTGCTCGATCTCGCCTGCGGCCTGGGCCACCACCGGCGCGCCGAACTTGTGGCCGAATGTGGCCAGCAGGTCGCGCATGAAGGGACGTGTGAGCTCGGGGTGGTACTGCGTGCACAGCACATGCTGGCCGATGGCGTAGGCGCTCACGGGGCAGAAGGCGTTGCCGCCCAACACACGGGCCCCGGGCGGTGGCTGTTGCACTTGGTCTTCGTGCGCGGCGAACAGCGACAGACGGGACAGGGGAGGGTCCATCCACGGCTCCTGGGCCGCCAGCGCCGTTTCGGCCACGCCCAGCCGGAAGCCGCCGGCGCTTCTGCCCACCGTGCCGCCAAGCGCCTGGGCGATCAGCTGGTGGCCGAAGCACAGGCCCACCAGGGTGCGTCCTGCGGCGTGCCGCTGGCGCAAGGCGTCAGCGGCACGCTCCATCCAGGGCTCGGGTTGGGTCACCGAGGCCACGCTGCCGGTGAGCACCCAGGCGTCTGCGGTCAGGGTGTCGGGCGGCAGTTCGCCGTCACGCGCGGCCCACGCGCGGTACGCCCAGTCGGGTCGTATGGCCTGCAGGGCGGTGATGACCTTCTGGGCGTCGTCAGGGTGGCGCTGAGCAAACGCCGAGCGGTCGGTGTTCATCAGCAGCACGTCCACGCGCACGGGTTGCGGCGGCTGCCAGGCCGCGTGCGGAGTGGGGGCAAGGGGCTCGGACATGCCGGTATTCTGGGCAGCGCAGGGCCGCGGGTACTATCGACTTCGCGCATTTCCGCAGGCAGGGCTTTCCCGCCTGCGGGCCTCCACAGACCTCTTCAGACTCTTTGCAGACGCCCTGCAGTCGCGCGCGACGATGCGGTGAATCTCATGTCCCAGGCTGCTTCTACACAACCGGTCGGCCCCATGGGCGCCTGGCGGCTGGATGCCGCGACGGGCGACGCCCAGTTGCAGGCGCGTGCGCAGCCCGAGTGGCAGCAGGAGTACCGGCAACTTTCGGCGGGCCTCTTCCAGGGGCGCGTGCAGCATGTGCAGTTGCCTGGGATGCGCCTGGTGCGTGAGGACAGCAACCGCGCGCTGCACCAGCGCGGCGACCTGGGCCGCGGCGCTTACGGGTTTGCAATGCCGCTGGCCTTGTCCGGCCCCGGCATCTTCAACGGGCAGCGCTTCGGGCTGGATTCGGTGTTGCTGGGCCGTGGCGACGAACTGGACCTGCGCACGCCCACCGAGCTGTCGCTGATGGCCGTGGTGGTGGAGGCTGATTTGCTGCAGCCGCTGTGGCAGCGGATGTACCAGAAGCCCCTGGCGGGCTGGCTGGAGCACCAGCTGGTGGTGCCGGCCCGCCCTGCGGCAGCGCAGGCCTTGCGGCGGTTGCACACCGAGCTGATGGCGCGCCTGCTCGACCCTGACACACCCTGGCAGGACGAAACGGCGCTGCGCCAGGCGCGCGATGCCCTGCTGATCGAGTGGATCGAGGTGATCCCGGAGAAGGTGGATGCTTCTTCTCTGCCCACCGTGACCGCCCGGCGTCAGCTGGTGAACCTCGCCTGTGAGTTGATGCTGGCCCAGCCCGACGAGCCCCTGTCGATGCTGGAGCTGTGCAGCCAGGTGGGCGCCAGCCGCCGCAAGCTGACCTACTGCTTCCAGGACGTGCTGGGCACCAGCCCGATGCAGTACCTGCGCGCGGTGCGATTGAACGGCGTGCGGCGCGAGCTGCGGTCGGGCGAAGCCGCCGCGGTGCAGGACGCCGCGGCGCGCTGGGGTTTCTTCCACATGGGCCAGTTCTCGCTGGACTACAAGAAGCAGTTCGGCGAGCTGCCCTCGGCCACGCTGCGGGCCGCTGGGGCGCAGTGGCTCAGGCCAGCGCCATTGGCGGGGCGACAAAGCCCCGGTACTCGGTCTCCAGCCAGCGCGCCAGGCGCAGGCTCACCGGGTCGGCAAAGGGCGCGGCGATGAGCTGCGCGCCGATCGGCAGCCCCTCGGGCGACTGGCCGATGGGCACGGCGGTGGAGGGCAGGCCGAACTGTCCGCTGTAGCCGGCCCAGAACAGCTGGGTGGTGTGCGCCTGGGGTTGCCCGTTGACCTGGATGAAGCGCTCCCAGCGGAAGCCCTGCTGGTCATGAGGGAAGGCCGCCGTGGCAGCCACCGGCTGGATGAGGACGTCCCAGTGCTCGAAGAAGGCCGCCCATTGTTGGCGCAGGGCGTGGCGCTCCTCGTCCAGACGCAGCCAGTCCCGGTGGGTCATGGTCAGGCTGCGCCAGTGCAGGCGCGGAAAGTCCGTCGGTCCGCCCGGGCCGGCTTCCGCACGCTGCAGCGCATCGGCGAACTCCGCTTCGCTCATGTGCCCGGCCAGGGCGCTGCGCACCAGCGGGATGTACAGGCGCCAGGCGTCCTCGGACTTGATGGGTCGTGCATCGGTGCTTACCTGGACACCACTTCGCTGCAGGAAGTCGACCAGATCTTCCATCGCCCGCCGCACCGAGGCGTCCACGGGGGCCTGGGCGTCGTCGGTCATCACGGCCACGCGCAGTTGTCGGGCGGGCAGGCCGTGGTCGCGCCACACGGCGGGCGTGCGGCCCAACGGGCCGAAGACCGTCAGGGGCGAGGCCAGCACGTCCAGGGCCAGCGTGAGGTCGTGCGCGCTGCGCGCCAGGGGCCCGGCCACGGCGATGTCGGTGCTGTCCGGGCACACATCACCTGGAAGCTGGTGGCCTTCAAGCGGCACGACGCCCCAGGTGGGCTTGTGGCCCCACACCCCGCAGTAGTGCGCGGGGTTGCGTATGGACGATCCGATGTCGCTGCCCAGTTCCAACGGTGTCAGGCCGGCGGCCAGGGCGGCCGAGGCACCCCCGGACGAGCCGCCCGGCGTGCGGCTGGTGTCCCAGGGGTTGCCGCAGGTGCCGTAGATCGGGTTGAAGGATTGCCAGTCCGCCAGCGCCGCCGGCACGTTGGTCTTGCCGTAGACCACGGCGCCCGCGTTCAGCAGGCGCTGCACGGCCACGGCATGTCTTGTGGCCAAGTTGTCGCGAAACGCCTCCAGTCCCCAGGTGGTGGGCAGCCCAGGCACGTCGAAGGACTCCTTCACCGTCATGGGCAGCCCATGCAGCGGGCCCCAGACCTCGCCGCGCGCCAGGGCCTCATCAGCGGCACGGGCGCGTGCCAGGGCCACTTCCGGCTGCGTGACCACCACCGCGTTGATGGCGGGGTTGAGCCGGGCCATGCGGTCCAGGTGGTGCTGCAGCAGATCGGTGGCAGAGATCTCTCGGCGCCGCAGGCGGCGTGTCAGCTCATGGGCGGGCAGCAGGCACAGGTCTTGCATTTGGCGGCTCGGACCAACGGTCAAATGTTGAACAAGGGCATCTCGATCCTACGGGCGCCTTTGACGCCCGGCCGTCTTTAACGCCCTCAGACAAACCCCAATCCCACGATGCTGTTTTTCGATAGTCGATCGCTACCATCCTTGGGAGACTCGGGGCATGGACGCGCGGAGGCAACCTTCAGATGGCCCACTGCGCGACCCTGGTCCTGGCCGGATTTGGACAGGATGATGCTTTCATTCGGGTGTTTGTCCCGATGGGACCTCCGGCAAGACCGCATCAGAATCCAGAATAGCCTTCGTTGCCGGCCCCCGCCGGTGCCCCCCGTGAGCCTTGAGAGGACCGATCCAATGAAGTTCGCACGCCGTACCCTGGTTTCCGCCGCAGTTTGGGCCGCCGCCGCTGCGGCCAGCGTCCCCGCCTTTGCACAGAACAATGTCTTGCGCGTGGTGCCGCACTCCAACCTCGCGGTGCTGGACCCGATCTGGACCACCGCTTACATGAGCCGCAACCACGGCTACATGATCTACGACACCTTGTTTGGCACTGACGAGAACGGCAAGGTCAAGCCCCAGATGGTGGAGAGCTGGACCGAAAGCCCTGACAAGAGGTTGTGGACTTTCAAGCTGCGCAAGGGCCTGGAGTTCCATGACGGCAAGCCCGTGACGGGCGAGGACGTCATCGCCTCGCTGCAGCGTTGGGGCAAGCGCGATGCCATGGGCTCGGCGCTGGCGCAGTTCGTGCTGCGCATGGACTCGCCCACGCCGGACACCTTCCGCATCTTCCTGGGTGAGGCCAACGGCTTCATGATCGAGGCGCTGGGCAAGCCGAGCTCCAGCGTGCCCTTCATCATGCCCAAGCGCATCGCCGAAACCGACCCGTTCAAACAGATCGAGGAGCACATCGGCTCAGGCCCCTACGTCTTCAAGCGCGACGAGTTCAAGCCCGGTGACAAGGCGGTTTACACCAAGTTCGCCAAGTACGTTCCGCGCAGCGAGCCACCGTCCGGCACCACGGGCGGCAAGCGCGTGTTCGTGGACCGCGTGGAGTGGAACCTCGCGCTGCGAGATTCGCAGGCACAGGTGAATGCCCTCAAGAAGGGCGAGGTCGACATCCTGGAGCAGTTGCCCTTTGACTTCTACGAGCAGGTCAAGGCCGACACCAGCCTGCAGATTCCGAAGTACTCCAACTTCGGCCTGCAGTACATGGCGCGCTTCAACCACCTGCACAAGCCCTTTGACAACCCCAAGGTGCGCCAGGCCGTGGCGGCAGCCTTCAGCCAGGACGCCTTCCTGCGCGCCCAGGTGGGCGTGAAGGAGCTGTACAAGCCCTGCGGCTCGTTCTTCATCTGCGGCACGCCTTACGGCAGCACCGCCGGCAGCGATCTGCAGATGAAATCCAACATGAAGAAGGCGCAGGACCTCGTCAAGGCCTCCGGCTACGACGGCACGCCCATCGTGATCCTCAAGCCCACAGACCTGGCCTCCATCCAGAAGCTGCCCGACGTGGCCGCCCAGCTGCTGCGCCAGGCCGGCTTCAAGGTGGACCTGCAGGCCATGGACTGGCAGACCCTGGTGGGCCGCCGCGTCAAGCGGGACGCGCCGGACAAGGGCGGCTGGCACATGTTCCTCACCGCCTGGCAAGCCTTCGACGTGTGGAGCCCCATCGCCAATCCCACCACCGACACCCGCGGCGAGAAGAGCGTGTGGTTCGGCTGGGCCAGCGACGACAAGCTCGCCGAGTTGCGCAACCAGTTCATGCGCGCCACTGATGATGGCGTGAAGAAGAAGCTGGCCGACGAGATGCATGCCCGCATGTTCGAGATCGGCACGCACGTCAACCTGGGCGAGTTCCAGCAGCCCATGGCCGCCACGAAGAACATCAGCGGCTTCTTCGTCACCAACGGCAACATCTACTGGAACCTGAAGAAGAACTGATCCGGTCCGGAGCCCCCACACAGCCCTGGCCCCGTTCTTGCGAGGTCAGGGCGGGTCCTCCTGAGCGCTGATGCTGTCCTTCCTCTTCCGCAGATTGCTGTCCACCCTCCCGGTGCTGGGGGTGGTGGCGGTGCTCGTCTTCCTGATGTTGCGCCTGACGCCGGGTGACCCGGCGGCGGTGCTGGCCGGTGACCAGGCCACCACCGAACAGATCGCGATGATCCGCGCCAACCTGGGGCTGGACCG
>Ga0315907_10001369_pt1 | contig 33053 bp, 34 predicted proteins | sample LakEriMetagenome_3_FD_203525 | JGI IMG/M metagenome (GOLD analysis project Ga0315907, IMG submission 203525) | Freshwater fungal communities from buoy surface, Lake Erie, Ohio, United States - Buoy 12 MA123 | ecosystem: Environmental > Aquatic > Freshwater > Lake > Lake biofilm | place: USA...
AAATATGAAGATAAGATTCACTAAAGCTAGCAGGACATCTTGAAAATCCCTCGAATTTTTGTCCCAAAGAAACGCACTGACTGTTAGGAGTGATCGCTAAGGATTTAGAGGCTACAATCATGCCTGGAGCTCCACTAAGTGTTCCATCAATATCTCTCATTCCTGATGCTTTGGTGAGCTCATCATTGAATTGTGGTTGACTTGATGTCGTAGGCATATAGGCTCGATGAACGGGATCAGGATTAAAGGAAACTCTCTTTGAGCTGTTATGGAGCCGCTCAAAACTAAAAATCACACCGATAGGTAATCGAGTAGTTTCAGTTGTATTCGAGAAAGTTTTTTGAGTTGGATAATTTAAAAAATCCACACCATCAAGTTCAAATGGTCCGTCATACTGAACCACTCCCACTTCCTTATATCTGTCGGCTATATTTCCTGTAAGGGCGAGAGCTTGATCGGTTGCCGAATGGTTAGCACTCTTTCCAATAATGACAGCATTTCTTATGATTTGATTGAAGGCCATCCAATAATGTCTACCATTGTCAGCAGAAATTCCACCTTCATAAACAGCAGTCGATCCACGGAAATAGTATCCAGTGAGTTTATTTTTAAAAGCAATTAGTTTTCTAAAAATTGGTGTGGCACCAGGGTTGTAGGCATTAATATCAATTTTACGATCTTTGGGGTTGTTAGGATTATTTGTGAGGGGACCAACTGGGGCCCCATCCCAAGTAAAACCAACTTTACCAGAGTGTGCAATATTACCTTCAAATTTTTGAGTGTTGGACCAAATAGGGATAGTGATAAGTTGCCCTTGAGAATTATAGATATGGCTCTCAAAGGCCATCCAAAATCCTGATCCTATATTACCGGAAGCAACATTATTAATAATTGTATTTTGTGGGTGAGAAATCCAATAAGTCCCAACATTAGGAAAGCGTCCTGTATGCTCATTGTTGACTGTCGGATGATCTGAAGCCAGAAGGACTTTAGAGGCATGAGGGTATCGAGATAAAATTCCTAAGTTATTCGACATGACGTTATCAATTTCTACTCCATCCTCGAAAAAATATCCGTGACCTTTGAAGTCATAGCAAACGTTATTATGGACTAATGTTTTATTAGTTCTATGAACAGTGATACAACGCTGAAAACTGTGATGAACGCTCGAGTTCTGAATAAATTGTCCGGGAGCGTCTCCAACAAAGTGCCAGTGAAAAGGGTAGCGGGCCATGATTCCTGCCTGCCCCATGTGATAAAACTCCACACTATCAACGTAGGCCTGTCCTCCTCTCATCACCATCACATGTCCACCAACCTCTGCATTTAAAGCATCTGTGGTTGGAATCGGAGTCACACTTTCATCGGGACGGATGAGAATATTTCTTGTGAGATTGGCAATTTCTGCTCGAGGATTAAATTCAACTTTGCCGTTGTAAGTGGTATTGTAAAATTCGGACTGACCGAGATGGAATTTTTTAATGGCTCGATTAAGATAAATCTTATTTCCCACTATTCCAGTAATTTTAAAATTTTCTGCCTCATTTAGATCATAAGAACTAGGCGCGATAACTATTTCATCTCCTACTTTCCAAGGAACTGATGAGTACTCAGGAGCTGTAGAATCACCCATAGGACGGAGTGGGCTTTGATTCTGAAGATTAGATGGGAAAACAATAAAGTTATCACCGACATTGGCCGATTGGCCTAGACGGTACCAGCCAGCGTTGCGACGGCTCCCAGTGAGAACCATTCGCCCACCATTATTTACTATAAGTGCTTTGTGTCCATCATGCAGACGAGGATCCCCTGGACGCTCTTTCAAGCTAAGCGTGAGTTTTTTTATGTAGGGTTTATATTTTTCTCCACACTGAAAAATTCCATTCACGTAAATGACTTGGGCCTTGATCTCGATATTATTTTCGGCCAGGCTTGAATCACAATGAAGTTGTCCATTGATGATGAGCTCATCAATATTCAAACTTTTATCAATGTAGGCAATTTCATCAGATTTAATTTCAACGACAATTCTAGGTTTTCCAGAAGGCATGGCCCCAACAGCAAACCGATCTATATCTTGAATGGTAGCTTCAACTATTTCTGAAAGAGGAACACCACTTCCTTCAACATATTCAACTTCGTAGGCCGGTCGGGGAGTTGAGACGTTTAGAAAGAGGGCGGTCAAAAGACCTACAGAGGAAAGAGCGGCGAAAGCCTTAAAATTGATCATGTTTTTCATAACTAGTCATATCGGACATTAGACCTAAAAGTTAAATATTTCCATTTCCTGATTGATTTGCGATGATAATCCTAACCCCTTAAAAGAAAAGGATTCTTTCTATGTGTCCCTGGATTAGCTGGCAGCCAGCGAGCCTAAAATTTTGTGAGGCCATGCTCTGCGGGTATATTCGTCAGCCCGCAAACTCGCTTTCTAATATAGCCTTCATCATTTCTGGAATTTTGATTTTACTTAAGCAGAAAGGAAAGAAAGGTTTTTCTCCCTATCATCTCATGGGAGTTGCATCTATTTCCATCGGGATTACTTCAGGGATCTATCATGCCTCCATGACTTTTTTCTGGCAGTTTTTTGATGTCTCAAGCATGTTCATGCTCATTCTTCTGGCCTTCACATTTAACCTCACCCGCGTGGGTTGGCTTAAATGGTCACAGTTTGTTTGGGCCTATTTGATTATGCTCATCACATCCATGGGCCTTATGCTTCTTATTCAAGGAAAAAGTGGTGAGTGGATTTTTGCGATAGAAGTGACTTTAACCATGATTGTTGAGGCTTTGATTTATCGCCAAAAGCAGCGCCCAGATTTTAAACCATTTTTTCAAGCGATCGGCATTTTTCTGCTCTCATTTGTGATTTGGACCGGTGATATACAGGGTTGGTGGTGCGATCCAGACAACCATATCCTGCAAGGACATGCGGCCTGGCATGTGCTCAATGCTTTTACCATTTGGTATTTGTATAAATTTTATAAGCAATTTGAAAAATGAGATTAGATCTCATTTAAAAAAGTTTTAAAATAAAAATCCAGGGACTCATGTCCCTGTTTTGTTTTAAAAATGACTCGTGCTTTCCATTTCATTTCACTCAGTTCACAGGCCGGAAGATAAAACTCACCTTCATAATGATTTGCCTGAACATTCTTGAGTTGAGGTCTGATGTAGCCCATATTAAGGTCTATACCCTGGATATCAATTTCCAGAGGTAATAAATTACTTTCCCCTTTCTTTTTGAGTTGAATCTGAAACGTTTTTTCTGGAGTTAAGGGGCGAGGGGAGAAGGTGAGTTCAAAGCCATCAAGTTCACAGCTGCCTTGAGCGAGGTCACATTTTTGATTTTCAGCTCGAGATTTTATTACACGATGAGAGCGGTGTTTTGCATAGAGGGGAGATTTCTCAGCTGCTCCTCGGTAGGCCGCTAATAATTTTTGAACAGAGTCATCATATTTTAATTTATCTACGAAGTGGCCTGCCTGATTAATAATGAAAATATCACTCGTGTGACTAAAGGTATTTGACCCAGGTTTGGCTCCGGGATATTTTTGAAAGCTCGCTCCAAACTTTTCCATAATTTCTTTAAGTAGCTTCTCATTTGTATTCCCTCCCTTAAAGTCAGGAGAAAACTTGGCCAAATGATCTTTGAGAGCGCTCAATGTATCAATGGCCGGATTAACTGTTATAAAAATGACCTCAACTTTTTTTCTCTCGCTTTCTGGAAGGGACTTCATCATTTGACTAAGATTTGAGAGTGTCTTTGGACAAATGGCCGGACACTCAGCAAAACCAAAGAAAAGAAAGATGACTTTCCCCCGAAGATCTTTTGAGGAAAATTCACCATGAGTTGAGGGTAGAGAGAAATCTCCACCTTGGGGTGCCGATGGATCAATTTCGATTTTTTTATCGCAGCTTATGAAGCCTGCGATTAAAAGGATAGTTAAGAAAAAATGCTTCATAACTCCATTTCGGTTATTACTAAAAATTTGATGAGCCAGATCATCTTTTACTTGAGGGAATTATTTGACTAAGGTAGTTAGTTTTAACATTTCAATATTTGCTTATTTATGAAGTCATCATATCAGACTAAAATAGAGAAAAAGGAAATGTTATGACCAATATTCAAACCATCAAAAAAAATGACTCTCAAGTTATCATCACACACTTTTCAAATATAACTGATTCAGAAGTTTATTTAAAAAATTTAAGGGCCCAAAATGATCATATTCCTGTGATTGTCATGGCCAATCGTGGAGATATCATTCCAGAAATGATCCTTTCCAATTGTTGTGGAGGGCATCTCTTTCGTGATGAAGTTGAAAAACTTCCTGAAATGATCGATCTAATGCTTAAAAGAAATCACGAGATTCATTGCTAGAAAAATTCCTTAGGATGCGATGTGTGCCGTTTGGTGTTTGAGAAATCAAATACTTAATTCCTTTTGTTAAGATCGGCCCACAATCTCTAAACATTCACCTCACAGGACATTTCAGTTTCACTTGGATAAAACTCCCCCAACGAAGATTAAAAAAAATAAATAGGGAGTTTAAAATGAAAAAATTCTTAATCGCTTTTCTTGCACTCATCAGTTTTTCGGCTCTTGCTGGAGAGATCACTCTTTACAACAAGTCAACATATGAAACACGTGACTTCTCTTTTAATGGTTTTGAGTTCGGCATCAATAAAGATCTAGGCCGCGCTTGGGTTATTATCAAGCTTTCAGAATTAGGTGATGGACCTGCAGCGTATGATGAAAGAGTTAAAGTAGAAGGTTTATCTTATAATACTACTTCTCAAGAAGTTCTACTCGATGTTGAAGGTACGCAGATAGTATGTGCAAAAGTAAAATTTAACTTCTTTGGCACACACATTAAAAACACTGGCAGATGTACATTTCAAACGAAGTACTACACAAAAGAAGTAGATAACGGTTATGAAATTGAAAAAATTGAAATGGTTAAACTTTTGATGAAATATTAAGAATCTCAGATCAGACTTTATTTGAGAAATTGAAAAGATGAGAATTAACTTCTGGTCTTTTCACTTTCTTCTCTTACCCTCTCAATTTTTGCTACATACCACGAACTTAGAGCTGCTGTGATGAGAATGGATATAATAACAAGAAGTGAAACAGAGCTTGGAATTTTATAAAAATCAACGATAAGCATCTTAACTCCAATAAATCCTAGTATCGCCGCAAGACCTGGCTTCAGGTACCTGAGCTTGGCAACCCAATCAGCAAGCACAAAGTAAAGCGCACGTAATCCAAGGATGGCAAGGATGTTTGAGCCAAATGCGACAAAAGCATCTTGGGTAACGGCAAACACTGCAGGAATTGAATCAACAGCAAATATGAGATCTGTGATTTCTATCACAACCAGAGCAAGAAACAGGGGAGTTGCCTTCCTGATTCCATTTTCAATTATAAAAAAATGATTTCCATTTAATTTTTCAGTCGTTGGGATGAACTTCTTAATTAGTTTTGTTCCAAAGCTCTCACGGACATCCATTTTTTCATCTGTTTTAATTAAAAACTTAATAGCTGTTATGACCAGAATTCCGCCAAAGACGTAGAGGATCCAATGAAACATATTTAAGAGTTGTGCACCTACAAGTATAAAAAAAGCTCTTAGAACAATGGCACCAAGGACACCGAAAAATAGGACTCGGTGCTGGAATTGTTGCGGTATTTTGAAAGCACTAAAAACAAGGAGGATAACAAACAAATTATCAACACTTAAACTTTTTTCTACTAAGTAGCCGGTTAAAAATTGAGTTCCAAGTTCTTTACCATAAGCTGTTGCAAACCACAGGTTAAATCCAAGGGCCACTGCCATCCAAAGAATACTCTCTAAGAGAGCTACTTTGGGATCCATTTTATGTCCGGATTTTCCAAATAGACTTAAGTCGATAACAAGTAATAACAAAATTCCAATTGAAAATAAAACCCACACCGAAGTTGGAACCACCGAGACTGTCGAAAAAAATTGATTCACTAATTAATTCTCACTTGTTTATAAAATATAAAGTAGTGTAACATCGATCCGAAGTTTAAGAAATACGATAAAAAAAATGGCTTCATGTGGTTTTATCGATATAGGACTAAAAAGAAAAAAAGACTATGAATTATTTGATTTTATTTTTTTTAATTTTCGGAAGCCTTAATGTTTTTTCGGCAGAAGTTTCTCCTTGGGGCATGAATTATTTTTCCTTTTGGGAAGGACATTCACTTGATGATGGAAAAACTGCAAAAAATGAAATGGGTAATCGTCTTGATGATGGTTTGCAACTTTTTAATTTAATCTCAACAACCTATAAGCTATCAGATCGTGTTGCCTTAGATTTACAAACTAGAATAGAACATATCCCTGTCACTTTTAGGGGTGATACAAAAGGCGGGGAGCCAACTCGACCATCTTGGAGATTCCAAGGATTAAGAATAGGTATTTCGGGTAAACTACTCTCTGGTGAAAAATGGTCGCTTAGAGGAGCCTTCAATACCGACATCCCAGAACTTAATGGAAGGGATGCGAGTTTAAGGAAAACCATTTTTAACCCGGGTCTTTTTACTGGTCTTAATTATCAAATAAATGATCAGTGGTCTTTCTACGCAATTCTTTCACCAAGGATTTTCTTTTATTCAGATGATGAAGCAGTGGAGCCTGAATGGGCGGCTAGTGGCCGATCCCCTGGTCAAAAGCCACGTCTGATCCTTGCTGCAGATCCTTCAATCAATTACGCTTTTAACGATGAGATGGGGATGAGAGGAGGTCTTGGACTCTCGTTTCGTCAATTTGTTGAATCAGATCCACTCTTTCTCAAACGCTGGCCAACTTCAGCCTCTATTGGACCAACATTTGTCATTAACAAGCATCTCAATCTTTGGACATATGTAATGACCTGGCCTTTTGATGGCATGAAAACGCATATCCAAAGCACTTCTTGGGGTGCCTGGATTAATGGCGTCCTATTTTAATTTGGCCTATCAAAAATGCCCTGGAATCTTTGATGTGACTCCTCTTTCTCTGCTTCTACTGAGGCAGGGTCTCTGGAACGTTTAGAAGAACATGAGAGAGCACCAAAGATTAAAATCGTAAGTAGAAAAAACTTCATATGCATACCTCCGACAAGCTTCCTATCGGGATCTTATCACAATAACGTTAAACATCCTTTTCTAGATACCTGAGAAAAATGATTCGCCAGTTATCATGTGAATTTCCACGAAAGATATTAAACAACTTCACTTCATTTTTAGTTTTTGAGTGAGAATACTTATTGTTTGATAAATGTGATGATAAGCATTGGTTTTATCACTTTTACTGAATTAATAGTCGTCGCTTATAATCTGAAGATAGATGGATATTAATAGGAGGCCATTATCAAAGACTTAATCATACTTTCAATCATTTTTCTTCTTGTCTCTTGCTCTTCTAAGAATTTGTCTCATTCACCAGCATCAACTTTCGATGGTGATGAAAAAACTGAATTCAATGAAGATAGATTCTTAAGATCTGGATACCGCTTTTGATCAATTAAGCGAGTTAAGGAAGAATTTCACTCATCTTACAAAGAACACCAATCTCAGCAGCGAAAGGGTGTTTCTTTAAGTAGAAAGCAGCTTCAAAAATTTTGGCATTCATTCTCTTTTCAAAATCTAGATATCTTGGGGCACCGAGATCAAATTCATAAAACTCAGTTTTAAAAATCCTCGTTTTAATTCCTTGGATTTTATCTCTTGAAACCACAAGGTTTCCCATTTTCATAATTTTAAGATCAGAAAGAACATCGTCGTTAAGATCAAAGCTTACCGACCATAAATCTTCTTCACTTTTGCAGGCCACAGAGTCAGCTAAAAGGGGCAGGGAATGAAGGCCTAGAATGCTCAGGAGGCTTAGGAGGATTAATTTTTTCATAGGGGATCATGTAGCATTCACATGCTTATTTGTTAGGCCGGCCAGTAAAATATTTCTCAGCTTGAGTCATTCTCCTATAAATTTTACATATTCCGAGTATTAGTTCATCCTGCATGCTAAGTAGGAGCGATAAATGTTTTAAATGACTAAGGAAATCACATGAGCACCGAATTAAAAAATACTGTTTACATAAGTAACCTGAGCTATGACAGAGACCGTTCGGGTTTGATAAGTCTTTTTAAAAGATATGGTCAGATTAAAAACATCAAAATTATCGTTGAGCCGACAACTAATCAGTCTCGCGGAATGGCCTTCGTTGAAATGAGTCAGGCCAGTGAAGCGAAAAGTGCGATTGATGGTCTAAACCAACAAATTATTGATGGAAGAACTGTGAAGGCGAGATACGCGACTGCCTTAAAGCCTACGAGCATGAGCCGAGCTCCCTTGAAAAATGAAAAGACCAAAGATCTAGAATACGTATCAAAGCAACTTGCTAAGAAAGCTCGTAATGATAAAAAACGAAAGTCCAATCCATTTGTTTTTAAAGCTGCAACAAAATAGTGATCAGGTTCTGCTAAATCTAGTTTAGCCAAAACCTTCGGGAAGAGCTCTTTAATCAGGACTCCATTTGTTTCTCTTCCACTAATATAGGCTTCTAAATTTTTTCCTCTATCATCAATTCGGCACCAGAGAATCATTAAAACTGTGTGAAGTGAACTCTACTGGTGGAATAAATGTAACATGTACTAATGGCCGAATTGGAACAATTATTAAACCAAGAGCAACGGTTGTAAAAGATGCCTCTATCAGATAATATTTAGTATATTCTTCTCTAATGTTCCAATTCTAGGTTTAATACTTGGAGCTGGAACATTAGGTTTAGTTTTACTTATGACAATTCAGGAAGAAAACAGCTCCAACAGCAGCAATCACTCCACAAATTAACTTCGCATTGATAACAAGTTTGATGGCATTTAAATAGCCCCACCATAAACATCTTCAAGGTGTCGATCTGCGAGCAACCTAAATTTATTAAGATACTGATGTCGATACTTACAGCTAAGTGTAAACAAATTAGACATTTCGATATTTACAAGTGTTTGATTGTTTTTGTTTTTGTTTGGCATGAATTCTGCAAAACAGAGTTCATAACAAAAAACAGAGAGATTTTTTCATGAAGTATTTATTTATTTTATCAGCTTTTTTTTCTCTTAATGCTTTCTCAGCCTCTGATTCTTGTCCTCCGCACCAAAGCCTTAGAGCTTTAAATGAAAATTATGATTTGTGGCTCAAGTCAAATATAAATACTGATGGTGAAATAAATTTAAGGGCTCGCAAGTCTAAGGTTCCCGATAGTCCTGTGATGACCCTAAATTCTCATCATTTAACATCTGTATACATGAAAAAGGGAGATGTGCTCAATATAGGCTTCACCTCTACTGATTTTTACAATAATGATGGTGACCAATATCGTAAGTCCCAAGGAGTTTTACTGAAAGGCAATGACCTTATCGGACTTGATTTTATAATTAATGACAGCTCTAGTGAGGAACCAACCGTAAAAGATCTTGAAACAGTTCTAGGTGATTCATTCACGATTGATTGCAGCAGAAAAATACAAGCTAGTGAAGCAGAGTCAATTGATAGAAAATCCTCAGTGGGAAGCCAGCAATAAGACTTAAATAAATTAGATTCATTAGATTTAATAACAAACAAGGCACCATTCAATCTGCACGATAATCTCTCTTATCGTGCAGATCAAAATTGAATTTATCTACTTTTTTACTTTTTCTAGTTTCACTCTTTGCTTGATCAGGTCAAACTGCCCGGGTACAGAACTTTGAAGAAAACCTCTCATCGCTTCAACTATATTTTCATCTTTAAACAACTTATAGAATTGCGATCTTAGTATTTCCATCAAATTTTCATGTTCAAAAACGGCATCAAAATTTTTTGGTTCAGACAAAAGTGCTACAATATCCTCTAAGTCCTTACTAAATCTCGGGTCTTTGACCCCACGATTAAAAAATGCTTCCAGTTTTGTTGCCAAGAAATATGCATATGGGAGGATGAATATTTTTTGACCACCAGGTAAATCTAATTCTTCTTTATGCTTAAAACCGATTTTGTAAAAATTATTTGAAAATCCTAAGACTTTTTCATCAAGAGGCATTACATCAACTGTTATTGCTAAGTATTTCCATCTGCAAATGGGTGCATTCTTAGATATGTCCGGCGAAAATTTTAGTGCTATTAATTTCTCACTTAGAGCTGAGTATTGGGCAGCTGAAAAAATATCTATTATTACATCTACATCATCTGTAGGTCTTATTTCTTCTGCTGTATTCGGATTTAAATACAATGCAACTGCTGAGCCTCCAACAAAAACGACATCTTTATTTAGTTCTTTTAAAGCAATGGCAACTTCTTGAATCATCTCAATATTACAAACATTCATTCAAGAATTCTCTTTTTGAGTTCTTCTTTGGCTATCTCTTGCTCTCGAACTTTTCCAACTCGCAAAGAATCAATCAGCGCCAACATCTCATATAGTTTTATATCCTCTAAAGCTGCATCAGGTGCTTTCTCGTAAAGAGGCTCAATACTCTCACCTTTAGTTGTTCCATTTATATGGGGCCAAACATATTTATCATCTGAAATAATCTTTGATTTCAAAGGAGGAGCGCTATGTGAAGTTGGAATTCCCTTCACCATTCTGCCAGGTCTAATTGGAAAAGAAAATTTTACTGCATTTACAATATAGTTATAGATGGAATTTTTCGAAGGTACTCGTTTACTCTCATCAAGAAGTCCAGAAAAGACCAACCTCTCTAATGCTTTAGAGACTTCTGACTGACTTAAATACAAAGCAGATGCCAGCTCTACGACTTTCCAATCTTTGTTTTGAAGTATGATAATTTTTAATAGAATGACTAAATCTTGAGGTTTCATTCTTTTATTATAGCACACTTATTCCAAATTGGAATATGGAATAAAACAAGTTTTTCCTCTTATATTTTATTAAGGTCTCACCATCACGTAAAGATAGCCCCGTTTAAACTCATCTTTGTTTGAGGCATAGAGAATGCGGATAGATTCATCGGTATAAACCTCAACCAGTGTTCCACCACCAAAAAATAAACGAACAATAAAAGTTGGAACGATCGTAATTTGGTTTGGCAGGGTTCCGTCTTCGGCTTCTTTCACAAAATCATAGATCGCTCGATCAGTTGGTCGCTTGCTCATGCCAGGAAATTTACGAAATTTCACATCAAGTCCATTTGGGTTCGTTTTACTTAAACGATATTGGCCCTTTAAGTAATTAATTTTTTCCTTCTTGGGATTTCCGTTTTTATAATTTGGAGAAACGTTGTAATAAAACCCATCTGGATCAACCACTTGGTAAATTTCATTCACCCCAAGCTCAGGATCTACTTGGCGGTCATCGTTTTTATAGTCATAAGGCCCCCAAACCTGCTTCCAGACGCCGTAAATAAGCGTAAGACGATCTTTTACCGGTGGTTGTGGGTTGAGCTCTATGATTCGTTTCACATAGGGTTCAAGCTCATTTTGGATCTTAAATTCTGGATCACCCTGGCCAGTGTACTTAGCGGCCCTGGTAACCAATTCTATCTTCAGCTCCTCTAAGGTCATAACACTGAGATCTTTCGCCCAACAAATTGATGAAAGAAGCATTGAGATCATAAATATTAAGGCGGAGGCTTTCATGGGTAAATCCTTTTCATTTTTCTTACTTTTAGCATTATTTCTTCATCTGGCGCTTGAGATAAAAGCTAGGCAGGAGTATATAACCTAGATATATGCATCCGTCTTAGTAAGAGGAAAAAATGATACCCTTTTTTATCGCTGCTTCTTTAACTGTTGAATTCATTGGCCCTTGTAGCGAGCGCCCTCTCCTAACCACCACTCTTGAGTCACGAGATTCTTCAAATTTAGGGCAAGTCACCATAGAAACACTCGAAAAATTCAATATTCAATACCTAGGATCTGAAGCAGGCCTAAATAGTGCTTTTGGGAGCCCAATCGGTGTGGACGCGATTGAAGTCATCAGCGATACCGAAATGAGAAGCTACGGCTGGTGCTTTGAAGTTGATGGTCAGATTCCTGAATATTACCCGGATACTATTTCTGTCTCTAATGTTAAAAAAATGAAGTGGTTCTTTGGATACGCTCATTACCTTAATGGGAGCTGGGTCAGTCAGTGTGAACCAGCTCATAAGCTCAAACCAGATTTTTTGTGCCACTAAAACCGATAATTCAGATTTAAGATTATTTTTTTTCCCATTTTTCACCTCGATCCCTAATAATTCACTCATCAACCTCAACTTTCTAACCAAGGAGTTCTTATGAAATTTCTCTCAGTTGTAGCTCTACTTACACTTAGCCTTAACACTTTTGCTAAGGCACCAATTGCGACTTGTAGCACTGTTGGCGATGCTCTTGATTCAGTTGAATTGATGGCCTCTAAAGGTGGTCAAATCTCAGAAGTTCGCATTAACTCAATGGATCCAAATAAATCGAAGTCTTATAAAGTGAGCAAAGAACTTTCTGCGATGGCTTCAAGAACGAGCATAAGTCTTATTGCTGCTCAAAATCTTGAAGATGTTTATGGTGGGGCGATTTTTAATGCGATCAAGCTTGATATCGATGCAAAGTTAACTCGTGGTGTACTAGCTGCTGACGGAGCTGTTTTCTTCTTAAATTGTCATAAATAAAAAGATTTTGATTTTGGTTCCCAAGCGAAGTGCTTGGGAGCCAAAAATTTTTTATTCATCTTTCTGAGATTTCTTAAATACCAATTGATTGAGTCTAAATGGTCCATCAGTAAATCTCACCATATATGTATCTGTCTCAATCTGAAAGAACATCCCGTGATAGGTTTCGCCGTTGTGCTGATAAATAAATCGATTCGCACTAAGAGGTAAATTCTCTAGTCCAAGAGTCTCGCCATCATCAAAGGTAACAGATAAATTTTCTATCACCCCATCCTTTGAATTTAAATGGCCTTGAACTTGCTCTGTTTGATTTTCATTTGTATCCAATTTTTGAATTTCGCTCAGCTTTAATTGAAGATTCTCTACAATGTTGGCCGGTAAAAGTTCTGGGGGAGCTTCATCTTTTGGGAGTTCTACGTTGATTGTTTTTACTTCTTCTTTGTTTATTTCTAGACCCACAGCTTTGACAGGAATGGGTGTTAAAGCTGTCGCTTCAGAAGCTGGTTGACGTCCTTGGGTTATTCGCCCAAGGATTTCATCAAGTCTTTTGTTCGCAAACTCACCATTTAAATTGAGTGAAGAGTCAGAATTTATGACGAGCGAATTATATAGCCCAAAAGCTGCGGCAATACTGCCTAGATAAAAAAAAGTGGATCGAGCAGATTTCTTTTTCAATCAATAGCACTTCGATTTTCTAACTTTTAGATATCTTGTTCTTAAGGCACTGGTTTGTGATATAGGAACGTTTTTTAAATAAGTCTGTACTTTAAACTCATGAAAATCAGAATCTGGTTTTGAGGAAGTGTTAATATTCACCCATAATTTTTTACATCTCAGATTTGAAACAGCATGAATAGGTCCTTCGCTGTCCTGAGCAAAATACTTAACACTGTCTTCGCAGTAGCAAGTTGAGGCAAATTGCTCGATGGCGGTCCCTCCAACTTTTTGAATTTGGCAATTATATTTATGATTAGTTAAAGAATAAGAGTAATCACAACCCGCCCAGAGTTGAAATGAAGCCGTCGTTAAAATCATGGCAATTAAAAATTTTTTCATAGATATCTCCCTATCCAAATGCGGATTAAGTATTGAAGCGTTTCGGTATACTATGAAAAAAACTTTACTCATGAATGAGTTTTAGAAAGGTGTTTTCTAAAAATAATGAGCACTTAGCATGGACACTAAGCCCCAACTAAGAAACTTCAGGGGGGCCAATTTAACCGGCCTGGATTCTAAAATTAATATTGATTGTAGTAATTTAAATCATCTTTCTTGGCATCTTCAATTTTCTTTATTCTTTCAATACCAGTAGAGATAGCTTCAAATTCTTTACATGATGAAGATTCGATTGTGGCCATCAGGTTTGTAGCATCTGGCGCAGCAACGACCTTATCGCTTCTTTTTGCTTCAAGGACGGTCTTTGCCCATTTACCAGAGTAGCTACTAATAGCATCATCTAGCACTTTCTTGATTCCATTTTCTAAGGTTGCATCTACCCATACCTGATCTTGATTAGTTGTTTCTCTCAATTCAGTATAGTGCTCTTTTTTTGCATCCACTTTCATCAATGGGTTGTTAACAACTTTTCGATTGTGTGTTAGGAACTGTTGCTTGGTAAAGAGTGGGCACTTTGAAGTTGTGAGTTTTACATAAGGATTAATATTTTTTCCCTTACTATCATAAATGCAAGTAGGATCTCCTACCATGTTGATGATATAGAAATAGAATTCATTATCGATTTTGATTCTCCCCATCGGATCATAGGTTAGGTCGCTGCCAAAACTTGGAATCACAAATGACTTCACTCCTTGATCTGTGATATACAAATAAGTCGCACTTAAGGCTGCATCTCTTTGAGGGGAAGATGGTTTATAGCGGTATTCAAGATAAAGCTCTTCAGCCCCAGGAATAAACTTTTCAGGAACTCCTAAGATGTAGGCGCCATTTTTACCCCAAGGGAATCGACCAATTTGTTCTCCATCAGATAAATTATCCAGCTCATGAAAGCATTGTCTAAATGCCTTTACTTTCTCTATATCACTGACATGCGCCGGATTTCTTTTTGCCAAATCCATGGTGCAGGAGACATTGAGTAAGGTGAGGGTCAGAATGAGTTGATTTTTTATTTTCATAAACATATTTTCGTCTCATTATGTAAAAAAAATGAGAGAATTCTGATTCCGGATCAACCAGGTCGGGCTTTCTAATTTAAGGCAAATCTAAAGAGCTTTATGTTGGAGTCGCCTGATTTTAAACAATTATGATTGAAAAAAATGTGAGATAAAGCGATCTAAGAAATACTGTTATTTCAATAATTCGTAATCAACAACCTTGCAGCTCTTTTTCTGATCTGGTCGACAAACAAATTTAACAAAATAAGATGATTTTTCTTTGCCAGAAACTTTATCAATAAATTGATTAAGGACTAGGGCCCCACCTTTTTCAATTTTCACTTGAGAAAGGTGGTCTTGATCCTTTGGCGTGAGTTTATGGGCCGGCTCAATCATCGCAAATGTAGGCATAATCATGACCAAAGAGATTAGGGCTTTCATTGTTGAGAGGCTCCTGTTTCTTTCAAGATCACACCTTGATTTTTAGCTTTTTCCTTAAATTTGTCCCACGACTCATCTTCAGCACAGGCGTAAATATCTGGACACTCGCCATCGACGGCAGAACAGACAACGTCATAAATATTTGTTCCATATTTTTCATGGTCTTTACAATCTATTTTTGCCTGGCAACGAACGACTTCTTTACCAATACATTTTGCTAACATGTTTTCTGGACATGAATTTTGAGCAGCATCTAAGCGCTTCTCTGGGCGAAATTTAGTTATTTCAAATTTACCAATAAGTCGACATTTTGACTCTGATGAGATTTTTTTGGCAATTTCTGGATTGTAGGTAAAACCTTTTTTTTGCAAGTCACCCTTGATGAGTTCAATATCTGGCATAATCGCATCGAGGTACTTCTGATCGCATTCTGCATCAAGGTCTGAATTGAACATCGCAGAATAACAGCCGTTCATACAAACACTCGCCACTCGCTTTGATGCTTCCGGAGCAATATTCTCTAGATATCTACTATCAATTTCTTTAGAGTTCGAAATATTGAACATCTTTTCAATTATGTGATTAGCATAGCTTCCACTACATTTCGCAAAAGAGTCGACTGAGATAAAAAGAAGAAGAAGAGATAAAAGTTTCATTGAAGGCACCTCGCTGCTTTATATTTTATAAGTATTCATATCTTTGGTCATGGCTGAATAAGTTGCCGCTAAGACACATATGCGACTAGATTGCTTTCGTTTAAAAGATGAGGGCTTTCTAATGCTCCTTTACCGCAGAATCGGCCGAAACGAACTTGCCATTGAAAAAACTCTAAAAATAAAACTGGCAAAAACTGGCCTTAATGTTTAACATATCAAACAAAAAGATTATTAATTAAACAAGGCTCATTTTTCATGCAAATTCTGATACTTACAGTCATTTTCATGACTTCTCTTTTTGCTGATGTCGAACTGGAAAAGATTGAAGTTATTGAACAGTCTAGCTCCCAGGTTTCAGAATTTTGGGAAGAAAATAAGCAAACTCAAATCTATTCTGGAAAGAAAAACACTGTAACTTCGCTGAAAGAAATTCCTCAACTACAAACCAATAATTATCGTCAGGCGACTTCGCAAACTCCTGGACTACTTATTTCAGAAGTACCGAATGAATCACTCGCTGCCCTCACCTATCGTGGTTTAGGTGACCCTCATGAGTCGTATAACATTCTCATGCTTCAGGACGGGATTCCTGTTGCGGCGGATATGTATGGTTACCCCGCTCATTATTTTTCTCCAGCACTTCCGATGATGGAGAAGGTTCAATTTATTCGAGGAGGAGCTTCCCTCCTCTACGGCCCGCAGCCTGGTGGCGCTCTTAATTATATTTCTCATCCCTTACAGCAAAATCAGCCCACATCAGGAAAAGTGGGATTCTCTGGAGGCTCTTATAATTTATTCACCACGAATAATGCTCTCTATGGGCACAATGAAAACAAGAGTTATGCCATTGAGTACCACCGACGTCAGGGAGATGGAATCCAACGCCAAAATGCAGACTTCTATGCCGATTATCTTCAGGCCCGCCAATATTACTTTCTAGAGAGTTCGACTTTAAAAGTTGCCTTCAATGGATACAATTCCGATCATGGCAATCCTGGTGGCTTTAGTAAAACGACCGCCTTGGGATACAATACCTATGGTGATGATCAGCGAAGGACCACTCGTGAGCATGATCGCTTAAAAGTTTCTCGGGCGCAGCTCTCGGGAGTTTTAGAGCGAAAATTAGATGCTAAATCACAAATGAGTTTATCAATCTGGGGAACGGCCTATAGGCGCTACTCAAAAACACAAAATAGTACTGGTGACATTTTCGGACAAAATCCTACCGGAACACAAAATACGATTGTGACTCAAAACTACTATGGCTACAACGCCGATCTTCGCTACTTGAGAAATTATGGATCTCATACACTTTCAGCGGGCTATCTTAACTATAATCTTCTTTCACCTTATGTGAGTGAGTTAGGTGGTGGTGTTGATTCAAACCACGGAGACGTACAAAAACGGTATGAAAGAACGACAAGTACAAATTCATTTTATGTTGAAAACCGCTTTGGTTTAGGAAATCTGCTGATCACTCCAGGAGTCAGAGTTGAAAATATTCGCCAAACAATTAATGAACGGAAAAAAGTTGGTGCAACAGATCTTAGATATGAGGATAGCACGGTTAATGTACCTCTTTTTGGTTTAGGTGCTTCATATCACCTGTCTGATGAGTCACAGATTTATGCTAATATCTCTGAGGCCTATAAGCCTGTGACTTACGCTGAAGCTGTACCAGTTGATCTGACAGGAATTTCAGATGATATTGATCCCTCAAAAATTATGACTTATGAGTTGGGTTACAGAGGTCAAACAAAAAAAATTAATTGGGATGCATCTGTCTTTTTTATTCGTTATGAAAATAAGTTTGGAAAAGTTGGACAGCAATATCAAAACACCGGTGCTGGAGAGAGTAAGGGTATTGATCTATCGGCAGAGATGAAGGGTGTGGGTGATTTTAATCTCTTTGGAAATATTGAAATCCTAAACGCCAAATTCACAAATGGCCCACTAAAAGATAAAACCCCTCAGTATGCTCCTAATACGCTGACTAGAACTGGAGTTATCTATAATAAGGAAAATAAACTCAAAGCAGCCCTTATGGGTGTAATGGTGAGTGAGCATTTTGCTGACGATGGGAATACGAATAATTTTGAAATCCCTTCCTATGTGGTTTTTGATGCCACGGTTGATTTTAAATTAAAGCAGGCATGGACTCTCAATGCGGGGATCAATAATCTCTTGGATCGAGAGTACTATTCACGAGTGAGATCAGATGGTATTGCCTGGGCGATGGGAAGAAATGTTTATTTGGGTGGGACGTATCAGTTTTGAGTAGTTTTCTGAAGTTGGTGATGATGTCCTCATATTCAGGCATCATCACCTAATTCAAAAAATAATATGAATTACGGAGCGCAAATCCCAAGACCATTTGGTTGAGAGTAGCATTTTAAATTACTACCGCATGGAGCAGGAACAAAAAGTCCTCCATAATCACAAATATTCACGGAGTAATTGCCTGAGCAAATTTGTGCCCCTGGTCTGATTTGTGCATTATTATCATCACAATCATTCCCACCTTTTTGGTCTCTACCGCTTGGATTAGTACATTTGACATCAATGTAACCATCACCATCTGAATCCTTATTGCCAAATGTGGTATCATCACAATCATCATCCTTACTATCGCAAGTCTCATATCTACCAGGATACCTTGTAGCATCGCTGTCATCACAATCACTTCCACCAGAAGCAACGGAGTCAACTCCATCTCCATCATTATCTATGGGGGTAGGTCCCGCAGGACGACACATATTGGCGGATTCATCACAGACATTACTCCCAGTACAGGGACGCTTAATCGCCTGAATACAACCTTTAGAATTGGCATTTCGTGACTGAGGCATACAAAGCTCTTCACCATTACAAAAAAGTATGTCCGCGCAGTCTTTATTAGTCCGACAGATTTGTGCAAGAGCACTAAAAGTAAAAAATAACGTCGCAAATAAGGCGTATTTCATAAAATGTCTCCTAAGGTTTTTGAGCTTTACTTACCGCACTTGATTCATGATCTCAATCAGATAATAAGCAACTAAAAAGTAGTTTAAGTTTTCAGGGGGATACGAGTTTTAACTTGATTAAAATTAGAAAATCTATGTAAGAATTGCTCAGTTTATTAATAAGAAAGAACATTTAGAAGTAGGATCAACCTGGTAGAATTTCCTTTATGCAATTGGGCCCCTTAGAAAAGATATCTAGAACCCAATGAGGTTTCTGAATATCCTCTTTCTGATATCCTGTTGCGAGGTAAATATTTTTGAAACCGAAGTTGAAAATTTTTTCAGACTCCACTTCACCTTTAATGTCTTGACCCAGGTTTGAATCAATGAAAATAATGGTTTCTTTATCAAGTGTATGAGCAATTTCCAAAAATTTTTCAACAGAACTAAATCCTTTGAATGAAATGGACTCTTTTTCACAATAATAAAACCAGTCGATCTGAATCATTTTATCGTCATCAATGAGAACAATCTGGGGATTATTCGTCTGCACTTTATCACTAATAATTTCAATATAATTTACAAGTGATTTTGAAAGGAGTTTTACGCCAGCCTTAGTGCAACGATCTTGAATGTCATTCTCTTCACTCCTCGCTGTAACGAGGATACTATCTTTAGAATGATTAAGTTTTTGGATGACATCCAATCCATCAAATTCCTTATCCATGAGTTCAAAATCTGTTAGTAAAAGTGTTTTGGAGTCGAGGCTTGAATACTTAAGGAGCATGTCCTGAACACTGAAGATATGTTCTGTTTTGCTCTCCAAACCTTTAAGTCGATTTGACCAAACATCATGAAAAGCCGGATCGTCGTCAAGAACGATAATTTTGTCATACTTTTCAGTATGAACCGAGTAAAAAACAGTTGAGGGAGCTTCAGACTTCGGCAAGCTGATTGTAAATGTAGTCCCTTCCCCTACTTCAGATCTAAAAGTTAATGTTCCATCTATCGCTTCAATGTCTTGTTTAGCATTATAAATTCCAAGCCCATTACCGTTATTTTTAGTAGTGTATCCCTTGGTAAAAAGATTTTTGCCAATGTGCTCAGGAATACCAGCACCATTGTCGATGATATTTATAATGTTCCTGTCAGATGTGGTTATAAGCTCAACTTTAATAATACCCTTTGTGTTAGTGAGTGATTCAACAGCGTTATTTATCAAGTTTGAAATTAAACTCTTGAAGGATATTCGATCAATTTTAGAAAATATCATAAAGGTTTCTAGGCAAAAGTTGTCTTTTATTTCAATCTCTGGAAATTTTCTAAACTCAAAAACTTTTTCTGTTACGATTGATTGTAAAACTCCTAGAAGATCTTCACTCTTTACTTCGCTTTGTAAGCCCAAGTCTTCTTTATGCTTTTTAAGAAGATTATAAGATATTTCCTCGATCCTATTTATACTCAGTGACATTCTCTTACGTGTTACCTCAGGCAAACTGGCAATTTCGTCATTTAGGCTTCTCAATACTTCAAGTGGAGATCTTATGTCATGAGCTACTTGTGTAGCTATTTTTGCAACGGCTTCATTTTTAATTCTATCACTCTCACTTTTTTGATACTTATTAACTTCGTGAGTAACGGTTGAGATAAGAGGATTATAGAATTGCTTATCCATCTTCTTCTTTGATTTCCTCCAAACAAGTAGACTAACTCCTATACTTGCAAAAACTAATAAGAATCCAGTATAAGCAATTTTAAAAATGTATTGATGATCCTTTTTTATAAAAATACAATTATTTAACTTTTGCTTTCCTATGAATAGCGAAATTCCATCGGAGCTAGTATCGCAACCTTTAATTTCTACTTCCGCATCAACTCCATAGCTTTTTAATTCATTTTTAAAGCTGCGAAGATTATCAACTCGTGGCATTTCCGTCTCAGAAACAATTTGTTGAATATAAACAGATTCAGTTAATACAGACTCCCACTTCTTGAAGGTATTACTTATTATTTTATCATTTGAGGACTTTTCAAAATAAATCTTACCTAGAAGTATAGATAAACCCAAAAAACCAAGTAAGATGGTCTGAGCAATAAGTGCTCTGAAAAACAATAAATCTCCTATTCGAATAAGCGAGGTGTACTGGCCTAGGGACATCAGCGATATTCCTGATAAAATGTTTCGTTAGTTTTATTTATTTTGTAAATAAACAAACCCTTTTGCGGAGTATGACCTTCACTAAAATCAATTGTTCCAGTTAATCCTCTTACCGAAGTTTTATTTATTGCCTCAACCAAAAGAATTTTATTCTTTTTAGATAACTGAATTGCATTAAAAAGTAATAATCCTGTATCGTGTCCGATTGCAACAGGCGCAACCATTGCTGCAGAATAAGGCTGTTTTGTATCTTCAAAAAGTTTTCTTTTTGTTATTTCGTTTTTAAATCCAGGCTTTGAGGAAAATTCAACACCAGAAAGATGTTGGACATAGTAACCCTCAAAGTTTATGTCTCCGCCTTGAAATACTTTGTGAAAAAGACGTCCACCGCCCCAGCTATCTGGACCAAGGTATATTACTGTCCTTGGTAGCAGGACTGCTAATTTTGCAATAATACTAGCCGCTTCGATTTGGTAAGAAGGAATAAGTACAATTTGAGGTTTTGAATCTATTAGATTTTTAATTTTATCATTTGTTAAATCTGCTGAGTTTATTACGCCAACTTCTGATACAACCTCTGCTCCCAGCTTTTTAGCCATTTCTGAAAAACGAACTTTTATCCCAAGGCTGTAAGAACTTGAAGAGTTGTAAAGGACAGAGAATCGTCTCTTCATAAGTTTCTTAACAGCAAATGAGGCAAGTTGAGTTGCCTGATAAGAGTCATCAAAGCAAGCACGGTAAGAAAAATCTTTATTCTTAACAACGTCTGGGTGTGTCGCAAATGGAGTAATAAAAGGAATTTTGTATCTTTCTGCAATATCTGAAATTACAAATGCAGTATTTGAAGTTATTGCCCCTATAATTGCAATTGGCTTATATTGTTGTATAGATCTTTCAACTTCTCCAGCAAGTTCCTTTAAATTCGATTCTGGCTCGATTTTAATTATGTTTATATCATCTTTTAATTCTTTAAACTTTTGAAAACTGATATCAATCCCTTCGGTTGTTAATCGGCCTGTAAGACTCAAATTCTCTAATTTAGGAAATACGAGAAGGACATTCTGTTTTGCAAAAATTCCAGAAGAAGCGATTAGACATAGAAAAAAAAATAGATATTTCATGGTATAAGCCTTGTCAGTTTTTCTCTAAGTTTATCGTGGATGAGATAAATTTTAGATAAGCGCGCCCCGAACATTCTTTTTTTTGCGGGGTTACTCAATCGGAACGTTGGATCTAATTCGAATTCAGTCTTAGAGGAGTTTAAAGATACTTGTTCAAGATAATTATGTGGAAAGCCTGCTTTACGACCTGATTGTATAATAAAATCTAGGTAACCCGTGGACGGCATCAGATCATTTCTTGGATTACAGACGACATAAGAGAAAACATTTAAATAGGTTTCTTCATTGCATTTTACTTCAAATAATTTCCTCTCATAAAAATTAAAAGGTACCCACTCAAGGATGTCCATCATTTTTAGTGCACTCAAATTTACTTTGAAAAGTATTCCCCAAACTTTCTTATCATTAGCCTTCTCTATTCCTGCAAAACCTTTTCCTTTATACTCACAAGGTAGATTAAATTTGATTTCATGATTCTCAATATAAGAAGGTCCGACTATCTCGGCAGGAATATTCCACTTCCGAAATCGATCAATAGATAAATTTGCACCATAGCCGAAATAATAAGAATTAAGTTCTTGATCTTTACCTATTAAAGACTTGAGCTTGAGATACTCCTTCATCCCATATTTTAATGTGCGTTGTTTTAAGATCGTTATCAACCAATTCTCCTTTGTATCGACCAACTCATAATAGTCAAGGTTATTGGATACAACAATAACCATCCACTACTACTTAATAGGATTATTAAGCCGAGGAGAAGTATTAATCCAACTAATCTTTTAAGTAGATTTTTCACGTAGATTACATAAGAAAGTAAACACAGGACATAAACAAACACAAAATTTGTACTCACAACCTTTAGAGCAGATTCAAAATACTGAGGTAATAAAATTCCAAGTGATAAAGTAACAAAAAATATAGTTCCTAGAAGAAGCATGCTTCTTCTAGGAATGTTATTCTTCTGAACCCCAAAGTATCGTGGTAAAAAGCCTTTATTTGCAGAAACAAAAATTAAACGAGAAATTCCCCACGTCCAACTTATTAAATTAATCAAGACACAGAAAATAGCAAAAAGAGCCAATACTATAGAAAAAGTAGGGCTTAATCCTGCGAGGCTAGTCAATTGTGACAATCCAGCAACTGAATCCACATTATTATTCGAAATCAAAGCAGCATAGTTTATTGAGATTGCGAAATAAAGTAATCCGCAAACCACTAGTGCTATTATCATAGATAAAAAATAATCTCTTTTTGGATTCTTGAATTCTCCTGCAATGAAACTTAAATTTTCAAAACCTGCATAGGCCCAAAAAGCAAGAACGATTGCTTTCGAAATAGAAGAAAAGTTGTAATTTGGAATAATTGATGGATAAAGAGGGACTGCCATTTTTGAAGTCATAAACACAACTATTCCGCCAACGACGAAGAGACTAAATGCTACAATCGTATTAATCTTTCCACTCAGTTTCCCTCCAAGCAAGTTAACTACAATTGCTATAATTATCAGTGAGTAAGCAACCAAGGGAACTGTTGTAGAACTATTTATTGCCTTGTAAGCATATTCGCCAGCAATAATTGCTGCGGAAGGCATACCTAGTGTAACCGTTCCTAAGAAAATAATAGGAATAGCACTTGCAATATTCTTACCTAAGCCTAATTGTATAAAACTCTCAATTCCTTCAGCATTTGGAGTGACTCGAAGCATATCTGAAAAAATAAAGAGCAAAGGTATACATAGGAGTGTAGCGAGAGGCCAAACAATAGCAACATCATACTTTGCGATTGAGAATGTTAAAGAAGGCAGAAAAAGTATCCCCGATCCAATAATTGATCCAATAGCGAGGGTAGATCCTTCAAGAAGTCCAAGAGTCTTTTTTAATTCGCCCATGCAAAGCTCTGCTGGTGCTGTGATCTCAACTCATTGGCAACTTCATCCCAAAAAAGTTTCCAAAATTCGAGTCCTTTCTCGAAACCGATTATAAAATCTATTTTGTTAATTTTTTCAGGACAATATTTCATAAAACTTTCAATACAATGTCTTATGTGACCCTCTTCATTTTGAAAATGTATTTGAAAGAACTCTGTTTCTTTCAAGTTTGAAGCAAGAATTGGATCGTATGCTAATCCATTAAATAATGTTTCAATATTTTGAACTGCTATTATTTCAAGCCCTAAGCCTAAACCAAAAATCTCGGATGTTGATCTAAAATTTCCTTCAGCGTATTTTTCTAATTGTCTGTTAGCATTTGATGATTTGTCATTGAAATTTACATCAGCCATCGTGATACATGATTTAAAAATTTCCGCGTGTATTTGTTTCGCTTTTCCCTCTCCAAGTTCTTCCCAAGCGATTTGTAGGATTCTCATTCTTGCTTGATTTGATTCTACTTTACTAGCAAGAAGACAAAGAACCTTTGGCATAAGGTTTGAAAAATGCAACCATTTATTACCAATAATGCTTGCTGATTCTTTTGTTTTAAAATTGAGGCTATTTAAAGTTGAGTCAAAGATTTCGTATCGATTTGCTTTTTCATAAAAGAAAATAGTCCATGAATTTATGTCAAAAAATTCAAAATCTAAGTTCTGCGAAACATCATAATTTTCGTTAATCCCTTGCATAAATCACGTCTCTTTTATAGTTTTAAACTGTTCATATATTGTAGACTCTGATGTATTAACCATCTTCACAAGCACCTCATGCACTGCTTGAAAAATCTCCAAATTTTCTGGGTCATTATATGTTTTCTCATCTAATGAATTAATTGCTGTAGAGATGTCCCTAAACTTCCCTACGATATCATGCTTATAATGTCGAAATGCCTCAATGGAGTTCATTGTAGTGCTCCCTCTCTTGCATAACCATCGGCATACCTAGTTCATCTTTTTTATCGATATAGCGATAAAATGTTGCAGAAGAAATGCCTAGCTCTTTAATCGCCTGTCTTGCCTTATTTCCGTTTTCTTCAAGAGATTTTAAAACGACCTCTCTTGTGAATTGATCAAGAAAGTCCTTCAAACCAATCTTTTTGATTAAGGCATAGTGATAATCCTCAAGTAGACCGTTCGATGCTTTAAAAGTTGAGTTTTTAGTGAACTGGGTAACGTCTTCTGCTCGAATCACACCGGAGTTATTCAACGAAATGACTTCGGCAAATCTTAAAAGCTCGCGGATATTACCTGGCCATGGGTAGTTTTCCAAAATCTTTTTTGCTTCTTCTTTAAAAATGATTTTTCTTGAACCCAATAACTTCGTTTTAATGATAGGGAAAATATCTTCTTTTCTATTACGAAGTGCTGGTTGGGTAAATGTGTAGCCACTTATCCGTTGGAATAAGTCAAAACGAAATTTTCCAGACTTGATCAGAACTTCTAAATCATCTAATGTAGCGCAGATCACTCTGAATTCTGATTTTACAAGCTTGTTTGAACCAACTGGATAGAATGATTTTTCTTCAATCGCTTTAAGCAGGCCTTCTTGCATCTCAAGCGACATGGATCCTATTTCATCTAGGAAAAGTGTTCCCTGGTGGGCCTCTTGAAGTTTTCCAAGTTTATCTGATACAGCACCCGTAAATGAACCTTTGGTATGACCGAAGAGTTCTGATTTCAGTGTGTCTCCACTAAAAGTGGCACAGTTTAATTCTACAAACTTCCCTTTTCTTTTTGATAGTTCATGGATCGCCCGCGCTAGATGAGACTTCCCTGTTCCCGATTCACCGAGTACACAGATGGGAAGTTCAGTTGGGATAATCTTAAGCAGCTTTTTTAATTCTTCTTTGTATTTTTTATTTTGCGTGGGCAGGACATCCTTAAAAAGAAAATCCTCAGTAAAGCTTTCTTTTGAAAGGAAATACCGATTAATTGTTTCTGAGATATGGCTTTCTTCATTACCCTTATTATAAACATCCTGACAGCCTAAATCGTACGCCTCTTCCGCTATCGTTTCATCATCGATTGAGGTCATGACAACAGTGTAAAAGCCTTTCTTCACTGAAAGGGGGATAAGCTTAAGTCCCAAGAGTTCTTCTGAAACGCTGAGCTTTAGATCAATATAACAAATATCAAAACTGTGGTTTTCGATTTTTCTTAAGGCGTCCTCATATGAATTTGATTCAATGATAGTAAAACTACTGTCAAATTGTTTGATGATATTCATTCGGGCGAGTTTTTCATCATCAACGATCAAAATTTTCATACTTGAGCTCGTTTTTAAATAGGAAATAATTGTTTTTAAAATTAAAACAAGTTTTATCCTGATTCTGGATGGCCGTAAACTGTAATATTTACAGGTTTTTTTAACGAACTGATTATTTTTAGACACCCAAACTCGTTTCTAAATTTAAAACGAAGATGTTCTCATTTTGGATTAAACCTCTGAAATCTTTGAATAAATGATTTGGTCTTTTTTTTGCGATAGGTGGCAAGAACATAAAAAAGGACCAAGCCTATGTCACCACTCAATCAACCTATCGCTTATGACTTCCACGGGGATATCCCGTTTTCGACACCTTTTAGAAAGATCGATCCGGAGAATATTCATATTTACTTGGATCTAGATACCAAAATTGGAAAGCAGACTTGTGGACAGGCCTGCACTCACTGTTGGTTTGTTAATTATGAAAAAGTTCATAACAAACAATTTAATATCGATGAGGGTGTGGTGATAAAAAAATCCCTTGAGCAAATTGGCTACAAAGTTTTTGCTCGTTATGTAGATAGTTTTGCTTATAATGGAGATTTTATGCGACTCTATGGGCCTGTTCACAACCGTGAGTTCCGCCAGGAAAATGGGCATGTTCCTACTAAGACCATGCACAAAGGAGATGCCTGGACGAGTGGAGCGCCTTTGCTCAAGGATAATTACCTTGAAATTCTCGATCTCGCTGCAGAATCCGGTTACGGGACCATCTCCATGACCTTTCATGGTCTGTTTGATGAGAATATTAATTTTAAACCTGAAAGTGAATATCCCATTAAGGGAGTGTTTCACGGTCAATCTTTGGAAACCGTTGTTCAAAGAATCAAGCATTATAACTTGAATCGAGAGGCAAAGGATCAGTTACGCGTAAATATTGGCATTACAATTGGTAAGCACAATCATGAGCGAGAGTCACTGATTCGTTATGTGCATTATTTTAATCATCTAGGAGTTGATACTGTTAGGTTTAATAATTTCACTGATCATGGAGGTCGGCACTCCGATCTTCCACTTCTAAAAGAAGAGGTTGAAGCTTTGTACAAAAATATAAAGTGGATTCATGAAAATTTGGAGATGAAATTTCAATTGGCGCTTAGTGAGGATTTCGGAACCTTTGGCATTGAGGTCATGGGCTTTCCTCAGCATGTGGGTAATTGTCAGGCCGGACGTCAACTTTTTACTGTCATTCCATCAGATGAAAAATTACTTAAAGAAACAAAGAATGAGAAAGTTGAAAAAATTGGCGACATCGTGGGATGCGTGAATATTTTTGAGCCCTATCTTGGCGCTCTTCTTAGGATCACTGATTTTAAAAATAATGACATCAATTATTCTTTAGAGTTTGACTATAAGGCCATTGATGACTTTACCGAGCTAAGACTCAATGGTCATTTCAAAAATGGTTGTTTTGCTAAAGAGCTTAAAGATCAAGTCAAAATTGAGCTCACCAAAGTCGCTTTAAATTCTCAAAAAAATAATCTGCACCCAAAACTAGAGAAAGGAGTTTTATGGACCGCTACGTTTTAATTTTTGCCAAAACAAAGCATGAAAAGACACCTTATGATCAGTGGCTTAAGGATACAAAAATTACTCCAATCATCCTTACTTCAAAAGATTTTCTACCTGGGTATGAGCATCTGCCTTATGTATGTAGTTTTGAAAATTATGATTATAATCGCCTCGTTGAGAAGGTGGCGTTTGAAATATGCCAAACTTTCAATATCGTCGCCATTTTTGCCCGAGCGGAAGCTGATATTATGAGAGCTGCCCACTTAAGAGAATATTTTCGAATCCCAGGCCAAAATATAGAGAGTGCTCTTGCCTATCGAAATAAGGTGATCATGAAAAATCACCTTCTTCATTCAAGAGTCATCCTACCTGAATTTAGTTTGATAGATTCAGCCGTTAGTATTTTAGATTTTATTCACAAACACGATTATCCGGTTGTCATTAAGCCTTGTATGGAATCTGGCTCCTTTGGCACCGTGATTATTAAGTGCGAGGATGATTTAAATGACTTTTTAGCTGCTGGAATCAAAGGTGAGCTAGAGATAGAAAAATTTATTCCAGGCGAGATGTACCACATTGATGGGCTCATGATTGATGGTGAGATAAGGTTCATTCATCCTTTTAAATATGTTAATGATTGCCTCTCCTTCCGAAATGATGACTTTGTGGGGAGTTATTCTCTAAGTTTTGAGGATGAGCACTACTTACCTCTCATGCAAAGTGCCTTAGAAGTTGTTTATACCCTCCCCAGTCCAGAGCATATGGCCTTTCATTGCGAACTTTGGGTGACACCCTCAAAAGAAATTGTTTTTTGCGAAATTGCCAGCCGAACCGGTGGAGGGATGATTAGTTCAATGATTAATCAGGGTATGAAATTGAATCTTGATTATGAATGGTTTAGAGCAGAAATTGGTCATTCTACTGAAGAGATTCAGGTTAAGTTTGCGGCCTGTGGAAGTATTAATATTCCCCCACAAAAAGGAATTTTAGTTGAGCTCCCTGAAAGTGTTCCATCTTTTGTGAAAGAAACGCAGATCACAGGTCAATTAGGACAGGAATATTCAGGTGGTGTGAAATCAGGTCTGTTTCTGGCCGGTTATGTTGTTGATGGGGCCACTCAAAAAGATATTTTCAACAACATTTTGGCCGTTGGGGATTGGTTCAAACAATCAACGAAATGGGAAATGAGGACTGTATGATCGCCCATATTGAGCATAAATTTATTCGTCTTCATCAATTATCTGTCTCTTTTAAGTTTCTCCTTTTTAGCTCATTCTTTGTGGCCTTTGGTAGCTTTATGGTAAATCCCTTCATTGGGGTTTACCTTAAAGAGCATTTAAAGATGGATATAAAACTGGTGGGCATCTTAATGGCGATTTCCACGTTCATCCAGTTTGCCGGTAGTTTTATTTTCGGATTATTTGTTCAATCAGTTGGTCTCAAAAAAAGTATGGTGATTGGTTTAACTTTTAGGGTCATGGGCTTTCTCATGCTTGCCCTTTCAAGTTGGTATTTGCAAGCATCCTTGGGCGCACTGATTTTCGGGGCGATTGGAATGGCCATCTATATGACGGCTAATAAGGCCTATGTTGTTTCGTCAAGCACTTCACTCGAAAAACCTTTCTCCCTGAGCTTGAGTAATGCGACTTTCAATATGGGGATGGCACTCGGGCCCATTGTGGCGGCATCATTTTTTTCACTCAATCCACCATTACTTTTTTCTGGAATCGCCCTTTTATTCATTGGTCTCGTTGCGATTCATTTCTTTAAGTTAAAAGAAATAAAAACCGGTGAAGTGATTACTTTTAATATGACTGATATGAGATCTTCATTTATAAAAATTAAAAGACCAATTCTTATCAATACCATGACCTTTTATCTTTTTTTCCATTTTCAACATTTTATGGGTATGTACGCAGCTAAAGTATCGGGTCTTGCCCTCTATGGAAAAATTGTTCTCATTAATTTATTACTAGTTTTCATCATCCAAATTAAATTTTCTCAATGGATCTCTAAAGCTCATTTGAACAGACTTTTGATTTCTTCTTTTATAAGTCTTGGTTTAGGATTGGCGGTGATGGGCCTAGGTCATGCTGAATTTCTTGTCTTAGGGATGATCTTGATGACAGTTGGACAGGCGATTTTATTTCTAAGAGGTGAGCTAGAAGTTGTGAATTTACTCCCTGATAAACCGGCCATGGCTTTTGGTTTTCAGCGTCTTTCGGCCGGGGTGGGTGGATTTTTAAGTGGTATTTTTGGTAGTTATATTTATGATTATTGCCAAGAAACTTCACTTGATTATTTCTGGCCCTTGATTGCTCTTCAAACTTTACCTATTATTTTCTTTTGTCTTTTCCAAAGGGGAAATTTATCAAATCTCAAACTCAAGTGATTAAGACAGGCGTAAATCATCAATCCAATAAAGGTTTCATGAACCCACCCTTATATAGAGGATCTACGGTCCTCTATTCAAATTTGTCCGAGATGAAACATACAGCGGATGATTCTTTAAAAAGGACTGAACCTCATTATGCTCGTTTTGGAACACCCACCACAAGATGCTTTGAAGAGGCGATGATGGAACTTGAAAATGGGCACGATGCCACCCTCACCTCCTCTGGTTTGGCCGCGATTACGACGGCGATTCAGGCTTTTGTCAAAAGTGGGGACCACATTCTTGTGAGTGATTCTGTTTATTATCCCACAAGAAGATTTTGTGAATCACTTAAGAATTTTAATATTGAAACCGAATATTTTGATCCTCGTCTAAATGCAGGAATTGAAGGCCTCTTTCGATCAAACACAAGACTCGTTTTTTTAGAATCTCCAGGATCTAATACATTTGAACTTACCGATGTTCCTCTTGTTGCGCGGCTATGTCAGCAATATAAAATTATTTCTTTGATTGATAATACATGGGCCACTCCACTCAATTTTAAACCACTAACCCGCGGGGTTAATGTCTCCATTCATTCGGCGACAAAATACCTTAATGGACACAGTGATGGCCTATTAGGTGTCATTATCTCTGATCAAGATCATTACAAAGCGATCAGGGAATCGGTCATTCGCTTGGGCCAGTGTGGAAACAGTGAAGAGGCCTATCAAGCGCTCAAAGGACTAAGAACTCTTGATATAAGATTGCGTCAGCAGTCCCAAAGTGCATTGAAGATAGCGCAATTTTTTAAATCCCATGATCTTATAGAAGATGTCTTGCATCCGGCACTCTCAAGTGGCCCTGATCACGCAATCTGGGCGAGGGATTTTCAAGGTTCTAATGGCCTCTTATCAGTCATTTTTAAGGATCAGGCGACTCAAGATCAGATCCACGAATTCATTGAATCACTCAGACTTTTTGGGCTAGGCCATAGTTGGGGGGGCATTGAGAGTTTAGTTGTTCCAGTGGATTTAAATTACAGAAAATTTGGATCATTTAATCCAGCTAAACCAGTGATTAGATTTCATATTGGGCTAGAAGCAGTTGAAGATTTAATTGAGGATTTAAACCAGGCCTTGAAAAAGATAAGGCCATGATAAATAAATATCATGGCCTTCGGGTGAAATTAAAGATGGGATTTGCAGGCAGATTCTGAATCAAATTCAAGAACATATTTGAGGCCAATAGTCATTCCAGTTTCTAGATTGGTCCATTCGTTTACAAGGTAGAAGTGGTTATCAACTTTTAAGTTTTTGTAGCATTTTAATTCTGTGCGGATATCATCTTCTGAAGAAGGAAAATCATATGATTCATCCTGCCAGCTGAGAGAATCGAGACAATCATTGTTTTCTGTGAAAAGAGTCATCGGTTGGATTGAAGTCGTAAGACCTGTGTCCTCATCTCTTTTTAATTTAACCGAGATCGAATACTTGTTAGGATCATTAACATCTTGAAGACAAGTTTTGTCATTGTACTCAAGAGCTGAAGCCTCAGCATTGAAATCCTGACAAGAAGTAAAAAGTGTAGCGAACATGATAACTTGAAATAGTGTTTTCATTTGTGACCTCCATTTGATCGTTACCAATACCTTATCAAGTCACATGCCAAAGTTTTTTTTGAAGTAACTCATTAAAAATTCGATAGGCTCATTTAAGAGTTATGGTCTTTGTTTTATTTTTGAAAACGTTTCATTTTTGAAATGAAAACAAGGCGACCTCTGTTTATACGTAACTCCTTATATATCTGACCTCAAAGATCTGGCATGCAACATGCAATGATAGTTTCACCACAACAAAAAGGGGTTTTATGAAAAGTTTATTTTTTATCAGCATGTTGGTTTTATTTGTTTCTTGTAACAGCTCAAGTGAATCAAAGAAATGTACATTTAATGGAGAAGAAGTTCCTTGTTCAGAAAGCACTTCTGATAGCAATTCGGATAACCTGGAAACTGGTGGGGCCGAGTTAGTGGCTTCATTAACAACCGAGATCAATTACGATGAATATGAATTAGAAACTTTGGAAAATAAATCAGACCTAAAACGAGAAATTGTTAATGGGGTCGAAATTGAGTGTTCAGTAGAAACTGAAGCCTCGGCTAGCTATAGATATGAATTAAGAAATGGTAAGCTCGTCTTAAATTCAGAGGATGAACAAGTAGAGTTTACTAAATCAAAAGGGAATAAGAATGTTCTTGAAGGGACATGGTCAAGAAAAGATAATCACCAAGGTGGATATAATGTGGTAACAATAGAAATCTCCAAAAATAAAATGAAAATTACAACCAAGTGTCACTTCAATTAATCACTGCTTCCTTCCCCCTCCTCAACAAGGAGGGGAATTTCTTTTCATTTATTTTGTTTTTCGGTTAAAATCATAATCATTAGAATTCAACCTTAAAGGATCAAGTGCGCTCTCGCTTTTTTTATCTCATCATTCCTTGCTTTCTTTTGATTCTTGTTGGATTTCTTTATATTTATTCTAAAGGGCAGACAAATGAATTCAAGCTTCAAAGCTGGCTTGAATGTAGCGAGAAAATAAAGTGCGAACCCGTTGTGCTGCCTGGATCATCGAGTCGAGGCGAAAATAATATTATCTACAAAACAAGTTTTAACCGGCCGGAATTTTGTCATGTTGATGATTGTCTCTTAGTGATTGGAGAGATTGCCGATTCCGCCACGATTTATCTTAATAAGCAGCTCATCGCCAAGCATGGTGAGGTTGGGATTAAATTTAAGTATCTTAGGCATTATCCCTTTTCAGCTGACCTGAGAAATTTAAAAGATGAAAACGAACTTGAAATTAGAGTGTACTCGCCCCAAACC
>Ga0315907_10001372_pt1 | contig 32977 bp, 34 predicted proteins | sample LakEriMetagenome_3_FD_203525 | JGI IMG/M metagenome (GOLD analysis project Ga0315907, IMG submission 203525) | Freshwater fungal communities from buoy surface, Lake Erie, Ohio, United States - Buoy 12 MA123 | ecosystem: Environmental > Aquatic > Freshwater > Lake > Lake biofilm | place: USA...
ACATTGTTAATCTTCCCTTAGATTTACCTGTGCATAGATTGATTAATTTTCTCGAACTTTACAAAAACGAAATTATCTAATATGTTACCTTTCTCTCCCCCGCGAATTGACCAACGAATCATTGATGAAGTAACAGATACCTTGCGTAGTGGTTGGATTTCCACGGGTCCAAAGACGAAGTTATTTGAAAAGAAAATCACCGAATATGTGGGGTGTAAAACAACCGTAGCCGTTAGTGCATGGACTACAGGAATGGAAATTGTGTTGCGTTGGTGGGGAATAGGACCAGGCGATGAGGTGATTATTCCGGTGTATACCTATTGCGCGAGTGCCAATGTGGTGTTACATACCGGAGCAAAAGTGGTGATGGTGGATATCAATCCGGATGATTTTAATATCAGTATTGAAGCCATTCGCGCTGCCATTACCCCACATACGAAAGCGATTATGCCGGTAGATATAGCCGGACTGCCCTGTGATTTTTCAGCGATTAAGCAACTGGTTGAAGAGGCAAAACCAATGTTTAACCCAACAACAGCGGAACAAAGAATGCTAGGGCGTATCTTAATTGCTTCAGATGCCGCACACAGTTTTGGAGCAACCTACATGGGAAAACAAATGGGGGCGGTAGCAGACATTAGTTGTTTCTCCTTCCATGCAGTAAAAAATCTTACCACCGCGGAAGGGGGTGCCATCTGTTTTAATCTACCAGAACCGTTTGATCACGACGAATTGTATAAATTGTTTTGTATAAAAATCCTGCATGGACAATCAAAGGATGCCTTGGCTAAAATGCAAAAAGGTGCGTGGCGCTATGATGTGATCGAACCCGGATATAAGTGTAATATGACCGACATTCAAGCCTCTATTGGCTTAGTGGAATTGGAGCGGTATCAGGAAACCTTAGTCCGTCGAAACGAAATTTTTGATCAGTATACGAAGGCGTTTGAAGCACTCGATTGGGCGGTGAATCCAATACGTGTAGACCGTTTTCGTGTTTCTTGTTGCCATTTATACCAACTAACCATAAACGGAATAAGCGAAGCGCAACGCGATGCCATTATGCATGAAATTTTTGAGCAAGACATTGCGGTGAATGTGCATTTCCAACCGCTTGCCTTATTAACGGCCTATAAGAATTTAGGGTATGACATTGCGGATTATCCAGTGGCATATGATAAATATTCGAGAGAAATCTCCTTACCAATTTATTACAACCTCACAACCGAGCAAGTGGATAGCGTGATTAAGGCGGTAACGTTTGCATATCATAAGGTGATGGGATGAAACGTTTAATGGACGTCGTATTTTCCTTTTTTATATTAATTGCCTTTTTGCCCTTAGGGTTCATCATTTCGATATGTATTGCATTAGAATCTCGAGGAGGTGTCTTTTATCGACAAGAGCGCATTGGACTCGGTGGAAAACCATTTATGTTACTGAAATTTCGTTCCATGCGACCGAATGCAGATCGAGAAGGAAAGCTTACAGTAGGAGCGCGCGATCCTCGTGTGACAAGGGTAGGAGCCTTTGTACGAAGGTATAAGCTCGATGAATTTCCTCAGTTTATTAATGTATTGAAAGGAGAAATGAGTGTGGTTGGTCCTCGACCAGAAGTAATTGACTATGTGAAGCATTATTCTGAGGAGCAACGCAGGGTACTGGAGTACAAGCCAGGCATTACGGATTTAGCATCTATTACCTATTTTGAGGAAAATAAATTATTGGCTAACGCTGCGGATCCTCAACAAACCTATTTAACGGATATTATGCCCGCCAAAATCCGGATCAATTTGGATTATCAAACCAAATCTACCGTTTGGAGTGATTTGGGTGTAGTATGGAAAACTGGAATGAGAATGATTAAATAAAGTTGTTGAATTCATATTATTACAGTTCTATGAAATTAAAAAAAGGAAATTTAAGCTTGATTTTATTGGTAACTACTGCTATGGCATGGGGTCAGAACCAAGTTAGTGACTCTGTGAATAGAAGGTTAGAAGTTAAAAATCAGCTCGGAATTCAGTTAGGAGGACCAAGTTTTCTTTCTTGTAATTATGAGCATTTTTTCAATCATCATTGGAGTATTGAAGCGGGGGCAGGTTCTATTTTAGCAATTTCTGGGGTTCACGTTGGAGGGCGTTATTATTTTGGATCAAAAGCAAAACCCACAAAATTTGCTCCCTACCTTGGTGCTGCTATCGGTGCAGCTTTCATAATTGGAGGAGGAGGTTCTGGAGGGATTGATGGCTATGGTGCTGCCGTTGGTTATGTTCCGCTAGGAATACAGTTAATGACGAAAAATGGTTTTGCGGTTTCCTTGGAAGCTGCGGGGATGTATCTAGACAATGAGTTTTTACCAATGGGAGCACTCCGTTTGTATAGATCACTTAAAAAAGAAAAGAAAAAACGAAATTAATCTTTCAATAATCTAACAATATGCGAAGATTGTGCTGTCCGTACTTCCAACATATATAATCCTGTGGGAAGTGATTCCACTGAAAATTGATTAATCCCATTCATGGTGATTTCTAGTGCTATTTTTCCATCCATCCCATAACAGCGTATGTATTCGATTTGTGAGTTTGAATTTACGGTAACTAGGTCAGTACTTGGATTTGGCGCAATGGAAAGTGACAATGCTGATTCCTCTAGTTGCAAGGAAGGATTTAGGCGAGAAGGTGTAGCGCCATAACAATCTCCATCTATACGTGCCATATCGAAATATGCACCACTGGGTGGAAGCATAACATTGGAAATAATAGAACCATCTATCAGGGATAAACCAACCAGATAGATTTGTGCGTTATTATCCATCGTTTCAAAATAATAGATGAGGTTAATTGGGTCTATTGTGGCCCCTCCATTCATGATATAGTTATTGAAGTTTAACGGAGTTGCTAAGGCGGTAACTACTCCTGTTGTAGCGTTAATTTTGCCCAACGATTGAACACCCACTCCGTTATTCATGATTAAACCATACATCGTTGTGTCAACACAGCTATAGGCAAAATTATCAAAGCTATCTCCACCGCTTGGAATGCTAATCACGGGCTGAGTATATATAGAACCATTGTACAAATCAATACCCATCAGTTTTCCTTCAGAAATAAAATAGTAAACCATCAGGTGAGGGTCTATAGACGAGCCAGCCATTACATAACTTGATGCAACGGATGCCGGCGATATGAGCGAAACTTGTCCTGTACTTAAATCACAGGTAGCCAAGCGCATGTCTCCTGAATATACGCCTGTAATTGGGTTATATAGAACTTGTGAAAACAACCCATACATCGTGGTGTCGGATGTATTGAATTTGAAGTTATTAAAATTTCCCGTGGCATTGGGTAAACTTACCATCACATCATTTACCAATGTACCGTTCGATAAATCAACCGAAAGCCATGAATCTTGATCTTGATAGGTATAGGTGTAATTATATGGGTTAAGCGATACTCCTGTTAAATTGATGGTGTTCCCTAGGTTCGGACCTAATACATTAATTATTCCTGTTACCGGATCAATGGTTGCCAATTGAACCGTAGATGGATTGTTGTTTCTGTATAAGCCATACATGGTATTGCCCAATTGGCCTAAGGAAATAAACGGAATAAAAAGCAAGAGTAGTTGAAGTGTTCGCATACGTCAAAACTACGTATAAATATGCGGTAATGCTAATGGAATTCGATGGAAAATTGGTGTGTTGAATGGGTTCCGGGTTCAAGCGATATTATGCCTTCTTTTTCTTTCATGTTACCGCTTGAATTCAGCGCATCCGCCCATCCCCACCACGGTTCAATACAGAAAAATGGAGCGCCCGGTTTGGTCCATAAACCTACTGCTGTCCATGTGTCGCAATGTAATGAAAATAGTTTCGGTCCATTTATTTTACCAAATCCAATGGATTGAAAGGGGGGGGATTTAATTACAATCGCATCGGAGGCAAATAAGTCATCAGACAGTTCGAACTTCCGTGAAAGTTGAATTTCTTTTGATTTCCCATTATAATAATTTCCTGTAATTAAGTGTTGTTGTACCGAATATTCCGATCCAAAATCGAGATAATACGCTGAGAGTTTTCCTTCGATGTGAAATCCAGGATGTCCGCCAAGACTGTAGTATAGTTCTTTAACATCTAGATTAGTAACACGGTGTTCGATTTCTAGTTTATCTTGGTACAAGGTATATTTCACCAGTAGCTCGAACCTAAAAGGATATTGCGCTCGGGTTTGTTCATTATCTGTTAATCGCAAGGTGATGGAATCTTCCGAATGTTCAATTACTTGAAAAACTTGATCCCGAGCAAAGCCATGTTGCCGCATGCCATATGATTCATGATTCAACGTGTACTGATCGTTAAGTAATCGTCCAACAATAGGAAATAAAATTGGGGCAAAGCGATTCCATATCTGGTCGTTTTTTTGCCATAGTATGTTCCCATGGGTTGCGTGTTTAAGTTGTTGAATTTCTGCACCCAAGGGATTAATCATTATTTCAACTCTAGCTGATTGTAGTTTGAACATGTATCTCCTTTATACAAAAATAAGGTATTCTTCTCACGCCATTCGACAGCATGTTTTCACCATTCAGAATATTCGCCGTGCTTAGAAATATATCCATGTGCTCGTATTTCTGTAGATATCGAATCGATTATTGGATAGATGGTTTTTCCTTGATATAATACCGTACGATTTGTAGGTACCGTTATTCTATATTTAATTTTTTGATCCCTAAGTTTTGTGGATTTGGGGAAGGTAAACCACGGGTTAATTGTAAATGTTGAATCTTCCAAAAAGCTGGTGCTACTTATTTGTCGCGCATTGTAAATGGCCTTTTCATGGGAACTCCCTTGAGCTGAATTTAATTGATAGATATGATATAATGAGTCGTTTGAGGCCTCATATATTATTTCAATTCCATGAAAAAGAATATTGTCCTTTTGAATTAGAAAACCTAAATCATCCCCGTTGCTTTTAATGGTATATCCGCCTGAAACTTTTGCGTCACTTAATTTTGGAGAGATGGTTAGGGTTTCTCCGCTATAGGTGGCTATTTCTTTTTCAATCTCTCCGTATGATTCCATAGACCTAGCGATCTGAACACCAGCCGTTGATGTCATAGAAGTTCCAACAATGAATGAAAGCAAAAGTATACCCACACCGATATAAATTATTTTAGAGGATAAGGATTTAAAACATCGAATTCCAATTAAAAAACATGTCCCGATGATTGAAAGGTTAATTAATCCAAAACCCCAAAAGGCGAGCGGAAGCATAGTAGTTTTATCAAAAACAAGTCCCAATAGTTCCTTTAAAGAAACGTGTTGCCCATTGATTTCTGCCGGAATAAATTGCGGTTGAATAAATAAAAAGATGAGCGTGGTAATTAATAACACCGACCCAACCAAAATAGCCATCACGCCAATTATAATGGAAAAGAATCGAGCAATTCTCCGCAGTAAATTAGCAATATCGGTTCGATTATTTAGTGCCTTGGCCTCTTTTTTAAGGCGATTCGCAGCGGATCCCAGTTCTGTCTTCATGTTTTCCAGGTTAACCACTTGACCTTTCATTTGTAGTTTATCACTGCTGGTTTTGGCATGAGGAATGATAATCCACAAGATAAAATATAATAATCCACCTACACCAAAAGTTAGAAAAGCAATGAGATAAATCGCACGAACAAAAACAACATCAATGTTAAAGTATGCGGCTGCACCTGAACAAACGCCGCCTAGCAATGCGTTATCTGTATCCCTGAAAAATCGTCGAGTTGCTTTGATTTTGGTTTCCGAGGTCGGTTCATCCATTCCTGGGGTTTCTGATCCAAAATCTTTGGGCTGGCCAATTTTAGCAATGATTTCTTCCACATGTTTATTCTCTACAACCTGCTTCCCTCCTAATAGTTGAGGCTGTAATAATTCAACAATGCGTAGTTCTACATCTTGAATAATTTCCTCCATACCTTCTTCATGTTGCAATACATTTCTTAAGGCGTTTAAGTATGAATCTAATGTGGTATACGCTTGCTCTTCAAAAATAAAAGGGAAGCCTTGTAGATGAATCGATACTGTCTTATTCATAATCAGTTAATTTTAGAGGTAATTGTTGAAACAGCTTGTTGTAATTCAAGCCAAGTTCTTTCTAATTCCGATAGAAAAACGCGTCCTTCTTCCGTAATACAATAGTACTTTCTGGGTGGACCTGAAGTGGACTCTGCCCAACGATAGTCAAGCAGTTTCATATTTTTTAAACGCGTAAGCAAGGGGTAAATCGTTCCTTCAACAACGCTTAATTGTGCGGATTCCAAGCGGTTAAGAATTTCGGATGGATAGGCTTCACCAGAGGATAGCATACTTAGGATGCAGTATTCCAAAATACCTTTTCTCATTTGTGCCTGCGTATTCTCTGAATTCATGACTTAATATTTAATGCAAAGATATATGTAAAAAATAGATATATGCAATACATAGTACTAAAAAATAAAAAAAGGAATAAAAAGACTCTTTATTCCTTAGGTTAACGTTAGTTCGGTGCCTATGCCTCGATTACAATTGATACCTCACGGGTGTCGCCGTCAATTGGCGGAGACAGCTTGTGAATTTCAACACGAAGGCCCAAGATTCCTTGCAGTTCTTTTTTTATTCTTGAAACGATCCGTTGTCCTACGTGCTCAATCAACTTCGACCGAATGGCCATTTCTTCTGCTACTATTTGTTGCACGGCGCAATAATCTACGGTATCTATTAATTCATCGCTTGCGGCGGCTTTTGAGAAGTCGGTATCAATCATTACATCTACCACATAATGTCCACCAATGCGCGCTTCCTCTTCCATGCATCCATGAAAAGAATAACAGCGAATACCCCGAACGTGAATTTTATGCTTCATTTAGAATGGCGGCAATTTTAGGTAGGTTTTCTTTCATGCGGTTTAAGACTTCCTCTTTCCCAAGAAACGCGCTCACATCAAACATTCCCGGACCAGCGCCCACTCCTGTAACGGATAAACGATAAGGGAGCAATACAGCGCCAATACCCAAGCCTTTCTCTTCCAAGTATCCCTTGAAAGCAGATTCGATATTCGCCGAGCTAAACTCAGAAATCTCTGTTAAACGATCCATCCATTCATTTAAATATCCGGATGTTTCTGCTCTCCATTTTTTACGAATAGTTTCCGTATCAAATTCACTTGGATTAGCCAAGAAATAGGCTCCATCCGTTAAGATATCTTCTGCAAAGGTGGCGCGTTCCTTCATCAATCCAACTAAGGTTTCTAGAGCGGAATCAGAAATGTTTAGGGTAGGGTTTGTTTCTTTTAATCCCTTAGCGATGTCTGCATCATCTTGCATACGCAACCAACTTTGTTGAAACCACTTCGTTTTCTCTGGATCGAATTTTGCTCCGGATTTAGAAACTCTTTCTAAAGAAAAGGCTTCTACTAACTCGTCTAAGGTGAAAATTTCCTGAGGCGTACCTGGATTCCAACCCAATAAAGCCAACATATTAATGAATGCTTCAGGTAAGTACCCTTTTTCACGGTATCCAGAATACAATTCCCCCTCTGCAGTAATCCAGTTGGTTGGAAATACTGGAAATCCTAGGCGGTCACCATCGCGTTTGGACAATTTGCCGTTTCCATCCGGTCTAAGTAAAAGCGGAAGGTGTGCAAATTCAGGGGCATCCCATCCAAACGCTTGATAAAGTAGCACATGCAAAGGCGCAGACGGAAGCCATTCCTCCCCACGGATTACGTGCGAAATGTTCATCGTATAATCATCTACGATGTTCGCTAAATGGTAGGTAGGCATGCCATCACTTTTAAACAACACTTTGTCGTCCAAGTTGTTGGTGTTTACAACCACCCATCCACGGATGAGGTCATGAAACCGTACATCTTCATTGCGCGGCATTTTCATTCGAATCACATAGGGGTCTCCATTGGCTATACGTTGTTCCACTTCCGTATGCGGTAAGGTTAAAGAGTTTTTCATGGATACTCTGGTAACGCTATTGTATTGCCAGTTGGGCATCCCCATTTGTTTGGCCTGTTCCCGCATTTGTTCCAATTCTTCTGCGGTATCAAAGGCATAATATGCATGTTCTTTTGCTACCAGCTCCTCTGCATACGGACGATACATGGCTTTTCGTTCCGATTGCACGTAGGGCCCGAAATCTCCACCCAATCCCGGACCTTCGCTCGGCATGATTCCGCACCAAGAAAGCGCATCCATAATGTAATCTTGTGCGCCAGGTACAAAACGCGTTTGATCCGTATCTTCAATTCGAATTAAAAAGGTTCCGTTGTGTTTTTTAGCAAACAGGTAATTATAGAGTGCAGTTCTTACACCTCCCATATGTAAAGGTCCAGTAGGTGAGGGGGCAAAGCGTACGCGAACAGGTTTTGACATGGAGTTATTTTGGGGCAAAGTTAAGGATTCTATTGTAAAGGGGGCAATGAAGCCCCCTTAGAAAACCATTTTAGTTGCCCGCCACAAACTCCACACTTTTAGTGGCAGTGTTCCCTTCGTGGTCTAAATTAACAATGAGGCTTAACTTCATGTTCGAGGTTGCCCCTTCCATATTAACCCAGTGTTCATCAAATGCATAAGAGGATTGATGGGTAGCATTGCTCCCGCTAAACACGACTTGGTTGGTGGTTAAATTGGTTAAGGTTAAGGAATAACCGTGTAATTCACCGGATCCAACTACCGTGCCGTGCATATGCAATGCCTCACCTGCCATAACGGTATCACCCGCTTGTGGTTCCAATAAGGTTAAGGTTGCTGTAATGGGTTCACTGTGTTTTTCACAACTGGTACCCACGAAAAGAATTCCCAAGGTAAAAGTTATTATGTAAATGGTTGCTTTCATTTTTTACTATTTTTTGTAATTAAATAGGACAGCGTACATGACACCCGTATGCCTTGTTTCATACTGCCTTTGTTAAAATTTTGCTGGAGTGGTTGTAAAACATTTAACCCCCATAACCAGTTGTAGCTTAGGTAGTTTACGCTTACTTGACTCTCAAAAACAAATCCTTGATTATTGTATCCGCTTACCGGTAGTCCATCTTCTGTACTGGCTCCAAATCGTTCTAATTGTAACCCAGGTCCAACAAGCAGTCGACCAATCCCTAGAGATTTATTCCAAACCACGGTAATGGCATACGAATACGTATTGCCATACCGATACCCACTGGCATCGCGCATTTTGTAGGTGTAAATCCCTTCTTGTTGAAGGCTGACATGTTCAGTAAGTCGATTCGTAAAAAGTAATACAGTACTGAAATTCCATGCACCCGTGCTCGGATATAGGTTTCGAATCATACTCGATGTTGGTGCTCGTCGTCCCCATGGAGCTTTTATACCTAGCCCAAGCGAAAGAAAATTTCTCGTAGCCTGGTTGCTATCCTTGTGGTGTACAAGCACATGATTTACAAGGATTCTTGGGTCACCTAAGCCTTGAATAAAATCGCTCCCTAAATCACGCTTTTGCCTCCCCACTTGATAGGGAATATTCGCTGAGATTTGCCACCGGGCATGGGGTTGCCATCTGGCAGTGACCTCTCCTTGCGCAATAAATTCTCGTGAATGAACAATGCCATTCAGATAACTGCGATACGTATTTATACTACTTTTTATACCGATCGTGTGAAATTGAGTGGATGCCAATAAGCCTATCGAAGCATTACCGGAAACACCACCGCACACATCACACGACCAAGCCGAAAACGTCCACAAGACGATTCCGAACATGTTCATGAATTTCATGGTTTACTTATTTAAGATTAATACAACAATCGTGTTAAATCTTAAATAATTGGCGGGTGAAATATGGCGCGTTTATGTGCCGAAGAATTTGGGCATGAATACGGAGTTTTTTGTACTTCGTAAACTTGATTTATGCTGAAAATGGAAGAAATAGTAAGGTTTGAAGGAAGGTAACACCCCTCAATTTCAAGCTGTTTAATTAAACCCAGTTGGGTTTCTTGTTTTGATTTACGCTCGGATAAATCAAACTCAGCCTTTCTGAGTTGTTTAACTAGGTAACATTTTCCGTTACATTTCAATTCAGGCCGGTTCTTATTCTCACAAGAAAGCCGGATAATTTCTTGCTGATTTATTTGAAAGTAAATTAACCAAAAGGAGGAGTAAATAAACTTACCACAAAACAACAATACTAAGAAGAGTGCGAATACCCTTTTCACACTGCAAATTTATTTCAATTTCAGTACATGTAAACTGATTTGTATCATTTTTTTACCTTTGGATTATGAAATATTTGATCCCATTTCTTTTTGTATTTGTGCTTTCCTCTTGCGTCAGTGTAGATTACCTTCCGCACATCATAAAAATCACCCAAAAGCACCATGCTATCGCGGTTTTACCGCCTCGGACAACCATTGAGCGCAAAATTTGGATGACTGATGACCGCTTTAATGAGCTTACGCTTCAAAAACAGCGTCAAGTGCAAGAGCAATTGATTCGTTCCTTTGCTCGGCGCATGAATGAAGGGAAGTGCTTCGTTGAGGTATTAGATATTAATTCTACGAATGATATTGTGCTCCCCGCCGGCTATAATGAGGGTAGAATTTCACCAAAGGAACTGTGTAAATTACTGAAGGTTGATGCCGTGTTGGAGTCAAATGTTCAAATTCTTGAACCCGTTTCAGAAGCAACAGCCATTTTCTTTCAACAGGCCACAGGTACAACCTTAATTACCAATTCGATTACGCTTCGAGCATCCTTAGTAGATACCCTTGGAAATGTTCCGATATGGAATCTTACGGCAATGAAAAATGGCACCCTAGGTTCAATTAAACAAGTGATGATGAATAAGGTGATTCGCCGAACTACCAGAAATACGCCATACAACATCAAAAAAAATCCATACCGAAAGCTCTATCAAAAATATGTGGAAAATGGGGCACTGTAAATTGTCCTTTTTTTATTTCCCCTTTTCCATAAAAATCTCAGACAAAAACTTTCCTTTTCCCGTTGGAAAACCAATATGCATCATCTTTGCAATGGTTACAGGAATGTCAATCATTTCTGCTTCTGTGCTTATTTCTTGGTTTTTAGGAATGTCCGGTCCCAAGACCAATAAGGAAATATGCCGACATCCATCACACCCATCCCCGTGGTTAACAAAGCCATTTTTATGACCTTCCGTATGCCGTCCGTGATCGTTCGTGATAAATAAGGTGGTCTTATCTTTCAGCATAGGATTCGCTTGAATAGCATTCCAGATTTCAAGAGCATAGGCATCTGTATACTTGATGTTATCTAGATATTTTTTCCAATCGTTGCCGTGCCCATTTACATCTACACCTAATAAATTAACCAGCATTAAATGCGGCGGGGTCGTAGACGATAAGGTTTCTTTCACTTTAACCATCGTTTCTCGGTCAGGACCATAACTCAACCCGTTGCCATTAGGTCCGCAATATGAATATGGGCGAAATTTATTCTTCCATTTCCGATCTTTTGTATTTGATAATACATTCAATTTTCCTTTACTAGCAATGATTTGAGCATCCGTATTTAAGGTGTGACGTTCCTTGATGTAATATTGAAATAACGATGGATTTCTAGGTAAACCTGCTCCCACATTGGATATGCGTTGGTAAATCCCTGTCATTAACGCAGTGTGTCCAGGAACCGTAAACGTTGGTCCGTTATTCCGAAAGTTGGAAAAGAATGTACCTTGAGGCATCAGGCTGTTGCATAAATTGGGTATGTAGGTGCAACTGCTGTCTCCATAGGTTTCCGTATATCTTGGGCCATCTATCACCAAGATTACAAAATACTCGGACTTGTATTGAATTTGTTTTTCTTGTGAATTCCCCAAGAAAACAATCCCCATAAACAGGAGAAAAATATAATTAGTTAAGCGTGACATGGAACAAAGGTAAGTAAACCCTGAATTCTTGTGAAACACTTTTCAATATTGGTTGTTCTCACTTCATGAAAGTAAATGTACTATGGTTCAAACGTGATTTACGCCTTAACGATCACCTTCCGCTTAAGCAAGCCATAGAACAAGGACTCCCCATTGTTTTACTGTATGTTTTTGAACCTGAATTGATGGAGGCAGCGGATTCGGATGTCCGTCATTGGCGCTTTGTTTATGAGTCCTTGAATCAAATAAAACAATGCTTACCTCATCATTTTCTTACCATAGTACACGGCAGTGCCGATTTGGTGTTCGAAACATTGAGTACCTGCTATGATATTCAAGGCGTATTTTCCCATCAAGAAACTGGGAACTGGATTTCATACCAGCGCGACAAACGCATCGCCGACTTTCTTAAATTAAAGCAAATTCCATGGCATGAATTCCAATCGAACGGCGTTATACGCGGATTAAATCACCGCAAAACCTGGGACAAAGAATGGCTTAAATTCATGCATGCTCAGATAGAAGACCCTAAGCTCGAGCAGTTAATTTCTGTTGATGTTATTTGGGATTTAGCGAATGAAACCTCCATGCCTGAAGGAATTAAGACCTCGAATAAAACCTTTCAGCCAGGTGGTTTACTCCATGCTAACCGCTATTTGTCTACTTTTTTTGATGTCCGACATAAGACCTATTCGTTACATATTTCCAAGCCTGAGGCAGCTAGAAAATCTTGCAGTCGATTGTCCCCGTATTTAGCGTACGGAAACCTTTCCATTCGACAAGTTTATCAAGAGGCCCTTCGCGCAAAAAAGCAGGGTGGGAATGCGCGTTCTCTCGCTAATTTTATTTCAAGATTGCATTGGCATTGCCATTTCATTCAAAAGTTTGAAACCGAATGTCGGATGGAATTCTTACCAGTTAATGCGGCATTTGAGCGCTTAGGCAAGGTGAAAAATGAAGTGTTTATTGCCGCTTGGCAAGCGGGAAAGACCGGGATTCCGTTAGTGGATGCCTGCATGCGAAGTGTGGTCGCTACCGGATACTTGAATTTTCGAATGCGGGCGATGGTGGTTTCTTTTTTTGTGTACAATTTATGGCAGGATTGGAAAGACCTTCATTTCTTAGCGCGGCAGTTTCTGGATTATGAACCGGGTATACATTATCCTCAAATCCAAATGCAAGCGGGCTTAACCGGCGTAAATACCTTAAGAATTTACAATCCAATAAAAAACTCAGAAGCGCATGATCCGGAAGGTGAATTTATCAGGAAATGGATTCCGGAATTGAAAGATGTTCCATCTTCCTTAATACATGAACCGTGGAAAATGAGCGAAATTGATCAAGTTTTCTCTGCTTGTCGACTTGGCGTTGATTATCCCTTTCCGATTGTGGATATTGAAGCTTCTCGCAAACATGCTTCTGATATCATGTATGGAATAAAAAAGTCACCTAAGGCGAGAACCCTAGGTAAAAAAGTATTGGCTACCCATGTTTCACCAAATCGAGTTCAACATGAAAAACGTTAAAAAGACGAATCTTCCTCAGAAAATTTGTCCGGTTTGTAAGCGACCTTTTACGTGGAGGAAAAAATGGGAACGCGTTTGGGATGAGGTTATTTATTGCAGCGATCGCTGCAGAACCAACAAGAACCAATGAAAATAAAAGAAATACGCCTGATATTAGGAGATCAATTAAACATAAATCACTCGTGGTTTACTGCGATTGACCCTTCCGTTTTGTATGTGTTGATGGAGGTGAAAACGGAATCAGCCTACGTTACTCATCACATTCAAAAAGTAGTTGCAATTTTTGCGGCCATGAGGGCTTTTGCTCAAGAAATAAAGGCACGAGGTCACGAGGTTCGCTACTTTCAAATCAATGATAAGAATAATCATCACGACTTTTTGAAAAACATCGAAGTCCTTTGCGAAGAACATGGTGTTTCTAAGGTTAGCTACCAACTTCCGGACGAATACCGGCTGGATGCCTATTTCAAGCAGGCCAATATTTCTTTGTCACCCGTAGATTCTGAACATTTTTTAACGACGCGGGAAGACCTTTCATCATTGTTTCAGGGAAAGAAAACCTTTCTCATGGAAACGTTCTATAGGCATATGCGAAAGAAACATCAGGTATTGATGGAGCGCGATCAACCGGTGGGCGGACAATGGAATTTTGATCACGATAATCGAAAAAAACTTCCGTCTAATGCTGCAATTTTTACCACCGCACTGGAGTTAACAGACCAGACAGCAGTGTATGAGGAAATTCAGCGCGCGCAACTTAAAACCATCGGTGAAATTGTTTCAACTGAATTTTCATGGACAGTGACTAGATCTGCTGCACTTGAGCTCCTCCAAGCCTTCATTGAACATGCCTTACCTTTATTTGGGACTTATCAAGATGCCATGACAACGCAGCATTGGTATGTTTATCATTCGCGTTTGTCGTTTGGCTTGAACGTGAAGTTAATTAGCCCCATAGAAGTCATTCGAGCGGTAGAGCAAGCGTATCTTAACAATCCAACAGGCTATGCATTAAATCAAGTGGAGGGCTTTATTCGTCAGGTGTTGGGTTGGCGAGAGTATATGCGCGGTATTTATTGGGCTAAAATGCCCGAATTCTCCACACTCAATTATTTTGGAAATGAAACGAAGCTGCCCACATGGTATTGGACGGGTGAAACAAAAATGAATTGCTTACACCATTCCATTAAGCAATCCTTAGATCATGCCTATGCACACCACATTCAACGCTTAATGGTTACGGGGAATTTCGCATCCTTGCTTGGGGTGCATCCCGATGAGGTAGATCGTTGGTATTTGGGGATTTATATCGATGCCTTCGAATGGGTTGAGATAACCAATACACGAGGAATGAGCCAATTTGCCGATGGTGGAATTGTAGGCTCAAAACCGTATGTTTCTTCCGGAGCTTACATCCAGAAAATGAGTAATTACTGTGAGGGGTGTTTTTATAAAACAAAAGAAAAATTTGGAGAAAAGGCTTGTCCGTTTAATACCTTGTATTGGGATTTTTATGCCCGTAACCGTTCCTTGTTGGAGCGCAATCCCCGCATCGGTATGATGTATAAAGTTTGGGATAAAATGGAGGATGTACAAAAGAAATTAATCATAGAAAAAGCACAAGAAATAAAACAAAATATAGAACATTTATGAAACGAGGGTTGGTGTGGTTTACGGAAGATTTGCGGGTTGATGATAATGAAACCCTATTGAGAGCGATTGCGGAGAATGATGAAATAGTTCCTGTATACTTTCTGGATGAGTTAGCCGATAAGCGGCAGTTGAACATTCCGCGTATGAGTAAGGATCGTAAATCATTCTTACTTGAGTCCTTAAACAACCTTCAACATCAGTTTCAATTACGAGGCGGGAATTTATTGGTGATTCAAGGCAGCGCAGAAAAGGAAATCATTCAATGCTGTCGACGTTTTGAGATACGGAAAGTATATACGAAAAAGCAAGTAGGGAGCGAAGAGAAGGACAGACAGTCTACGATTAAAGAACAGTTATTGAAGTTCGGAATTGATTTCGAGACCTATTCTACAAGCACCTTGTATCACCCAGATGATTTACCCTTTAGTGTGCGAGATATTCCCATGTTATTTACGAAGTTTCGTAAGTTGGCAGAGAAGGAATCTAAGGTAAGAGTCCCTTTTGATGCGCCTTTGAACATCGTCGTTCCGCCAATCGAAATCCATGAGCTGATTTCTCCTGAAAACGGAAAACCCTCATGGTTAAAAGGTGGTGAGGATGAGGCGATTAAACGACTAACCCATTTTATATGGGATAGCCAAGCGATAGCCAGCTACAAAGAGACCAGAGACCTCTTGACGGGATTGGATTATTCTACCAAGTTTTCATCTTGGCTCAGCCTTGGTTGCATTTCTCCGCGAAGAATTTTTACGGAAATAAAGCGTTTTGAGCACGAAGTATTGGCCAACGATTCCACCTATTGGGTGATTTTCGAATTGTTATGGCGTGATTTTTTTCGTTTCAGTTTCAAGAAATACCCCAAGGCATATTTTCAACTGCATGGATTGGATCAACAGGCGCTTTACACCCAATTTGATCCAAGCAAATTTGAAGCATGGACGCAAGGAAAAACGAGCGAAGCGTTGATTAACGCGGGCATGAATGAGCTTCGCGAAACGGGCTTTGTTTCTAACCGCATGCGACAAATTTTAGCGAGTTATTGGGTTTTTGGAATGCAACAGGATTGGCGTTATGGCGCGGCGTGGTTTGAGTATTGTTTAGTAGATTACGACGTAGCATCCAATTGGGGGAATTGGGCCTATATCGCTGGCGTAGGTAATGATAATCGAGGTGGACGAGAATTCAACATAGAAAAGCAAACACAGTTGTTTGATAAGGATGGGGCTTACCGTGCACAATGGCTTATACCGTAAATTAAGTTCATTAGGCAACCATCGATTTGTCATGCCGTTATGCGAAATATCAGGGATTGATTGGAATTCCAGGCGAAAAGCCTTCCGCGCGCAAATTAAACCACTGATGTCTTGTTTAACCTTTTAAATTCTACTGCCATGAAAACAAACATCATGTTATGCCTTGCTGTATCTGCAGCCGTTTTACTCTCATGTAACAAGCATCGTCAGCCCACCTATGAGGTAGGACAAGAAGCCTTTGGAGGTGTAGTTATTAAACTAGATGCCTCGGGTGAACACGGGGTAGTCGTTGCCAAAGAAGACCAAGTAACCATTTCTACGGGGAATAACTACAGTGAATCCGTATCCATCGTTAGTTCATATGATGAAGGGGGTGCTGGGTGGCGCTTACCCTCCAAAGAGGAGTTACTTGCGATTTACAGCATGAAAGCGAGTTTAGGATACTTTCAGTCTTGGCACTATTGGTCTTCTACTAAAAACGGGAGCCAAAACTATACGGTGCACTTTGGAACTGGTGCCTCAAATTGTTATTGCAATGGGAATTCTAATTTTTGTTCTCGAGCGGTGAAAGATTTTTAGTCACCTATTTTTTGTAACAAATTTGAACGCATGGGTTGTAGTGTAAAATCTACCTCATGCGTTTTTTCATTGTATTTATTTCGATGGCGATGCTCCATCAAACAAGCGCTCAAGCGTATATGCGTAAAAAGCAAAATATAGGGTTCTACACCGGTGGAACCTTCAAGGACGCGCAGTTCAATACCGCTTCGCTTGGACTAACCCGGTCCGTTTTGAATTATTTTGAGCCAGAGATTGGGCTTAGAGCTACACTCCCTTTGGCTGCTCCCTCGGATAATAGTCAAATGCATAATGTCTATTTGACCGCCGGACTTAATGTGCGTAAATCCTTATTCCCGATTAATCAACGGAAAAAGGGGCGCTCTTGTCGCGGAGAAATCATCGAGATTTTTGCCGCCCCGGAGTATAATTACTTGATTAAAAGCAATACGGATCGATACGATAAAGGTCAGTTCTCTGTTCGCACTGGACTCGGTATTTTTCATTATCAAACGGGATACTCCAAACGTAGTAAGGCTTGGAATGTGAAGGCACAGGTTTATTTCCGCTATGTTCCAGGACCAATAACCAATACGATGTCAATTAAGAATGAAGTTGGAGTTCAATTGAGAATTTTCAAATTCAAGACCTATGATTTTTTGAAGTAGATTAATTCACCTCGTATTCCAAACGAATGGTAATGTGTGCAGTTTTTCTGCGTGCGGATGTGTTAAAACTTCCGCCCCATTCATAGTCTTCAGAACTATTTTCTGCTGTAATTTGAAAAACTCCCATGTCCGCATTTTTCAAGTTACCTAAACTACCACCACCATTTTCAGCAATTTTTTCAGCACGCTTCCGAGCGTCGCTTGTTGCTTTTTCAATCATTTTCAATTTCAAATCAGCCATTTTGGTATAATAATATTCTGGTGATTGGGAGTTCAGTTCAATTCCCGTATTAATTAGCTCCGAGACTTCTCTAGAAACTTTTTCTACTAAATCGACATTTTTAGATTGAACTTTTACATTTTGTGTAATGCTGTAGCCATTGAAGTTTGTAGAAATCAAATTTCCTTCATCGTCATAATCATAACTGTATTGCTTCTCAATATTCGCAGCTTCAATGATTATATCTTTCTCGCTAACTCCTTTCTTTTTTAAATAGTTTTTGAGTTCTTTTAAGTCTTGATTTAAGGAAAAGTACGCGGTCTTTAACTCGTAATCATTTCTACTAAAAGAAGCGTTCCATACGATTAGATCGGAATCAAAGGTCTCTTCTCCCATACCGACCACATTAATTTTGGGATCTGCTTTTCCTTTCGCTAAATATGATCGACCAAGAATTAAACCGGTTATTATAACAGATATACTGATTAGTAAAATTGAAAAGTGTTTTTTAAGAAATTCCATAGGTTATTTTACCTCTAAATTAGCTTTATTTCTTTACTTAATCAATACAATATGTCCGTTAATTCGTTCTTTTTTTGCTGAGTCCTTATATCCAAACGTGATGTTGTAAATATAGACATCATCCTGTACGGCAATGCCGTTTAATCCGTAGGTACCATCCCATCCCACAGCCACATCATAGCTTTCCCAAACGATTTCACCCCAGCGGTTATAAATAACTGCATGATAGGCTTGCGGATCGAGTCCTTCCGTAAAAACAGGTTGCCATACATTGTTATATTGATTTCCATCTGGAGTAAAGGAATTTGGCACATAGAATGCCAGCTCTTCCGTAATTTGTACGATTTGAAAACTGGTATCTGAACAACCAAACTCATTGTATGCGATTAACATAACTTGATAGGATGCAGCCTCTTGGTCTGGAAAATTATGATAAGGTTGTTCTTCATTGCTTGATTCACTTTCATCCCCGAAATCCCATAGATATCCTCCTGCACCGGAACTTAAGTTCGTAAAGTTTCCACCGTAATTCATGGTAGAAAAGGGCGTTTGAGGAAGTGAAAACTGCGAGGTAGGTAAGGGGTTTGTGCAGATTACATTTGATTGCGTTGTTGAATAGCTGCAACCAAGTGAGGTGGTGACTGTATGTGTTAGATCGAAACACCCAACTTCAGTAAACAAGAGTTGTGCTGAATCGCCAAATGCAATGTTACCATTACTGCTCAACCATTGAACTTGGGTAAAAGAATTTCCTGTGGATTGGTTTTGTAAATTAATTTCAACTGGAATACATCCAGTATGTGGCGCTATAGTAAACGCTAAGCTTGGAATAGAATCAATTCCAATGTGTATGCTGTCCATCGCTTGGCATCCATGTTCACTGATTCCTAATACGCTTAAATCTTGGTTCGTATGAATGGAGATGGTACTTCCATTCATCGCTTGGTTCGACCACTGGAATTGTACAGCCCCGCTGGCTTGCAAGAGTAGGGTAGAGCCTGAACAAACCGTGGTGTCATTACCAGCAACTACGTCGGGCAAGGGGTATACTTCAATTTGGGTCGTGTCAGTGGATGCACATCCATTAGCATCTACGCCATGAACGACAAACTGGTGAATTCCAACAGGCTCAGTGATCCATTCTTGGTTAAGGTATCCATGCTCCCACCAGATTCCAGCAAATGCAGCGGCCGTAAGTTGGACACTGTCGCCCGCGCAAAGAAAACTTGGAGGCATGGCTTGTACCGAATCGATGAGGTGAATTTGAACCAGAAAACTATCACTTACAATGCAGTGTAAGCTATCTATTCCAATAACACTGAGGTATTCGTGTTGGCTTGGAGTGTAAAGTTGACCCTGCGTTAAACCTTGTTCCCAAGTTACATTGATTGCGCCTTGGGCATTTAAAACAAGACCAAGCCCTGGACAGATTACGGTGTCATTTCCGGCATCTAAATAGGGAAGGGGCTGTATGGTCAAAGGCATCAATACCGTGTTTTGACATCCATTCAAGCCCATTCCGATAACTTCAATAGAATAGCTTCCGGGAGTTGAATAATTATGTGTAACAGGAATACCTGAGGCAAGTGATGAATTATCTCCAAAATCCCAGGTAACTTGTTGCAAATTAGGGTTTCCTACTAAAGTGAAACTTGTTTGTTGCTGAATGCACGCAGCATCAATGCTTGGCGTTACATGTGGTGTTGGGAGGATATTGACTTGCTGTTGTATGGTATCACTGCACCCGTTCGAACTGCTTGTGATTAATTCTACGAGTTGATTTCCCGGATTATTAAAATAGGTATTTGGAGAGTTTCCTGTGGTCGCAACCGGATTTGCATTTCCAAAATTCCATTGATACGATAAGCTCACATTAGGCGTGTTTGTCGTAAGGGTTGATGTGGCCTGAAATGTTATAGGTTCATTTTCACAACCTGCCGTAAATACAAAGTTAGAATTAACATGAGTGGGACTCGCTTGCACACTTAACTCTACGGCACAGGTTCCTTGATTTGAATACGTAGTCATGGTACACGTATAGGTTTGATTTTGAATCGGGTTGTTGATGGTAACTTGTTGTCCGTTTAAATTTCCTGGATGCCATACATAGGATTGAAAGCCAGTTGGTGCGGTTAGAATCAGCGGTTGATTTCCTCCGCAATAATTGACATCAATGGATAATGGTAAGCATTCAGCGGCTAAATAGGCATAGCCGAAGTGTGCTCCTTGGGCACAATCCCATGTGGTGAATTCTATTTGGATGGTTTGTCCCATGTAGGGAGTTAAATCGAGCCCAACGGTTGTCCAAGGTAGCCAAGTTCTACTGCCGCATTGTTGGAAATTCTGCCCGGGTTGTCCACCGTATACGGTATAAGTTCCACAACCTCCTCCAATGGGCATGCCTAAGGCATTTAGAATTTTTGTTTCAAATTTTGGTTGTTGTGCTGGGATATGCCCAGGATTTTCAAGGACCACGGCATATTTATAAATGAATAAGCTACTTTGCGGTGTAACTTGAATGGAATAAATCAATTGTTCTGCTTGGGCTCCGGTTCCCGGATTACCTAATTTGATTGATTTGGTGTGCCCCGAAGGGATTAAGGGTAGCTGATTGCAGGTGTTCGGATCAGTACCTTGTTGCGTAATTATCGTATGTCGGCCGTTAACGATGCCGAACGTTGTTCCTGGGGAATAATAGCTGCCAGTATATCCATCCCAGTTTGTGAAGTTTCCTTGAGATAGATCGACATTTGGACAAGAATTCTGTTGAGCGAAAAAAAACGACATAGTAAAGAATGCACCGAAGGTGTAGGCAACGCGTTTAAGCATAGATGTAGTAAGTTATAGGTTGATGGCGCCAAAAACGAAGGCCACATGAATTTTGATGTATCCTGTTGAAAAAATATATAATTGCTTACTTTTAGGGCTATAAATCAACGAAATGGCAACCATTTTGATAAAAAAATCGTTGTGTGAACAAAAATTTATAAATTCGAACAATAATTAAGCGCATGAAAAAATTAATCTTACTTTCTGTTTTCTCTTTTTTGACTTGGATGAGCCTAGATGCTCAAGTATATGCTGTAGCTGCTTCTAAAGTAGAATATGCTACTCAGAAATCTACCGGAGTCATTACGTTTCGATTTGGTTCTGATGTTTTACCTGAAACTGTATTAACTACTGGTGAAAACTTTACGGAATACTTTACCACATCTTTTGATGCGGCAACCTATGTTGGTACCTTTACAATGAAAGAAAATGTTGAAATGAATCGATTAATGCTTGGTCGTTTATTGATTGGTTGTGGTGTGGAAGTTATTGAATTTGATGGCGTACAACTGCCCGTGTATCAGTTTTCCAACGAACAATTGAAATAATTAAATGGTATCCCGCGAGAGCGGGATTTTTTATGTCTTATACCTTTCCAAAAATAGAATTGCATCTACACATTGATTGCTCCTTGAGTTTTCAGTTTGTTTCGAAGTATGTCCCCGGAATTAGTCAAGAAGAATATCAAGCAGTTTATAATACACCGGTTAATTGTTGTTCCCTTAACGATTATCTAGCATGCGCGCAAGCAGCCATTTTATTAATGCAAACCAAAGAACAACTGGTTGATGCAACCCTAGATGTCATTCGTCAATTAGAAGCTGATCACGTGATTTATGCCGAATTAAGGTTTGCACCCTTACAACATTTAGCGAAGGGCTTGACGCCAGAAGAAGTTGTCGAGGCTACCCTAGAGGCAGTGCATTCCTATGCTGGACCGGTTAAAGTCAATCTAATCCTTTGTACATTAAGGCATTTTACCAAAGAGCAAAGTGACCTCACGGCAGATTTGGTCATTACCTATGCAGCAAATGGCGTTGTTGGATTAGACTTGGCGGCAGATGAGGCAGGATTCGGATTAGAAAACCATCAAGCGGCTTTTAAGAAAGTTAATGCCCACGGCATCTCATGTACAGCCCATGCAGGAGAAGCAAGAGGTGCGGAATCCGTGATTGAGACCTTATCCTTGTTGCGTGCAAAACGCATCGGACATGGAATACGAAGTGTGGAAGATACCGCCTTGCTTGAAAAGCTGAAAGAAGATAATATCCATTTAGAAATTTGTCCAACAAGTAACCATATTACCCGAGTTTACCCACAAGAATCAACATACCCAGTAAATAATTTATTGCTTAATCGCATTTCTTTTGGGATTAATACCGACGGTAGAGCAATTTCTAACGTGACCTTAGCCGATGAATACCGATGGCTTAAAGAAACTAAAGGTTGGGATGTTAAAGACATGTTTTATGTGAACGAGCAAGCACTTGAAGCCGCATTCATCTCTGACAAGGAAAAAGAAATTCTTCGAATTAAATTGCACGAAGGATTTGAGCTTTTTACCGGTTCTTTAAGTTAAATATTAAAGAGGCACTTAGTCTATAATACGTATCCTTTTGATTCAAATCTCCCCTGCGACTTCCCGGCAGGAATTGTTCAGGCTCAAGGCTTGGATTAGATAAGTAAACTGCTGCGGGATCGGTCAAGGTTCCGGTCTCCGGATAAAACGTAGATACATCATCCATATGATCAGTAAAGGTTTTAAAACAAGTGGCCTCAAAGCCAATGCGAATTTGTTTGGTTAAGCCCAGTCGCATTCCGAAACCAAGGGGCATAATAACGGTTGCCTTTCCGTAGGGAGTGGCCTGTCCCTCTGTTTTTAGCGGACGAAGTTCGATTAAGGTACCATTATAATTCGCTTTTGGATTGAATGTGGCAAACCCAATTCCACTAAAGGTGTAAAGCTGAAAATTCGAACCTTTGTGTCTTGCTCTCGACGTAAGGTTGTAGAATTTACCATTGAATTCCTGTGCTAGAAATATAAACTCAAGGCGTTGACTGAATTCGAAATTATAACTTTCAAAACTTAGGTTCCTAGCCCTTCGTTTAGCATTTTCTGAAAATGCATCACTTCCTTTGACCTGAAAATAACTGAACTCTGATTTTGTTGCAAGATACCGATTGAAGCGGAATTTAAATGCGACTTGAGCACCCTTTCCAAGCGCCTCATTATCCATGTCTTTCATCGAATAATCAATGCCTTGACCTGCTCCTCCGCCTAAATCCCCAGTAAATTGTGTGGCACAGAAACCCGCTTGAATTTCTAAGCGATTAGCACGCCAATTGGCTCGATTGTTAAAGTTCTCCCATTTGATTCGCTGCGCATGGAAAACCGTCGCAAAACAACAAAGTAGAACAAGTGAGACCAGTTTCAACATATAACAAAGGTAAAGAAAGGACGGGGATTCTAAAAGTGTATCCGTCGAACTACTTTTTCCTGCTCATTGCTTTTGAGAACACGTAGTAAAAAACGCAAAAAAAAGTCTGCGTTAACAGACTTTTGATGGGTGCTTAGTGCTGACCGAGGTACGAGCGTCAGTGCCCACGACTGGATTACTTCATGAACCAAAACATGCAGTTAATGAATTTAGGCTTCCCGCCAATTATCATTCAGAATAAAAGTAAACATTCAGAATACTATCCGCTGTTCACGCAGTACCGGACGACGTTGAAATCTGGAGGTTTTACCGAGTTATTTGCTCTACTATTGCAAGAGTCATTGAATAAGCGGATCTCGGTTCTCACCGCAAAAAAAAATAATTCCACTTTCAGTTTGGGCAAAGCAAAGTGGCATCAAACCAAACGTAGCCGCCAATAAAGCTAAAAGACAAACGATTCCTGCCTTTCGCATGCACGAAAAATGGATCATTGTAGAGGAATTTATGTCGGAGAACCAATTAACATAGGGTCAAAAAAATAAAAAGACATTTTCCACTCTTATGGGCATTTTGGAAATGATATATTTTTTATTTTAGTGTCTTTTATTTTAAATTAATATTCGTGAATAATATAATTTCTAAAAAAGTCATATTTAGATTTTTCATAATTTCAATGTGTATTGTTATTATTTCCTGGGTTTATGTTTTTCTAACATTAATTAATCCGATTATTTATTTAGATGCTGTAATTTGGATAATGTTTGGAACGACAATTTTTTTTTGTTTACAATTTCTGAAAATTGAACATCGCGTCTTGAAATTAGTTCTCGGTTTTATTTTAAGTATGTTTGCATTATATGTATCATATGGTATAAGTATTACCTATTTCTATATTTCTGTAAATAATGAAATTAACGGAGAATTGAATACATCAAGTTTGTCCTTCAATGAACTTAGAAATACATTTTTTTCAATTCATGAATACTATAATCGTTTAAAATTATTTATGAATTTTGGTAATATAGAAGTCTCAAAGCTAGGAGATTCGAATGGTATAGTTTTAGATGCAACATTTTTAAACTGGTTTCGATTGATTGAATGTCTTGGTATTCTAATGATACCAATATTTAAACTTTATGTAGCCGGAGAATTATATTCTTCAAATCCAAAATCGGTTGAAGGACTATGTATTTACTGCAAAAAATCTTGTAAATTAACCCATGATCAAAGGAAAGACATCATTCATTATGATTGTGTAGGATGTGGAAAATATTCATTCTAAAAAAAAAATAGATTTCAAAGAAATTAACTTTTAGAGTAATTTAATTTATAATCCAATTATCCAAGTTTGTAATTATTTTTTTAGCTTTCTCATTGTCAATTTGCCAAATACTCAACCTAAATTGGATTTAGATTATTCAGAACTCGTCAGATTGAATGAAAACCACGTTTTTGGTGATATAAAATACAGTTGTGATCAAGAATTTATAAAAGTTGTAATAGTGCCACCAACGTCTTAAAACAGTATAGATAATAAATACGTTGTACTATTTACTGTTACGTTGTATTACTTTACGAACAAAATCAACTGTTAATTTTTGCTTCTCTAAATTAAAAAGATACCGTTTGTTTTCTTTATCTGCAGTTTCAAAAACTTTTAATTTGTCTTCCTGAATAACCAATAAAAGTTTCATTATTCTAACAACGTTTTCTTTATCGTTACGCAAATTATATATTGTATAAAGGCGGTTATATGTTTCTGGAGTATCTGCATTTAACTGAACGTTTAATTCATAGAGTTCTATCGCTTGTTCAATATCGCCTGACTTTTGTAGTTCGTGCGCTTTTTTATTTCGTTCAGATATTTTCATTGTAAAAAATTTATAAGTTAATTTATATCTACAATACTAGTGAATAGTCAAGTTAGTTTTTATTGCTGAAAATAACCGATTTTTAAAGTTGTTGACAAATGGCAGATTCATGAACCAAAAAAGGTTTTTTAGCTATACCATCAAAAGTCTAACTCCTTAGGTCGCACATCCTTTTTTTTCGCTCTAACGTTTAAAAGCAAGCTTTCATCGTTGCCGCAAAAAAAAAGTCTGCGTTAACAGACTTTTGATGGGTGCCCACGACTGGAGTATTTCATGAACCAAAAAGGTTTTTTCGCTAAACAAATCAAAGCCTGACGGTTTCACCGTTCTGTGCTTTTCCCCTTTTACCTTATTCAAGCGAGCTTGCAACGGATTAAAATGAAAAAAGCCCAGCATTACATACCAGGCTTTGATTTGGTGCCCACGACTGGATTCGAACCAGCACGCCTATTGGCACCACCCCCTCAAGATGGCATGTCTACCAATTTCACCACGTGGGCATTTCGACTGCAAAGATACAAGAAGCCGATTAATTTGTCAAATAAACTCTTCGTGGTAATTCAAATCTTTGGAAAAGGTTTCTTTTAAATGATAGATTCCCCAAAACGCACTAGCGACGCTCAATAATCCCACGAATAATGCGGACATTCCGATACTTAAAAAGTTCGTGAATACCACAAAGAGTGAAACAATTAAAAAGACACTTCCTCGTACGAAATTAGGGACCGTATTAGCAGCCGTAGATCGAATATTGGTTCCAAACTGTTCTGCAGCTATCGTCACGAAAATGGCCCAGTATCCGGTGGAAGCTCCAAGTAAAAAACAATATAAGTAATACGTTTCTTCACTGATGGTTTTTGAACCGAATAAAAAGCTGCTCGTAACGATTACGGTTATAAGTAAGAAAATCATCACCACCTTCCTCCGACTCTTTAACCATTGACTGAGAAGTCCGGCAACTAAGTCGCCAATGGATAGTCCGATGTATGCGTACATGACCGCCAGTCCGTTATTGATGGTTTTCAAGCCAAGTAAAGGCCCGAAATCATCCTTAGAATTCATGATGAGCAACCCAATAACAAACCAAATGGGAATACCAACTGAAATGCATTGAATGTATTTGATTAGATTTTTTCGATTCCCGAATATTAATTTTAGGTTTCCTCGAGTCACTCCTTCTTCATGCATTTCTTGAAACATGTTTGATTCCAAACTTCCCATTCTAATTACTAGTAACAATAAACCCAGCATTCCTCCAACCAGGTAGGCAATTTGCCAGTTAAGAAATTTAATACCAGTGAGCATGGTTAATATACCGCCAATCGCTTCTCCTTTGGCTCCGATTAAGGTGGCAAACACGGCCCCAAGCGCTCCAAAGCAAACAATAATCATTGTACCATATCCACGCTTTTCTTTTGGCATTAGCTCAGAAACAAGGGTAATTCCAGCACCTAATTCACCGGCTAATCCAATTCCAGCGATTATTCGGATAATCGAGTAGCTGCTTACATCCGTTACAAAGGCGTTTGCAATATTAGCGATAGAATATAGTAGGATTGATCCAAAGAGCACCTTAACTCTCCCTTTTTTATCTCCTAAAATTCCCCATAATAAGCCGCCAATGAACATACCGATCATCTGATAGTTAAACAGCATTTTTCCTGTAGCTGCTCGAATGTGATCGCTGGCATTTGGCATAATACTGAGTAAACTTTCTGCTTTTACAACGCCAAAAAGTACCAAATCATAGATGTCTACAAAATAACCTAGGGAAGCAACAATGATTAGGAGTAAGGATTTCCGATTAAAGGCTTGATTTTCCATGTGTCCAAGGTAAGGATATTTTTATTGTGGATTATCCAACCCTAATCTAGAAAAATATGAATACCATCTCGGAAAGATTTGTTTCTTTGTATTAATTCAATTTAATCCTATGGAAATTAATGAATCGGTCCCTGCCGAAAAAAAACCTTGGTATCGCTTGTTGTATGTGCAAGTGATTTTTGCAATCCTTATTGGTATAGTGCTCGGACATTATTGGCCTGACCAGTCAAAGGGACTGAAAATTCTAGGTGATGGGTTTATTGCTTTGGTAAAAATGATCATCGCACCTGTGATTTTTATTACTGTTTCTACAGGGCTTGCCTCCATGAATAACCTAAGTACGGTGGGACGAGTTACGGGTAAGGCCATGCTTTATTTTTTAACCTTTTCTACCTTGGCACTTGTCATCGGTATGGTGATTGCTAATTTGGTTCAACCTGGGCAAGGCATGAACATCGACCCGAGTTCCCTGGATCCAAAGTCAATCAAAGATTATGTGGATGCGTCAAAAGAACATTCCTTAACCTCGTTCATCCTTGGAATCATTCCAACGTCCTTACTCAGTTCACTAACTGGGGATAGCATTCTTCAAGTGTTATTTGTAGCGATAATGTTTGGTGTAGGCTTATCCATGACACAAGAGAAAAGTAAACCTGTGATAGATTTCTTGCACGGCTTAGCTCACCCAATTTTTAAAATTGTTGAGATTCTCATGAAATTAGCTCCAATTGGTGCGTTTGGCGCCATGGCATTCACGGTTGGTAAATATGGTTTAGCCGTATTATGGAACTTAATCGGTTTAGTAGCTACATTCTATGTTACCGCTTTTCTTTTTATTGTGGTCATTCTTGGGTTAGTTGCCTGGTACAATAAATTTTCAATTTTTAAATTGTTAAGATATATCAAAGATGAACTATTCTTGGTCTTAGCTACCAGTTCTTCTGAATCGGCCTTGCCTAATTTAATGAGGAAACTTGAGCGCTTGGGTTGTACCAAACAAGTGGTGGGATTGGTCGTTCCAACCGGGTATTCCTTCAACCTAGATGGAACAAATATTTACATGACCTTAGCGGCTTTGTTCATTGCGCAAGCTTGTAATTTTCCACTGTCTCTGAATCAACAAATTCTTATTTTGCTTATTGCCATGCTTAGCTCTAAAGGTTCAGCCGGCGTTACGGGTGCGGGGTTTATTACCTTGGCGGCAACCTTAGCCGTTGTGAAAGGTTTCCCAGTTCAAGGAATTGCCTTGATTTTAGGAGTTGATAAGTTCATGTCTGAATGCCGCGCGTTGACTAATTTTATTGGGAATGCGGTTGCTACTATAGTCGTTGCTCGTTGGGATAAACAACTGGACGAGGCGACATTAAAAAAAGAACTCGGATAGCAAATTTTATCAGCTCATTGCCTTTTAATTTGATACCTTCGTAAAAATTCAATCATGGTCCATAATTTATCAGATTCAGATTCTATCATTGGCAATTATTTAGCGGAATTACGTGACGTTGACATTCAAAAAGACCCCATGCGCTTTAGGGCTAATTTGGAGCGTATTGCGGAAATTATGGCATACGAAATTTCAAAAAAACTAAAATACAAAGCGATTGATGTGGAAACACCCTTGGGTATAGCGCCTAGCAAGGTGTTAGAAGAACAACCCGTGTTAATTACAATTCTTCGTGCTGGATTAGCCATGCATAGTGGCTTTCTTCGCTACTTTGATCGTGCGGAAAGCGCCTATGTTTCAGCGTATCGTAAACATACCACGCCGGAAGCGTTTGAAATTTATGTGGAATACCTCGCTGCGCCGGTACTAGATAATCGGATTTGGATTATTTCAGATCCCATGTTGGCTTCTGGTAATTCAATGAATACGGTGTTTGACGCCCTAAAAGAACAGGGGATTCCTAAAAAAATATATATTGCTGCTGCCATTGCAACAAAAGAAGCCATCGAGCGCGTTAAATCGCATTTCCCTGGAAATACTGAGATATTTGTGGCTGTTGTAGATAAAGAACTAACTGCACAATCATATATCGTTCCTGGACTTGGAGATGCGGGAGACCTCGCATTCGGAGAAAAAGTATAGCATGGATTGGCACATCCTCTGGAGTACCTTTGTACTCGCAACCTTTAAATTTTTATTTTCAGGGATTCCAGGTGCGAAGCTTGGGGCACCCATTTGGGAGGTAACGGTAGCCTCTGCCCTGGGAGGTTATTTCAGTGCGGTGATTTTTTATTTTGCGAGCGAAAAGGTAATCCTGTTTCAACAAAAACGTAAAGAAGCAAAAATTCAAAAGGGCAGCTATAAACCAAAAAAGAAATTCACTCGAACCAATAAATGGGTTGTAAAAATTAAAAAGACCTTTGGGATATTAGGATTAACGTATTTGGCTCCTCTATTTTTGTCGGTACCTGTTGGGTCTGTTATTTGTGCCAAGTTTTACAACGAAAATAAATATACCTTTCCATTAATCATCTTATGGATTAGTGTTAATTCGGTGCTTTTGAATTTATTGTGGTATGGCCTATTCGGGTAAGCATATTTTTTTCGATTTAGATCGTACGCTATGGGATTTTGATAAAAACTCCGAACAAGCACTTCGTTTACTTTTCGATGAGTGTGAATTAATTCGACACATCCCCTCGTTTGAGCTGTTTCATAAAGTATATCACAACAAGAATAAAGCACTGTGGCATGCCTATTCCCATGGTAAAATCACCAAAGAGTCTTTGCGTTACGAGCGTTTTCGATCAACCTTGAAAAAATTTCAATTGGAAGACGAGGTGCTAATCAAGCGATTTGGTGACGGGTATGTGGAGTTATCACCTAAACAAACTGCATTGGTTCCATACGCTTCAGAGGTTTTGGCCGATCTTAAAGAAATGGGCTTCACCCTTCACATCATTACCAATGGGTTCTTAGAAGTTCAGCACGTAAAGTTAAAGCATGCGGGAATCCACCATCAATTTGATGTGATCTTATGTAGCGAGGAGCTTGGTGTAAACAAACCTAATCCTCAAATTTTCAAGCATGCCTTGGCTCGAGCAAATGCCACTGCTTATTCAAGTTTAATGATTGGTGATGATTATCGGGCAGACATTGCTGGTGCGTTAAAGGCAGGAATGCAAGCCATTTGGTATCAAGAAAAGAAGAATGAAAAATCGAAATACGAACATAAAATCACCTGCCTGAGTGAAATCCCACAACTTGCGGCTAGATTAATGCGTTGATTATCGGTTTTTTTCCTGCCTAGTTTTTTCAAACATTGCGATACCCGCTGCAACTCCAACGTTCAAAGAACTTGTAGTGCCTTCCATAGGTATAGTTACCCGAAGATCAGCCATATTTAAGATGTCTTGTGTAATGCCATCTTCTTCAGAACCCATGACTAATACAATCGAACCGCGAAGATTTGCACCTTCAATGGCAACCTTTGTTTTCTCAGTTACTGCGGCAATCCGAATTCCTAATTGCTGGAGATGAAATAAGGTGTTTTTGAATTGGTCGGTTTTACAAACGGCAATTCGATTTAAAGCCCCAGAAGATGCTTTAACGGCATCCGCTGTCACCAAAGCTGAACCCTTTGTTGGGATTAAAATGGCATGAATACCCATACATTCAGCCGTTCGCGCAATCGCACCGAAATTTCGAACATCTGTGATGCGGTCCAATGCGAGGATAAAAGGTTTTACCCCAGCTTCTAGCCATTGTTCTGCCAATTCTTCAATCTGTTGATATTCGATGGGAGAAACATACGCAACAATTCCTTGATGATTTCCGGAGGTTAATTGACTTAATTTTTGAATTGGAACGTATTGTACTACGTAGTCATTCCCTGTTAAAAAGGTTCTTATCTCTTCAAATCCTTCTTTTGAAATCCCTTTCTGGATTAAAATCTTATTAATCTCTCGTTTCGCTTCAACAGCTTCTTTTACACTGTGAATTCCGTATATGATATCTGATTTTTCTTTTCGAGTATAGGCTTGATGCGGTTTCTTAATCATTTGAAGTGGTATTCGATGTTTACTTGATCTTTCAGGGTTATGGCTACGGGACACGCCTTTCCTGCAGCAATAATTTTTGTTAATGTTTTTTCATCCCAATCATTTCCTCGGAAATCTATTGATAGATGAATATCTGAAATCCTTCGGGGATTTGATGCCATGATTTTTTCTACCTCAACTCGGGCAAAAGTGAACGGTATTTCTCGTTCTTCACAATAGATTCCTATAATAGTTAAAAAGCACGATGCAAGTGCTGTGGCTACTAAATCTGTTGGCGAAAAATACGCACCCATTCCATGATTGTCTAATGGGGCATCAGTAGTAATTTGCTCCCCAGCCGTGTGCACACAGGTAGTTCTTAATGACCCTTCATAGGTTACAATTGATGTCATAGGGCTCAAAGGTACGCATTGTTTTATGGATATAATTAAACCAAAATCCCTTCACCAATGTTTTAAGAATATTTTACCGAAATTTGTACCCAAATGGAGAATAATTCACGCATAAAAAAACCAAACTGGCTTCGAGTTAAATTGCCAACGGGTGAAAATTATAAAAAGGTTCGCGGATTAGTTGATGAACACAAGTTACATACCATCTGTGAAAGCGGAAGTTGTCCGAATATGGGCGAATGTTGGGGCGAAGGCACTGCAACGTTTATGATTTTAGGCAATGTGTGTACGCGTTCTTGTGGATTTTGTGGCGTTCAGACGGGAAAGCCCGCTGAGGTTGATCTCTTTGAGCCTGGAAAAGTTGCACACAGCGTTAAAACCATGCAGATTAAACATGCCGTAATAACGTCAGTGGACAGAGATGATTTAAAAGATGGAGGCGCTGACGTATGGGTGCAAACCATTCGTGCTATTCGTCATCAATCTCCGGGAACCACCATGGAAACCTTAATTCCTGATTTTGCTGGAAATTGGGATAACCTTCAGAAAATTATTGAGGCCGCTCCCGAAGTGGTTTCGCACAATTTAGAAACGGTTCGACGATTAACAAAACAAGTTCGGATTCAAGCCAAATACGACCGTTCGTTAGAGCTGTTATTTCGTCTTAAAAAAGGCGGAATGAAGACGAAATCCGGAATCATGCTCGGGTTAGGAGAATCAACCGATGAGGTGTTAGAGACCCTGGAGGATTTAAGTCGAGTGAATGTGGATATTGTGACCTTAGGTCAGTATTTGCAACCTTCGTTGAATCACCTCCCGGTAGCTGAATTTATTACACCGGAACAATTCGATTATTACCGTGAAGTTGGATTGAAAATGGGTTTTCGACACGTTGAAAGTGGCCCACTTGTTCGGTCCTCTTATCACGCAGAAAAACATATTTTATAAAAAGTTGAACAGAACATTAAATTTTGTGTTTATTGTAAACTGAATTTTCACTATATTGGCACACTAAATTAGAAGTATAATACCTATTTCTCATGAATAAAAGAATATATCTCATTGGTTCTCTGATTGTTGCAGCTGTAATAGCAGGGGTAGGCCTAAACGAATTGCGCAAATCAAACTTAGGGTCATATGAAGAAAATTCCCTAGGCTTGTTCGCTGCGAACGGAAAAGAAACAAAAGGAGCTGATGAAGCATTGGAATGGTTGAAAGCTCGTTATGTCGACGTTCAAACGGGACAGCAAGTTACAGACGCCAAGTTAATTGAAATCCGTAAGCGTGTAGCTCAAATGGAGCGTTCTAAGAATATC